>JADMIO010823540.1_pt1 | contig 12346 bp, 7 predicted proteins | sample 8958161 | NCBI WGS metagenome assembly JADMIO01 (sample SAMN16585339, study PRJNA669376) | soil metagenome | isolation source: Crop rotation soil | place: USA: Cullars Rotation, Alabama | collected 2011 | reverse complement strand
CTTTCCCCCCCTATCGCCCTGGATCACGGTAGCTCCCGCAATACTTACTTTGACAGGCTCAGTGAAAATGCCAATATGGTTATTTGTAGCAGTTGATTTTTTTGAAGGAGGATCTTCCACTCCTTTATTATTTTTAAAGCCTGTTAAAAGGATCATGGATGTAATGAACACTCCCAGTGACATTTGATATTTTCTCATTTGAAATTATTTTTTATTCGTCAATTCATCGCCTGCAGTCCCGATCCTGGTTCATTGCCTTTTCAAAACATCATTATTAAAAGCAAAAACCAATCTTGACGAAGGGTCTGCATTATTTTTATCAAAACCGGCCTCGGTAAAGGCGATCTTTATTTTTCTACCATCGCTGTAACTAAATATTACCGAGTGATTTTTTACTTCATACACCCCAGATCCGGGAGTTATTGCCGGGTTAAGGCAATCAATGTATTCGTGATATAAGATCCGGATCGCTCCTTTGTCAACAAATTTGCCGTCATGTGTAAAGCTGATCGCAGGGATGATTCCGTTCCATTCATTCATAATGTAGGTACCGTCAAACTTTACATAATCAACATCATTCAGCCTGATAAAACCATGATCCGTTTTGTTGGTGGTGATGACCAGCCTGTCATTCTCCACCCTCATCGGAATTTCTCCGTATGGTAATTTCAAAAGGCCCCTGCCACTGTTGAAACTATACGATCCCCAATCTCTCCTGTTATTTTCAGCTTCGATCAACGTATTGATGCCATCCAATCCTTCAACCGGAAAATTCTTCCCGAAATAAGCCTGACCATTTGAAAATAAAATGAGTTGCTTCAGGTTTAATTCAGCTCCCAGTTCTGTCCCCGATTTTGCAAGACCCACCGACATAGAGAGGCCTTGCCAAACACCTACGAAGGCATTCCCTTTAAGAGTACCGTTTGGTACTGCAGGCTCTTTCCAATCATCGAACTTCAAGGAGAATAAAAAATTTTCAATTGCATCGGCATACTTCAGCCGCTCAGAAGGATAATATCTTGAAAGTCCGCTACAAGTGTTTCTCGATTTTATAACAGCAATTCGTTCAAAACGGTTATTTACTTTTATTATAAACAGGTCAAGACCATACTCGTCGGGATAAGAGGTACCATTATTTACCCGGATGCCGCCGGAGCAACGAATATATTCCCAACCCCTGAAAGATCTCTTTGCCTCCCTTACCGTGTAATTCTGACCACTCACTTCATTCATTTTAGTTACCTGCAAACCGGCACAGGTCTCATCATAACTTTTTTCCAATGCCTGCTCTATGGTTCCTTGAAAATTTATCGGCTTGCTCACCTGGATAGCCAGGTATTCTCCTGGTAGCAAATCAGCAGGGCTCATCCTTGCTCCATCCTGGTATTTAGTAAGTTTCCATCCCGGAGGAACTGTATAGATCATCGTTCCGAATTTTTCTGATTGAGAAAACGCGGGCTGTAGCAATGAAGCGATGACGGAAAACAATATTATATTTTTCAAATCGTTCATCGTCTATTTATCGAGCATCGCCTCTAATTTGTCAATTGGAAATTTGTCTTCGATCGCTTTTCTGAAATCAGCCTCCCATTTCTTTTTGCCCCAAGTCCAGGATAAAACAAATAATTGTGGAATGTATGCCGGCAGGTCTTTTCGAAAATAATTAGGATTCTCTGTTGTCAACATCACACCACCCTCTGATTCTGGTAAAAAAACAGGCCCTTCGTTTTGAAGAAGCGGGTCTGGCCGCACAACGGCAGGAGCATCAAGTAAACTATCCTTTTTTGTTTTTTCCAATTCATCCTGCAATTTTTTTAATGTACTATTTCTCGTATTTATATTTCGGTTCCTGGCTTCATCTTTCTCTGCTTTATCCTGTATTTGTTCAGCAAAAACATTCAACTGGTTGTAGAATTTAGTTGTATAAGCAATGGCCCTGTCCAGGTATTGTTTTCTCGTTACAGGGATATAAGGAAGCATACCATTTCTTGATATCAATATGAACCATTCATTGTTCTGATCGGCATAAGAACCGCCATTGGTCGCCATCACATCATAGCCTTTCCATTTTCTAATTACAGGCATCTTTAGTTTAATGGGTTGGCCGCCTATTGTCCATCCATCGTCATCCATGAACTCCCCGGTTAGTACGGGCAGGTAATTTGCATAAACATTTACTGTATTTCCACCTCCCGCATCGGGATAGCCGTTCCACATTTCATTTGCATTCTCGCTACACATCCAGGCAAAAAGTATCATGTAATAACTCCAACCTTCAACCTGGATCCTTTTCAGATATTCTTTTTGCGTTCTGCCGTCTTGTGTCACATATTGGATCGTATATCCAAAATCACCTTTTGAATAACTGCCTCTCCAGTAACCATCCGAACCAACAGGTTGCGGATAAATTTGTGTAACTAGTTCATGAATCTCAGTAATTCTCTTCATTGCTCCCTGTGAATAGGTGCTGCTTGGGCTATTGACCAATGTTTTGTTAGGCATCAGCCATTTGCCCTTGTAGGTATCTAAAAATTCCTGTGTGCATGGAGCTGAAATTTTTAATTTGGGAAACTTTGCGTTCTGTGCTGAAGCATGAATGGAGAAAAAAAGAAGTATGATGACTTGTTTTTTCATAAACATTTATTTATCGATCATCTCCTGCAGCTTATCAAACGGAAAATTTTCTTCGATCAATTTTGCAAGATCCGCTGTTGGTTTCCATTCTTCCCATGTCCATTTCACGACAAAAAACTGGGGCACATATTTCGGTAGGTCTTTCCGCATATACTCCGCATTTTCTATCACGATCAAAAAGCCGTCTTTTTCGTCAACAAAAATTTTTTCGTCGTTCAGCAGAGGGCTGCAATAAAACTGTACAATAGCGGGCGCATCCAATAGTCCTTCGTTCGTTGTTTTTTGCAATTCATCCTGGTAACGTCTCAGCGTCGTCTCCTTGTTTTTAATACTTATCTGGATTTGTGCTTCCCGGATATCCCGGTTGTCTTTGTCATCAAATGGAAGGGGGGACTCTCGTAGTGTTTTTAAGCCTTTATCATACTGTTTTGTGAAATAAGGGATGCAACTTTCCAGGTATTGTTTCCTGGTAACAGGTACGTAAGGCAGCATCCCGTTCCGATGAATGATCACCAACCTCTCTCTTGTATCATCTACTCCGAGCAATTCAAAATTCCCAATCTCTTTGTTCACAGGCATGCTTATTAAATACACAGGGTAACCATTTATAGTAATAGGTTCTTCGTCATCACCATGAAATGTTCTTGTCGTTGCTTGTTGGAGATTGTTTGCATAGATCCATAGCCAGGTCGGTGTTTCACCGGGATAGCCGGGAAGCATCTCATTTGTTTTATTGTAAATACAGGAATAACGAAAAAAACCGGTTGTGTAATCGAATGCAGCGACAGGTTTTTCTTTCACTGCCAGCTGGTTTAAAATTCCCTGGCTGTTTCGTTCATATTTCACCTGCTCCCCGAACGTGCCATAGGCTATTCCATGATGCCATACGGCATCAATGGCCATTGGATGGGGATAGATATTTAGCATCAATTGCCGAACGGCATCCAGGCGGTTTAGCATCTCCGTTTTTTGTGTACTGGTAAGACTCAAACCTTCACTATAATCCAGCAATCCATTGTAAGCTTTTATCCATCGGCCGGGGGTTTTGAATAAGACTTCATCGCTGCAGGGAACTTCCGTTTTGATGAACTTTTGGCCCGGGGATGATAAAGCAATGAGGAACACGACAAGGATGGTGACTTGTCTTTTCATACTTGCTAATTCATTTGTTGACACATTCAAAGCGGACTATGAGTCACTGTTATAGTTATGTTTGCAGCTTTCATTTTTATTCCATATTTGCTATCGGGATCTGATGGGTCCACCAATGAATACGTCGTTGAAATAAGAGTAGAACTTCCGTTTTGAGCGTCGAATGGAACCACAGTATTTCTCGTATGGGTTGTTTCAGTAGCTTTTTGCAGCATTTTGCTTTTCTTCTGCCACATCAGGTACAGCATCTTCAATTTATCAAGGGTCGAATTCCCGGTCGAAGAAGACCCCGTATTTGTATTGCTTATATTCATCGCCTCAAATGCGTTTGAAACCAGCATGCCTGAATTGTCCTTAGTCCCTATCGCTGTAACAAACATTTTGTTGACATATTGAAACAGATCAGTTGTATACACTTTTGCATAGTCATCGTTGCTGTGTGATGCAAGATCCGCGTCACTGAATCGCAAGCCCTCCACATACGCTTTGTCATTGGAACCACCAGGGCACAGGTCTATTTTAAAAACCGGGGCGATCATATTCATTTTAGGCGGCCCGGTATAGGGAAATGTGCCAACGCTTTTTATGAATTTGGAAGCACCTGGCAATACATTGAATGGAATTTGATAATCCTCTTCATTTCCGCTCCTGTCCGTGTGATCCGGATCTTTCAGACTAAGATGCCAACTGCATTCGTCTCTTCCAAGAGTGACGATCATGTAGTCTGATTGAAGCTGCGCGCTTGCCTCCATGGCGATTTCCCCATCGCCTTCCAACACATAATCAAGGTCCAGTTTCATTGAGAGTGAAAAGCGGTTGTACTTGTCAAGCTTATCCACCCATTCGGAAAGATTTTTCTCAACGTTAGTGGAGCGGCTAAGTGCTTTCTTATTCATCTCATGGCTCTCGTATAAGCTGTATTCAAAGACAGCATTGAAATTCAGTGCGGCCTTCTGCTCGTTTACATATTTTTCAAATACCGTATTGTTTACCACCAGCGTTTTTACATTTTCATAAGCCGCATGAGCAGCCTTTTTTAGATTTTGAGTGGATGCTTCCGGGGCGTCAGCATATGTGTGAAAGTTCAACTTGTTCAAATACACTGCAATCACCACCAGGCCGTCTTCAATTGCCACATTAGAAGGTTGGTATTTATTGCTTAGATCCTGTAGCTTTTGAGTTAATCGTTCCAGCACCAGGTCAAAAGCTTTAACTATATCCGCTCTTAAATTGGGTGTATTGGCGAGTGAAGTATATCCCTGCGCTCCAGTTGACTGAATATCCAGGTAAATGGCTTCCAATAAATATAACAGTCCATTCTCAGCATGGCAAAAAGCCTCAAACCATTGTGTCAATTGGATCTCATATTGTTTTCTTTGATTTGAATTACAATCGCACAAATTGTTTGGCCTGTCGGGCGGAGCCGGCACATTTTGAGGTGAAGGGAGCGTGGACATGCTTATCACGAGCTGGTGATGAAGGACTTCAAGGGGCTCTGAAGAGGTGTGAAGCTTAACACTGTTCTTTCCCATATCATAATACCTTTCCCGGAAAGAAATGAAATCGTCATAAGCTTTTTGTATTTCAGGATACATAAAGAAACTGTTCAGCCGGCTATCCATTCCAGCTACAAAATCATTTCTGATTTGCGAAGTTTGTGAAAGTGTGCTTAGCAGTCCATAATAGGAAGTATCATCAGGCTTGTCAGTTTGAATAACTAAACGATTATTTGCCTGGCTAAAGCGAACAATGGTTCTGTTAGTCGTTACAATTGTATTTGCGTCGATCTTTTTTCCTTTATACCAGAAGAGCTGATCCTTAGCCTGGTCTTTTGTGGGTGCTGTGACTGGTTGTTTTAAAACGATCGGTTCGAATGGAGAAATATATTTCGGTTCTTTCACTGCGGGAGAAGGAAGTGTTTCTGGTCGTTTGTTTTTTTGGCTGGCTATATTATCCACACCGCCGACAATCTGCCGCAAGGTCGCCAACTGAGTTTCCATCTGCTTTATTCCCTCAGGATCTTCATTTTTTGCTTTGGCTTCGGCAATGTCTCTTTCCAGCGTAACGATCTGTTCCTGTGCTTCTGTTTTTGCCTGCTTCAATTGCGCATCCATTTCTCTTTGCGATGGCCTTACCGTTTTATCCGCCCGTGACGGAGACTGTGGGAATGCCTGCGTCATCGCAAAAACGATGGGTAAAAAACAAATTATGATTCGCATGTTAATAGTTTAGTTACAGTTTTATAAATTCAACTCTCCTGTTATTTGCTTTACCAGCCGGCGTATCGTTTTTATCAATCGGCTCACTCTCCCCTTTGCCATCGGTTTCCATCCGACTTTCATCAATGCCGAATTCTTTGGCTAATGATTCTTTTACTGAAGCAGCTCTCTTTTTTGATAATTCGAGATTTGCGGCATCGCTTCCATCTGCATCTGTATGTCCGATGATCTTCACTTTGAGATCAGTATATTCTTTTAATACAGTGGCCATTTCCTTTAATGTACCATAGGACTCAGGTTTGATATTGGCGCTATTCACATCAAACAAGATCCCATGAGTTACCCACTTGTTTTCCTTGAGAATTTTATTGCGTGTATCGGGCGCACCAACGCCAAGCTTAAGGTTACTCATAAGATAACTGGCGTTCTGACCGGGACCCTGGAGCCACCAAACAATGGCATTGTACTTTGCCTTTTGTGACATGACTTTGGGTAAATCCCAGGCTTTTTCTTCGTTGAAATAAACTCTTACTCTTTCCTTTTGCCGCCAAACGGCAATGTGAACAGGTTTTTTATCCGCAAATAAGTTAGTACCTGTTGAAGAACCCGATTCGTGAACGCCATCTTTTTTGCGTTCAATTGCAGAGCCCGCGCCATCAGCCTGCGGAGCTATGGTGAACGTAAAACGACTGTCTGCAGTGTTCCAGCTCTCCGGATGACTACGGTCAGACAGCGTCACGATATTGGTATATAAGGCCCATATTCCTACGGGATTGTCAACCAGCAAGTCGAATTCAAACGTGAAATTGTCAGGAAGTGAATCAATAAATTCTGGCATAAACACACCTTGTTTATTGATCTTTAGCCAGTGGCCCGGAATACCTTCAATTGTTACCGTCTCGCCTGATGCATTGGTATTCCATTTATCCGGAAAATCACCTACAGCATCCTGTATGAAATCTTCATAAACGATAGTTATTTCACCCGGGACAAAGTCATATTTGCTGTAGGTTTTCATGGTGGCAGGCCCGGGTGAGGTATTGCCGCCAGTATTATCATTTGTCCCCGTATTTTCATTCTGATCTTTCTTATCCTTTGTCGCATCATCCATTTTCTTATCCACGGTTTTATCGACCTTGTCTTTTATTTTCTTCAGCAGTTGCGCTTCTGCCACAGAAAAGATCGCCAGCAGGCTGACCAGCAGAAATATTCTTTTCATATACCTGAATTTTTTAAAAATATGTTGATGAGGCCAGGAGAAAATTTATCAGTATTGAAGATAGATGTCTGGATAGCGCCGGTCAATAGGAAAAAAATCAGGATTTGCTATAACGAATGTTATAGAGAGAGCGTAGATTTAATTTCTTTCAAAGTATCTATTCACTGCTTCAGTGCGGTTGTGCACGTGGAGCTTTTCATAAATATTATGTATGTGTTGCCGCACGGTGCCATGGCCGATATAAAGACGATCAGCAATTTCTTTGTATAATAAACCGTCGGCGAGAAGTTGCAATACTTCATTCTCCCTGTCGGAAAGAATTTCTTTTTTGGTTTGTTTCTTTTCGTGGACGAACAACGTTAAGAGCTTGCGGGCAATATTGCTGCTCATGGGAGAGCCCCCCTGGTTCAGTTCTTTTATGCCCTCAAGAATACGTTGCGGTTCCGTACGTTTTAATAAATAACCTGTAGCCCCTGCTTTTAATGCCTGTAATACTTTTTCATCATTTTCATAAACCGTAAACATCATAAACTGGGTGGAAGGACATTTTTCTTTCAGGGCTTTAATACAATCTATGCCACTCATGCCGGGAAGGTTGATGTCCATTATCACAATATCAACCTGCATGGCCGGAAGTTTTTCAGCAGCGGTTTCTCCATCTCTGAAACTGCCGGTCATCAAAAGTTCGCTGTCAGATTGTACTAATTCAATCAGGCCTTCTCTCACTTCCGTAAGATCTTCTACTATGGAAACACGTATAGGCATGAAGTACTAAAATTAATTCTGATGACACTACTTACCAATAGGACGAACGTTATAATTATGCAACTAATAACACCAATTATTGGGAATTACACGAATTTTTTAGAAAACTATCCCAACTATTTTTATACGACTCTTCTTTTAAATAATATCACTCATATTCGAGTAATTCGCCAAAATTCGTGTTATAAAACGAACGGAATCGTTAGTGTCACTTTGGTTCCCCGTTCATTTAAAAAAGTCACTTCGCCATTTATTTCTTTCATTCGCCTGCTTATATTTTCCAAACCGTTACTGAAGGCACGCCGGTTTTCCCAGTCAATTCCCTTTCCGTTATCATGGATCACGATCTCCATTATTTTCTTTAATTCCACAGAGAAACTAACTTTTGTAGCGCCAGCATGTTTTACAATATTGTGAAGACATTCTTTTACTGATAAAAATATATTCCGGCGCATTTCACCAGTTATAAATGTACCCGGCAAATTCAAGGGCGTATTGGCTGCACATTCGATGTTGTGATTGGCAAGATATTCTACAGCGTAAGACCGTGTGTAAGCGACCAGGTCGGCAAGTGTATCATTTTTTTCATTGAGCGCCCATACGATCTCTCCCATTTTTTCTGACATTTCATCTGAGAAAGAGGTAATTTTTTTCAGTTCTGTCCTGGTCGCTTCATCACTTATGTTCTTATTGAGAATTGACTGACTTAAGAATCTTATTCTTGACAATCCTGCGCCCAGGTCATCGTGCATATCCGTAGCGATCCTTGTTCTTTCTTTCTCTATGAGCTGTTGTCTTTCAAATTCTCTTTTTTGTTTGTTGATCTTATAAGTGAAGTACCACCTGGAAAGCAACCAACCAACGCATAGGATCAATAAGAGTATACCGGCTTTAAAGAGATTGGTCTGCCAGTAAGCTTTGGCAATTCGTATTTCCAGTGTTTTTGTAAAAGGACTCGGTTTTCCGAGAGAACCTGTTACACGAACATTAAAAACATAATTTCCGGGCGGTATCTTACTATATCTCGTGTAATGAGCGGCGCCGCCTTCTATCCAATTGTCATCGTATGCCTCAAGTTTATATTCAAATCTGCAATCGGATATGTGCTGAAATGCAATCGTCGAAAAATCAAACGAAAAAGTATTTTCTTTAAAGGAGAGATCAATTTTATTTATTTCATTAGAATTCGGCATAGCCGCATGCAAAACATCATTGATATAAATGCCTGTGAGCTGTACACCCGGGGGATAAGTTGACTCCTGTAACCGGTCCGGGTAAAAAGAAACAAGACCATTCGCCGTTCCCACTATACATTTTTGATCAGATCTAAAGACAAAGGAGGATAAACTGAACTCGTTTGAAGCCAATCCATCTTCAACCGTATATGTTCTGCCCTGCCTGTTTTTCTCATTAAACACATAGAGACCCTTTTCTCCAAAGATCCAAAGATTATTATCCTTTTTAAATACGCTTCGTATATCTCTAAATGGAAGTTTATTATCGCAGGTCTCTTTTGCCAGGTGAAAATTGTTGTTGTTGATCCGGTAGAGTCCAAAATTTGTTGCGATGTAAATGATCGAATCATTCTTATCATTGAAATAGTGATTGACATCAGGCATCAGGTGGAGTGACTTAAACAATGTAAAGTCTTTTCCGTCATCGCCCCGTTTTAGGATATAGAGGGAATCATTGATCGATTTCAGATAAAGAATTCCGTTTTTATCCTGGAACAATGTTTCAAACCCGATGTATGCTCCGGGTTGAAGAAAATGAATAGGTTTAACGACCGGGTGGCCCGTTACATTTGTTACATGGTATAAACCTGCATAAGTTGAAAAAACCAGGGAACTGTCATTCAGCCAGATCATATCCTTTATCCACCTGCTCCCCTGCACCTCATCACTCATAAATTCATACGGGACAGGATGCATCGTATTGGCTGAAATGTTATACTTGTATAACCCTTTGTTTGTTCCACACCATATATTGCCATTATTATCAAAAAGAAATTTCTTGAGGTAACCAGTGAAAGGAGTTCCGTTTTCTAATAAAGGCGTCTTGTGGATTTTTAGGTTAAACTCCCTATCAAGTTTCCAGAATCCGTAGGCTCCGGAGAAGATACACCATAAGTCTTCATGGGCATCTTTACCTAACCATAAAATGGTGTTGTTGTTGCTTTTCCACGCCTGTGTTTCTGCTTTTGAAAGATGATTCTCAAAAAAGATATTCTCTGTATGAGCATAACTGCATCCATCGCCATAGCTGCCGCACCAAATATTACCCACTTTGTCAAAATAAAGCGAGACGATGTTGTCGCTGCAAATGCTAAGAGCGTCCAGCCTGTTATTTCTGAAATTGTAAATGAACTGACCGGTTTTGACATCAAATGCATAGATCCCTCCGCTCCCCGTTGCGACCCAAAGCTGCCCCCCTGGAGAAAAAGTAGCGTATCTTACTTCATTCACATTTTGATCCTGCCATTTGTTATAGATCCGGTATTCATTAAGAAACAGGTTCAATCTCACGAGTCCTTCATTTGTAGAAAGCCAGACAACAGTATCATTTTGCTGAAAAACATGACTGATCTCTAATCCGTGTTCATTGACCCCTTCACCTTTGCCGGAAAAATAGATTTGCTGCCCAATTAATTTTTTATTCTTATAAGCCTGGTGTATGGTGCCTTTATCATACGATGACCATACATGTATTGTTTGCCCGGAGCCTTTATATAAGTGAGCGTTGGTAGCATCGAGGCCAGAGATAAATGAAGTCTTGCCTGTTCTTGTATCCAGTGAATTCACCGTTCTTGTTTGGGTTTCAAGAAACCATAGCTCATTGGCAGCAACAAATCCAAGGATCTGGCAGTATGTATACTCTTTTTTTCCACCATGCCTGTCAACACCAAAATGCGTAAAGGAATTATCGATCCTGTTGTATCGTTCTATTCCATTTTCATTACTTACCCACACCTGGCCGGCGGAATCTTCTGCAATACCGGAAATAAAATTCCTTGCAATGGATTTACTGTTTTGGTCATCATGCTGAAAATTAGTTGCTTTAATTCCATCATACAATGAAAGCCCATTGTGCGTCCCGATCCAAATATACCCACGGCTGTCCTGCAAGAAATGGTAAACCAGGTTCTGGGTCAGTCCATTTTGTACATTGAGGTGTTTGAAATTGTAGTTTGGATTGAATGATTGGGCCTGTATATCGGTACCGGTAAGAATGATGAACATCATCATCAGCAGCATATGACCTGCGCGTGCGATCATTGGTGGGATTGCTTCCTAAATGTAAGAAATTGACCGGAAGGGGATATTATGAGAAAAGAAGACCTTCGCCGCTTTTACCTTTAAAAATTTTACCAAGGTGACGATATGCTTTTTCGGTTGCTTCTCGTCCTCTTGGCGTACGTTGCAAAAAACCTTCCTGGATCAGGAATGGTTCATAGACTTCCTCAAGTGTTCCCGGTTCTTCACCAACAGCAGTTGCGATCGTTGTAATTCCAACAGGGCCGCCTTTAAATTTTTCAATAATAGTGAGAAGTATCTTGTTATCCATATCATCCAGTCCATACTCATCCACATTCAACGCTTTTAACGCATGCTGTGTAATCGTAAGATCAACGACCCCATTGCTCAATACCTGTGCAAAATCTCTCACTCTTTTTAATAATCCATTGGCGATCCTTGGAGTGCCGCGGCTTCTCCCTGAAATTTCTTTCGCGGCATCCGAGGTTATCCTTACTCCCAAGATACCTGCTGAGCGATTGATGATCCTTTGAAGAGTTTCGCTTGAATAATATTCAAGTCGCGATTTAATAGCAAAACGGGAAAGCAGAGGGGCTGTTAACAAGCCACTTCTTGTAGTGGCCCCAATTAAGGTAAATGGATTCAAATTGAGTTGAATACTCCTCGCACTTGGACCACTATCGATCATAATGTCAATCCGGTAATCTTCCATGGCTGCATACAGGTATTCTTCAACGACAGTACTCAGGCGGTGTATCTCGTCAATAAATAAAACATCGTGCGGTTCAAGATTGGTAAGCAACCCTGCAAGGTCACCCGGTTTTTCAATCACAGGTCCAGACGTTTCTTTTATATTTACTCCTAATTCATTCGCCACGATCCGTGATAAGGTGGTCTTTCCCAAACCCGGTGGACCATGAAATAAAACATGATCAAGTGCTTCCGATCGCATTTTTGCTGCCTTGATAAAGATCTTCAAGTTGTCAATGATCTGTTGCTGCCCGGAGAATTCTGCAATTTCCTTTGGACGTATACTGTTTTCAAATTCTTTTTCAACCGGTGTCAACTCGGGTTTATCAGTATGTAGATTCGGATTGGGAAAG
>JADMIO011280124.1_pt1 | contig 12347 bp, 11 predicted proteins | sample 8958161 | NCBI WGS metagenome assembly JADMIO01 (sample SAMN16585339, study PRJNA669376) | soil metagenome | isolation source: Crop rotation soil | place: USA: Cullars Rotation, Alabama | collected 2011 | reverse complement strand
AATGCCGGCAGCGTGGCCAAGGGCCACTGCGCTATGGTCGGAACCGCGGCCAGCAGCGGCTCGATCCAATCTCCGCAACTGAGGGAGCGAAAGCGCAGGTAGCTGCGCAACGCGCCCCCGACTACTCGCGTGGTGCCGGGCTTGTAGCGATTCGTAGGCCGGACCATGAAGTCCAGGATATCGGAGGGTGTGATCTGGCTGAGTTCCACTCGATTGGCACCGAACCGATCAACCAGGAACTTGGCCACCCACATCCGGCGCGAAGCGCGGGTGGCAGGCGCGAGTCCGCAAACCTCATCGAGATGTGCATCGAAGCGCTCGAGTTCGTCATGGATCGCCGGCGGAGCCAGCGGACGCGGCCTGGCAATACAACCGGCTTCACGCAACACATGCAGCAGGTGGGCCAGCGCTGGACGGACTGTTGTCACGTTGCGTTGGCAGCCAGTCGGGCATTTGCACGCCGGCAAATGCTCTGTGACGAAACCGCGTACGAGCAGATCGTCAATCGAGTGAAGAGGAAGTCCTCGCGCCGACAGCCAGTACGAAAAATGAGCGACGCTGTTGAAATACGCCTGAACAGTAGCGGCGCCATACTGCTGGCGCTGCAAATAGCCGACATACGCGTCGGCGCTCCGGCTCAGAACGCTCGATCCAAGCCAGTCACGAGATGAAGGAATAGACAGTTTGTTCTCCTGTGGACGTTACAGCGTCCACGGAGAATATCTTCGTGAGTTTCCGGCAAGGATGCGTGAAAGTAGGCGCCCGCGACTGCTACCGTCAGTCTCGGGTAACGGCCTGTGGCAGCAAACATTAACGACGCCAATGGTATTGGTCTCGCTCGATCGCGATTTGAGCACTGGAGAAAGACCCGCTCACATAAGACACCGATCCCGGAAGAGTTGTGGGCAATGGCTGTCGATGTTGCGCGCCACGAAGGCGTGAACCGGACAGCACAGCAACTGCATCTCGATGGCGGGAAATTGAAACGGCTCCTGGTGTGCGCCGACGACCGTGGGAAGCGCAAGAGGCGCCGCCATGGGGGATTTGTGGAACTCATCGCACCAGTGCCGGCCGCCAATCCTGGATGCGTAATCGAGTTCGAAACCGTCAGCGGGAGCAAAATGCGCATCCATTGGGACGCGGCTGTTCCGCCGGACTGGACGGGTCTGCTGCGCGCCTGGCGGGATGCCGAGCGATGATTCAGATCATCGCGCAAATGCGCGTGCTGGTGGCCATCGAACCCGTAGATGGAAGAAAATATGCGCCGTCCATAGATATGCGGAGTTCTGCGAATCCGGGGTTCGCAATTTCCAGATTTTCTTCACTGTAGCCAGTCTGACCAGAACATCGAGCGCCGCATAACTGTAGGCTTTCGGAAAGCCGCCTGACTGGCGGCCCAGAAAGGACTACATGGACATTTCCGAACTTCTGTCGCAACCCCATCACATGAATCCGGGGAGTGCGGCCCGCTATCTTGAAGGTTTCGCCACCGCGATGGCGGCGGTCGGCCACACTGCGTTGACGATCAGTGGCTACCTGGATTCTGCAATTCACTTCGGTGGATGGTTGGAAGCGAGTGGCCTTAACTTCGCAAACATGAATGAACAGACCATCCGGGCATTCGGAGCACATCGTTGCGAATGCCCTGGAGGTCGCCATGAGACGGGAGTTTCGCGAGCCTATACAAAACGTGTTCAGAGGTTCGCGGATTATCTACGGCAACAGCGAGTCATCGCTACGCTTCCGAGATCGACAGCCGCAACTCTTTCACCCCTGACCGGCTTCCGGGATTGGCTCCTGCGGCATCGGGGACTGGCGCAGGTAACTGTGGAGCGCCACGAACGCCTGCTCACACGAATGCTGCCGGCGCTCGGCAGCGACGTGGGCGCATACAACGCAGCCTCGGTGCGGACTGTCATCCTGGACCAGATACGCGGCTGTCGGCCTGCTCAAGCTAAAACGATCGTTGGAGCGCTTCGCGCCTATTTACGATTCCTCGCCATGAATGGCTCATGTCAACCTGGTCTCGACCATATGCTGCCGACCGTGGCGGAGTGGAAGCTTTCCTCTCTTCCGCGGTATCTTGACGCCAATCAAGCAGCCCAGCTTATTGACTCCTGTAGCAAAGACGGACCGCAAGGTTTGCGGGACCGTGCGATCGTATTATTGCTGCTCCGGCTTGGGCTCCGAGCCGGCGATATTGCGAGCATGCGCCCGACAGATATCGATTGGCAGGATGGCACGCTGGTGGTGCGAGGGAAGGGACGCAGGGATGTCCGTTTGCCTCTACCACAGGATGCCGGAGACGCGGTTCTGGATTACATAAACCATGCACGCCCCGAGGTTGCCATTGACCGCGTGTTCCTCTGTTTAAATGCACCATTCCGTCCGCTCCGAGCGGGAATGATTGTTTCCGGTATCGTTCGTGCTGCACTACGGCGTGCTGGGATCGAGAACCCGCCATCTCATGGCGCGAATCTGCTCCGGCACACCGTCGCAACGATGATGCTGCGGGGCGGGGCCACACTGGACACGATTGGAACGGTTCTGAGGCATAAGTCGCCGGATACGACCGCACACTATGCAAAGGTCGATATCGCCGCCCTGCGGGAGATCGCGCAACCTTGGCCAGAGGAGAGCCGATCATGCTGAGTGATGCTGTCAATCGTTACATCGAGCTCTATCGGAGCATGGGGTTCAAGTACAAGGTTCAGGCATACATGCTCCTCAGTTTCGCTGCTTTCGCCGAAAGCCGATCTGAGCAGTTCATCCAAACGGATACAGTTTTGGAATGGGCGAAAAGCGCTCCGTCGCCCCGTCAACGCTATGATCGCCTGCTTACCGTTCGCCGCCTGGCCTGTTCACTCAATGCGGAAGACGAGCGACATCAGGTGCCGCCGATCGATGTCTTCGGGCACGCACCAAAGAGGCGTCGGACCTGCCATATTTTCACTCAGAACGAAATCGATCGTCTTCTGCAAACCGCCGCACAACTCACATCCAGGAGATCGATTCAGCCGGTGACATTCAAGGCAACATTGTCTCTGATCGCCTCCACTGGGCTCCGGGTCTCGGAGGCCTTGAAGCTCCAACTCTTGGATATTACCGAAAACGGACTGCTCATTCGGGCCACGAAATTCCAGAAGAGCCGTCTCGTTCCACTTCATGCGACCGCAAGTAACGGATTACAGCAGTACCTCAACATCCGTGAACGAATGAAAACAACCGCGACCACGGTGTTCGTTTCCAAACGTGGCACGGCGATTCCGTATACCACGATGAACCAGACGTTTTTGCATCTGGCACGTTCGGCTGGGCTACGCCCCGGTCCGGGGCTTGGTGGTTGCCGGATTCAGGACCTACGCCACACCTTTGCTGTCCGCTCACTCGAGCAGTGTGTCGGTGATCGAAAATCAGTGGCGCGGCATATGACTGCACTCAGTACGTATCTTGGTCATGCTCACGTTTCAGACACTTACTGGTATCTGCAGGCTACGCCGAAACTGCTATTCGACGTGGCAGAAGCCGCCGAGGCTCTACACCGAGGAGGTGGGCAATGACGCCGCTCGGTCCTCATCTGACGGTATTTTTGCGCGAGTATCTTCCGAACCAGCGCGAAATGAGCGAACAAACTTCTGACACATACGCCTATGCCTTCCAACTGCTGGTGTGCTTTGCCGCGGAACGTCTGAAGACCACGCCGTCGGCTCTCTTCATCGAGCAACTGGACCCGACACTGGTTCTGGCTTTTCTCGAGCACCTCGAACAGTCGCGCGGAAACTGTGCCCGGACGCGAAACTCACGACTGGCCGCTATAAAGACGTTCTTCCGGTTTCTGGAATACCGGCTACCGACATGTCTTGATCAAATCCGTCGAATCCGCGCCATCCCGGTAAAGAAGACCGATGAGACAATCATCGGATATCTGAATCGCGAGGAGATTCAGGCCTTACTGGACGCTCCTGACCCGAGTTGCCGGCATGGACTTCGGGACCGCGCGATGTTTCACCTCGCCTATGCCGGCGGCCTGCGTGTGTCGGAGTTAGTGGGGTTGCGCTTGGCCGACCTCACTCTCCATCCCCAACCGACCGTTCATGTGATGGGCAAAGGCCGCCGTGAGCGCGTACTTCCTTTATGGAAAGAAACAGCGGTTGCAGTCCGCGATTGGCTAAAAATCCGCGGAGAGCCAAATAACACAGCGTTGTTTCTGAATGCCCGCGGTGAGGCAATGACCAGGTCGGGGTTCGAATACATTCTTGAGAAGCACATTCACACTGCGAGCACAAAACAACCTTCATTGTCCAAAAAACGGGTTTCGCCCCACCGTCTTCGACACTCGTGCGCAATGCATACACTTCATGCGACCGGCGATATTCGGAAAGTCTCCCTCTGGCTGGGCCACGCTACACTCCAGAGCACGGAGGTTTATCTCCGAGCCGACCCCACCGAGAAACTCGAAGCCATGGCGGCTTTGGTCCCGCCCAACTTACGACGTGGCCGGTTCCGACCGCCGGATAAGTTACTCAGTCTGCTTCGACCCAAACCGTAGTCCCTTTATGCGCCGTCCAAAGCCTCTCAGCTGTCGATTTCGCGGGAGTGTCTGTAGGCCAACTCCGCATATCTATGGACGGCGCATATTTTCTCAGATCGACGGACTCGATGGCTACCAGAATGCCGCATCTGTGGCGCTACTTGAATCACACCGACTCCCACAGCACACGACTGAGTCCGGCCAGGTCTGGCGTGGTGTTCCCCTTCCAGTGGATACGAATCTTACCCCGCGGTCCTTCTAACTCGATGAGACACTCCGCTCCGCCGCCTGTGACGGGCGTCAGTAACTCCATGAATGCTGCGGGCGGTGCGTCCAACCGTACGGTGCTCCGGCCGCCTGGATGGGATTGTTTCGCTAGTCGCTTGAGCTTGCCGTATTCCAGACGCAGAACCTTGGAGGTGCGGAAGACGCCGTGCTCTCTGGCCACTTCTGCAGCCGCACTCCATAGGGATTCCGGAATCGGTAACCGCCCGGTATGCGATTTCCGCCATCGTGCGAAGCGTCCGTGAATCCCTCGCATGCCGTCCGGAACATCAGGAGCCGCTCTGCGCATCGCCAATCCTCCTTGCGCCCGCCCGGGCGCAAGACTGACGGTACCAGCTACGACCTGGTCGCGTCACGCATGGTTACCGAAACCTCACGATCATTGATCTGGAATCGGCGCCTGCTCCGGAGGAAGTTCTGGACTGGCTGCAGCGCGAAAATATTGAAGTGCTGAATATCGCCGGCCCGCGGGATAGCCACCGGCCAGGTATCGTTTACAGCAGCGCGCTAGGTTTTCTCCTCATACTCTTTGGTAAAGCCGCCCAAAATTTGCACGCGCGCTCGTTCGAGCAGTTAAACGAAACCTAATCCGATTGATGGGGCCTCGGGCCGCGCACCCTCAATTCCGACACCAGAGGAGGGCGTCGGAGCTGGCATCCGCATAGCCCTTACGCAACCGGATGATCTGGTAAGGATAGCGGGACCCCGGAAAGGAAACGTGCAGTTTGCGTCGTAGAGTCGATAGACCAGGTCCCCCTTGGCTATCGACGAGTTCTGAGCGGCCGTCCAAAGCACGTCGTACCAGAGAAGAAGCAGGACTGACGTGGAGACAACCGCGCACGCGGCCTTCAATCTCGTCGCCCTCCGGGAGACGAGGAGCCACGCAAGCGCGAACGCCGGAACGATGATTAACGGCCGGGGAAACGGGCCGATGCAGACAGTCGTCAGGAACGCGGCGAGGAGAATGGCGGCGGCGAGCAGTTTGCGCCTTCGCATCCGATCCAGAATACCGTACTGCGCACGCGCGCTTTCCGCGAACGCCTCACGTCGTTCTCAGAGCGTTTCAGAACCGGTCGCGATATAAGGCTTCTTATGAGCGGACCGCATCAACGCGGTTTGACGGGTTTTTCGAAGACTTAGAAAGAAGATCCTACTTGTCGAGACACGCTCGTTGAAACCTGAGCCTATGCCCAGATTCGCCGGACCTGTGAACCTTCGGAGTCAACTCAGTAGGTCACGGATCTTCGTAACGACCGTTTTATACTGGTTGAGATGATTCGGTTTTCGCAAGTAGGCATGCGCGCCAAGCAAGTCTGAACGCGAATGGTCGCTTGGCTCGTCTGAAGAAGTGAAAATCAGTGTCTTTGTTTGGGTGAGGGCTGGCCTGAAGCGGCATTTCCTGAGCACTTCCAGACCGTCTCTTTTCGGGAGATTAAGATCGATGATCACGACGTGGGGTGCGTTTTCATCGGAGCACTTTTCAAGGTAGTCGAGGGCTTTCTCGCCGTCCTTCATCACGACAATATTGACCTCCAAGCCTTCCTCAAGAATGGCGCGGCGCAGTACGATCTCGTCTGTCGGATTGTCTTCGACAATCAAGAGCCGTCTGGAATTATCGTTCGCCATACCAAATCGAAAGCCTTCGAGGCTAGAGAAGCCGTCGTTCCCCGGTCCTAGCATTTTCGCGTGCCTGGTGATAATCGGCTACGCCCGGGAGAGAAATCGCGCGGCCATTAACAGCGCTCGATCCTTCGGGCCAGAGCTCGGGAGCGCTTCAACCGGAAAAGAGCGATAATATCAGATCGATGTCCGTCGTTGCACACCCTCGCTGGTCCGGAGAACTGCAACTCAGCAGGCTGGAGGCGCTCTACGAACTGCTTGCCTCGCTGACCCAGGCAGAAGCGCTCGAAGATGTCTACGAGGCAGCAATTAAAAGCCTTCTTGCGACGACGTCCGCGAAACGGGCCTCGATTCTGACGTTTGATGATGATGGCGTGATCCGTTTCAAGGCTTGGCACGACCTCTCGGAGCGCTACCGGCAAGCAGTGACGGGGCATACACCGTGGCAACGCGGCGCCCGGGGCGCAGAACCCATACTTGTGTCGGATGTCCTGAAAGATGAGAGCCTTAGCGCTTACCGCGGCCTTTTTACCAGCGAGGGTATCAGGGCGCTCGTATTCATTCCTCTTGCTTTAGATAGCGGCGTCCTTGGGAAGTTCATGCTCTATTACTCCGAGCCCCATGAATGCCCCGCGGACGAGCTCCAGATCGCACAGGCAATAGCAGCGCATGTTGCGATCGCGACCGAGAGAAAGCGGGTCGAAATTGAGCGAATGCGCACAGAAGCGCGGCTGCAAGCGGTCATCGACAATTCGCCGGCCGTGATCTTTGTAAAGGACCACGCCGGGCGCTACCTGCTTGTGAACCGTCGCTGTGAAGAGCTTTTTCAAACATCGCAGCGTGCAATGCTCGGCCACACGGACGATGAGATCTTTCCGGCAGAGGTCGCCAAACGTTTCCGCGAAAACGATCAGCTCGCACTTAGTGCAGGAAAGCCGCTAGCGGTGGAAGAACTCGCACCTCAAGAGGACGGACTGCATAGTTATATCTCGTTGAAGTTCCCGCTGGAGGAGCACGGCAAGACTATCGGCGTCTGCGGAATCGCCACGGACATAACTGAACAAAAAAGGTTAGAGGCCGCTAATCGCCATCTCGCAGCCATTGTTGAGAGCTCCCATGACGCTATCATTGCTGAAGACCTCGACGGGCTTATCACGAGCTGGAACGGTGGCGCGGAGCGCCTTTATGGCTATTCAGCGCAGGAGGCGATTGGAGAGCCGGTCTCGTTCCTTGCTGCCTCAGAGCGGCTCAACGAAATGCATGAGATTCTCGCGAAGGTCCGTGCCGGCGAACGCGTCCAGCACTATGAAACGAAGCGGCGCAGAAAAGATGGAACTGTCATCGATGTTTCGATCTCAGTCTCCCCGATTCGCGATGCCTCCGGGGAAATCGTCGGTGCCTCTACGATTGCTCGCGACATCACCGACCAAAAGCAGGCGCAAGCCAAGCATGCTCAGCTGCTCGTTCGGGAGCAAGAGGCAAGGAAAACTGCAGAACTGCTAAACCGCGTGGGCCCGGCGCTAGCTTCGCTACTGGATCTCGAAAAACTTGTCCAAGAGGTTACAGACATAGCCACAGCGCTTGTTGGGGCGGAGTTTGGCGCATTTTTTCACAACGTCGTCAATGACAAGGGCGAATCTTACATGCTCTATTCATTGTCCGGCGTCTCACGCGAGGCCTTCGCTGGTTTTCCGATGCCGCGAAATACCTGCGTGTTCGGTCCGACGTTTCGAGGCGAAGGGGTGATGCGCTCGGATGACATCACCAAAGATTCCCGCTACGGAAAAAATCCCCCGTACAACGGCATGCCGAAAGGTCACTTGCCGGTCCGCAGCTATCTAGCGACACCTGTCATGTCCCGGAACGGCGAAGTGCTCGGCGGTCTGTTTTTTGGCCACTCGCAGGCGGGCAGATTCACGGAAATTCACGAAAGCTTGATTGCGGGCGTCGCAGCACAGGCCGGCATCGCGATGGATAATGCCCGGCTGTTTCAGCAAACAAAGTGGGCCGAGATCGAGATGAGACGCTCGAATGAGGAGCTAAGACTCGTCAACCAAGATCTGGAATCCTTTGCCTATTCTGCCAGCCACGATCTGCAGGAGCCGCTTCGAACAGTCTCGCTTTGTGCCCAGATGCTTGAGCGCAACATCGCAAACGAGCTCAATAGTGAGGACGCTAATTTCCTAACGACAATTGTCACCGCATCGGATCGGATGACGAACCTCATTGAGGACCTCCTTGCATACACAAGGGCAACGAAATATCCCGAGGGCCCTCCGCCCACGGTTGACGCACGTGCGGTCCTGGAAACCACCCTTCAGGCGCTACAAGGACGCATTCAGGAGACCGCAGCAACGTTCGACGTGGGGTTATTGCCAGCAGTAGCCGTTCACGAAGCTAGGCTCAGTCAGTTGTTTCAGAACCTCATCGGCAACGCCCTAAAATACCGCGGACAAGAGCCTCCGCACATCTGCGTCTCAGCCGCAGAGAGAGACGGGTGGACGGTTTTTTCAATCTCAGACAACGGGATAGGAATCGATAAGGAGTTTTCGGAGCAGATCTTCGAGATCTTCAAGCGGCTCCACAGCCGCGAGGAATACGAGGGAAGCGGCGTGGGCTTAGCCATTTGCCGCCGAATCGTCGAGCAATACGGAGGCCGGATTTGGCTTGAAAAGTCCGCGCCAGGGCAGGGGTCGGAGTTTTGCATCGCACTCCCGTCTAAGCGAACTCTGAACTAGGGCCTGCCACACGCCCGCCGCAGCCAAATGTGCGCAGCAGCACGCTAAACCTGCTATGAGCGGCTGGTTAATTTGCTAAAATTCAATGATGGCCGCATCTCCTTGGGAAAAGCTTTTAGAAAAACCTCAACCGCGCGGCCATTTCGTCCAGCTTTATAGAGCAGACGAACTGGCACTGGCCAAGAACGTCGGCCTTTACATTTGGGAGGGCATACGAAGAGGCGACGGCGTTCTCGTCATTGCTACACCCGAACACCGCGAACTGTTTTGCCAGTACATCGACCGCCTCGGCGCGAACACTCCCTCGTGCATTGAACGGCAACAGCTGGTGATTTTGGATGCCCACGACACCCTGGCCGAGTTCATGGTTGGCGGTCAGCCGGATTGGTTCCTCTTCGAGTCGGTGGTGAAAGCGGCAATGCGGCGAGTAGTTCCGCTAAAGCAGGAAGCGGGGCTTCGCGCATATGGCGAGATGGTTGGCGTCCTTTGGAATGCAAAACAATTTGACCCCGCCATTCGCCTCGAACAGCTTTGGAACAGACTTTTAGAGCAGTCCTCGTTCAGCCTCTACTGCGCTTACGCAATTGATCTCTTCGGCAGAGAGTTTCACGTGGCTAACCTGGACAGCGTTCTTTGCACCCACACCCATCTCGTTCCCGCTCAGTCGAATGGAAATCTTGAGGCTGCACTTCACAGGGCAATGTCAGAGATTCTTGGCGATAAGGCAGACGCGCTCAAGGTCCTGATCAAGGCAAACTACCGTCCCGCCTGGGCAGTCATGCCGAATGCAGAATCAATTGTCCTTTGGCTTAGAAACAATCTGCCCGGCGTTTCCGAGGAGATCGTGACCCGCGCAAAGGAGCATTACCTTGTTCTGGAAGGGGCCGCGTCTTAATGGTCTCAAAAGAGCGTCACATCATCGTCATCAGCGATGATCATCGCGTAGATAGTGAACTGCGCCGGGCTTTGAGCGGCTTAGGTGAAAAGAGTGCTCTAACTGTTGCTCGCACTCGTAAGGAGGTCGAGGCTTCGACCCGGCCCGATCTCATCCTTCTTGATTTAGCGCTTTCAGCAGAAAAACCCGTAGATATTCTTCGCTGGCTTCGAACTGAACCCAGCTATAAAGCGGTGCCAGTATTTGCTCTTGGCTCTGACACACTTGCCGCCGACATAACCGAGGCATACGCCCTAGGCGCAAATTCGTGCCTGCTTAAAGACTCGGAACCAAGCGGCTTTGAAAAGCTTGCTCGCGCCATATCGACCTACGCTAGCTTGATTAACACCCCAGGCCGCGGCTGCACGGCATAAGAGCCGCAAAAGCTCCTCCCTCATTCTGTAACTGCTAGTCGAACCGGTAAGCTAAAACGAACGTCTGCGCCGCCAGCGGGACCGGGCTGCACCCAGATTTTTCCGCCGTGCATCTCGACAATTCGCTTACAGATCGCAAGGCCCATGCCAGTTCCCGGATAATCCCAGCCGTGTAGCCGTTTAAAGGGCTCAAAGACCATTGTCGACTTGTCTGCAGGAATACCAGGGCCGTTGTCTCGAACGGAGAATTCGACAAATCCCTCTTGTTGATTGCAAGATATCTGAATCTCGGGGGAAGCAGATGCGCTGAACTTTGCAGCATTGCCGAGAAGCTCTTCAAAGAGCCTGATTAGCTTGTGCGAATCGGCATAAATCCATGGGAGCGAGTCGTTGGAGACCGTGGTTCCAGAGCGCTTGAGTGCTGCCTCGCAGCTATAAACAGCTGCCTTCAGGATCGCCTCTGAATCAGTGCTCTGAGGACGAATAGGTTCACTAATTCTTGCGTATTCTTGTATCGCTTCAAGAACCTGCGACGCGCGCTCTGCAGCCGCCTCTATATAGCCGCAGAGTGCTTGTGCATCCTCGTTCAACGAGGCGCTATGCCTGCGCAAAAGTAAACCGACCAACGACTGCACTTGGTCAAGGGGACCGCGAAGATCATGCGACGCCCCCTTAACGAACTGGTCTAATACCTGTCGTAAACTCTCAACCTCTCCCTTGAGGGCGGCCACATCTCCTTCGCCGCGTTCGTTAGAGTGTGCAACCGCATTGGCCTCTCTCTCCAAATCCTCTTCCTTTCACCCAATTGGCCCTAACGGTTTTGCAAACCCGTGACCGTGGGCCGGAGAACAGCCGAGATCTTTGATGCAAGCTGTTTTGCTGTAAACGGCTTCTGCAAAATGCCAGCGATATCAAGGCCCATGAACTCTCTGTACACTTCACTTTCACTGTAGCCGCTACAAATCAGGATTGGCACCTCTACGCCCAATCTTCGAATGTGCTGCATCACTTGCTTGCCGTTCATTTCGGGCATGCTCATGTCGAGAAGAATAAGCGAGACCGGTGGGGGTTGTTCGGCAAACAGCTGGACCGCTTCGGCACCGCCTTTTGCTAGAACCACCCGGTAACCACTGCGCTCAAGGCTGACCCGAGCCGTTTGGCGTACGATTTCCTCGTCATCTACGACAAGAACTGTCTCGCTTTTTCCAGGAATCCTATCCCGCCCTTCGCTTAGCTTAGCGGCAGGAACTAAATGCGTCGCCGGAAGAAAAACTCTGAAGAGTGAGCCTTTTCCAGGTTCGCTTTCGATTTGAATCGCTCCCTTGTGGCTTCGCAAAATGCCCTGCACGGCGGAAAGGCCCAGGCCCCGGCCGGTAAACTTCGTAGTAAAGAACGGATCGAAAATTCGGCCTCTGGTCTCGGCATCCATTCCGCAGCCTGTGTCCTCAACCTCAATAATCACGTAGCGCCCGGGAGTAACCTCCCCAGATGTCCAAGCCATGCTGTTTATTGCGCTTCGGTCGAACTCGCGCGCGCTCGCCCGCACCCAGACCGTGCCCTGAACGTCTGGGCTAATTGACTCGGCCGCATTTAGAACCAGGTTCATCGCAATCTGCTGTATTTGGCCTGAGTCGGCTTCGATCATCGGCAGCTTGTCTGCAGCTTGAAGGACAAGCTCGATATTTTTTGGAATCGAAGCTTTGACGAGCTCAAACGTGCTTCGAAGCAGGACAACAACGTCAAGGGGCTCGATCAAGAACCTGCCTTTGCCCGCATACGCAAGCATCTGCCTGGTCAGGTGCGCAGCTCGCTCGCTGGACTTCAGAATGTTATCCAGGACCGGCTGCAACTCATGCGACGGCGGC
>JADMIO010960145.1_pt1 | contig 12348 bp, 10 predicted proteins | sample 8958161 | NCBI WGS metagenome assembly JADMIO01 (sample SAMN16585339, study PRJNA669376) | soil metagenome | isolation source: Crop rotation soil | place: USA: Cullars Rotation, Alabama | collected 2011 | reverse complement strand
CGCCGCTTGTCGAGCAAGCGCAGTGCCAGCGGCGATCTCGAAAAGCGGCCGAAACTCTCGCGGTGCGCATGGCTCGTGACCGCTGGTGGGACGGCTGCGGGCGCGTCCGCAACTGTGAGGCCCACCGCCAGCTGCGTCCAACACCTTTTCTCCCCTTGCCTTTCGATGGGAGCGGCAAGTATCCTTTCCATCGAAACCCGAGGGGAACAATGAGCCACACCACTCCCGACATCCTGCGCGGCACGCTCGACCTGTTGATCCTGAAGGCGCTCAGCTGGGGGCCGTCACACGGCTATGCGGTGGCGCGCTGGATCGAACAGGCGACCAATGACGCGCTCGCGGTCGGCGAGGGCACGCTCTACCCGGCGCTGCACCGGCTCGAAGAGCGCGGCTGGATCAGCGCGAGCTGGGGGGCGTCGGAAAACAATCGCCAGGCGAAGTTCTACTCGCTGACGCGCAAGGGACGCACGCAGCTGCGCGCCGAGGCCGACAACTGGCGCCGCTATGCCGCGGCGGTGTTTGCCGCACTCGATGCCCGCGCACTGGAGTAGGTGATGGCGCGCTGGACCCGCTTCCGGCGGATGTTTGGCCTGGAGCCGAAGGCCGATGTCGAGGCGGAGCTCGCGTTTCACGTCGAGATGCGCGTGCGCGAGCTGATCGAGCAGGGCGATACGCCGGCGCAGGCGCGGCGGAAAGCGCTCGCGCGGTTTGGCAATTACGAAGACGCGCGGCAGGCGTGCGTCGAGATCGATCAACGCCGGAGAACGCACATGGATCGCATGGAATTCTGGACGGAGTTGCGGCAGGACATCGGCTATGCGTTTCGGATGATGAAGCGGACGCCGGCGTTCACCGCCGCCGCGCTCGTGACGCTGGCGCTCGGCATCGGCGCCAACAGCGCGATCTTCAGCGTCGTCAACGGCGTGCTGCTCGAGTCGTTGCCCTTCCGCGATGCGGGCCGCCTGCAGCAGGTGCAGATGCTGTATCCCGACGGGACGAAGTACGACTCGTTGTCGGCGCCGGACTTCATGAGCATCCGCGTCGCGCAGCGCGTGTTCGAGCAGGTCGAAGCATCAGCTGGCCAGAACGTGACGTTGCTCGGCGCCGGCGAGCCGCGTGAAGTCAACGCGGTCCAGGTGAGCGGCGGTCTGTTCGACATGCTGGGCTTCAAGGTGGCGCTCGGACGAGCGTTCCTCCCTGAAGAAAATCAACCGGGGCGCAATCGGGTCGCGATCCTCAGTCATGGATTCTGGCAGCGCGCGTTCGGCGGCGATCCGAATGTTCTCGGCAGGACGATCACCGCATCGGGCAACGCGTGCGCGATCGTCGGTATCGCGGCCGAGGACTCGTCGCTGCCGGATGAGGCGGACGTCTATTTCCCAATCGAGTTCGGACCGACGTTCGATCACACGACGCAGCGGGGGCGGCGCGGCGAATTCTTGTCGGTGTACGGCCGCGTGCGCGACGGCGTCGACGCCGCGGCGATCGACGCGGATCTCAAGCGCATGGGTGCGGACCTGCAGAAGTGGTTCAAGCCGACCAATGACGGGTTGACGTTCGCCAGCGCGCCGCTGCGCGAGTTGATCGTCGGCGACGTGCGGCGGCCGTTGTTCGTGCTGCTTGGCGCGGTCGGTTTCGTGCTGCTCGTGGCGTGCGCGAACGTGGCGAACCTGTTGCTCGCTCGCGGATCGGCGCGGCATGGCGAGCTGTCCGTCCGCGCCGCGCTCGGCGCCGGACGCGCGCGGCTGATCCGGCAACTGGTAACCGAATCCATCCTGCTCGGACTGATCGGCGGCGCGCTCGGACTGATGCTGGCGTACTGGAGCACGCAGGCGCTGATCGCCGCGCGGCCGGCCGACTTGCCGCGCCTCGACGAGATCCGGCTGAACGGCACGGTGGTGCTGTTCACGTTCGGCGCGGCGCTGTTCACCAGCCTGATCTTTGGATTCGTGCCCGCGATGCAGGCCACCAACGAACACTTGCTGCGCGGGTTGCAGGAAAGCGGTCGCAGCAGTGGCGGCGGCCGCCGCACGCATCGCCTGCGATCGACGCTCGTCGTTGCGGAAATGGCGCTGGCCGTGATCCTGCTGACCGGCGCCGGACTGCTGATTCGCAGCTTCATCGCGCTCACCGAAGTCGATCCGGGATTCAAGCCCGCCGGCGCAATGTCGGTGCGGGTGACGTTCCAGGGCGCCGACTATCAGAACGGCGATCAGGTGCGCCAACGCGTCGACCAGTTGATCGAGCGGCTTCGAACCTTGCCTGGCGTCACCGCGGTCGCGGCCGGCAGCATCATTCCGTTGAGCGGACTGGGCGCCCTGAACGACTTCGCCGTTGAGGGCGCGCCGCCTCCGCCGCCGGACGTCAACCAGGAGATCGCCGTCGCCACCGCGACGCCGGATTATTTCAAGGCGATCGGCACGCCGCTCAAGCGCGGGCGATTGTTCACCGAACTCGATCACGCAAAGGCGCCGGCGGTCGCGCTGATCAACGAAGCCGGCGTGCGGAAGTGGTTCCCCGATCAGGATCCGATCGGACGACGAGTGCTGTCCGGCGGTCCGCGCGAAATTGTGGGGATCGTCGCCGACGTGCTGCAACGGACGCCGGGCCAGGCGGCGGCGCCGCAACTCTTCCTGCCATACGCCCAGCGCACCAACCGGACCGTCCGGATCATCATCCGCGCGCAAGGCGATCCAATGATGCTGGCGCCCTCGATACGCGATCAGATTCGCGCGCTGGATCCGAATCTGCCGCTCGCGCAACCAGCACCGCTCGAAGACACGATCTCGCGAGCCGTGGCGCGGCCGCGCTTCTACATGTCGTTGCTGGCGTTGTTTGCCGCGGTTGCGCTGATCCTGTCGGCGACCGGCATCTTCGGCGTCATGAGCTACGCCGTCGCGCAACAGTCGAAGGAGATCGGCATTCGCATGGCGCTAGGCGCGGGTGCCGGCGATGTGCTTCGCTCAGTGGTCGGCCGGGCCCTGATGCTCGCCGGCGCCGGCGTGGTCGTTGGCGTCATTGCCGCCTTGATGCTCGGCGGTGTGATTCGCAATCAACTGTTCGGCGTCCGCGTGTTCGATCCGGCGACGGTCGGCAGCGTGATCGCGGTGCTGCTGCTCAGCGCCGCGATCGCAAGTTTGTTGCCCGCGCTGCGCGCCTCCCGCATCGACCCGATCCGCGCGTTCCGCGAAAGTTAAGGCGGCGGTTTATTAGACGTGGATCGACGTGGCCGCCGCGATCGTATATCGAAGTTCAAGGCATCAAGACATTTGGTGATCCGGTGATCTGGTGATTTGATGATTTGGCGTGAAGATGCCCGACTGGCTCGAACCCATGGCGGCCACCCTGACCCAGGACCGGTTTGCGGGCGACGACTGGCTGTTCGAGAAAAAGTACGACGGCATCCGGCTGCTGGCCTACAAGCGAGCCGGCACGATCAAGCTCTACTCTCGCAATCGACTGCCGCAGCATCTTCCGGCGATTGAAAAGGCGATCGCCGCCATCGCTGCCGATGAACTGATCCTTGACGGCGAAGTGGCGTGGGACGGCGAAAGCGGCTATCACGTCTTCGACATCCTGTGGCTCAACGGACAGAGCACCACCCAGCTGCCGCTCGAAGAACGGCGAGCGTTGCTGAAGAAGCTGAACTTCACGGCGCCGATGCGCCGTGTCGATCTGCTTCACGACGACGAGCCGTGGGAGCGGGCGCGTCGCGAAGGCTGGGAAGGCGTGATCGCCAAACGCCGCGGCTCGCCGTACGAGCATCGCCGCTCGAAGCTCTGGCTCAAGATGAAAGTCGAAGCGTCGCAGGAACTGGTGGTCGGGGGTTTCACCGATCCGCAGGGCGCGCGCGTCGGTCTTGGCGCGCTGCTGGTCGGCTACTACCAACCCGGCCGCGGCGACGTCGTTGATTTCGTGTTCGCGGGAAAGATCGGCACGGGTTTCGACACCAGGCTGCTGCTCGATCTTCGCAAGCGCCTTGATGCCATCGAGATCGACAAGACGCCGTTCACCATCGCCAAGGGCTTGCCGCGGCTGCGCGCCCATTGGGTGAAACCGCAGATCGTCGTCCAGGTGAATTTCATGGAGTGGACCGCGCACAACAAGCTGCGCCACCCGCGATTGATCGTCGTGCGCTTCGACAAGAAGGCGCGCGAGGTGGTGCGCGAGCAATGATCACGCACCCGGAGAAAGTCCTCTTCCCCGATGATGGAATCACCAAGGGGGATCTCGCCAACTACTACGAAGCCATCGCGCCGGTCATGCTTCCGCACCTGAAAGGCCGCCCGGTCACGATGGAGCGGTATCCCGCCGGCATCGGCAAGAAAGGGTTCTGGCAGAAGGACGTCTCGAAAGGTTTTCCCGACTGGCTCGAGCGCGTCGAGGTGTCGAAGAAGGATGGCGTCGTCCATCACCCGATCGTGAACGACGTGCGATCGCTGTTGTGGGTGGCCAACCAGAACACCATCACGCATCACGTCTGGGCGTCGCGAGTGCCCGATCTGTATTACCCCGACGTCTGCGTCTTCGATCTCGACCCGTCGAAGGATGATCCGCCCAGCGTGCGCGCGGCGGCCATTGGACTGCGAAACCTGCTTGACGAACTTGGTCTGCCGTCATGGATCAAGACGACGGGCAGCAAAGGGTTTCACATCGTCGTGCCGCTCGATGGCAAGTCGAACATGGGCGACGTCGCCGGCTTTGCCGATCGTGTCGGCAAGCTGTTCGTGTCGCACGCGCCCGAACATCTCACCCAGGAATTCAACAAGGTCGACCGCAAGGGGCGCATCTACGTTGACACCGGAAGAAATGGCTACAGCGCGACGTTTGCGTGCGCGTATACCGTCCGCGCCAAGGCTGGCGCGCCGGTGTCGGCGCCATGCACGTGGGATGAAGTCGAACACGGCACCGTCGATCCAGCCACGTTCACGCTGCGCAATATGCCCGCTCGCGTGAAGAAGGTTGGCGATCTGTGGGCGGACATGCTGCGCAAGCGTCGTTCGCTAAAGAAGCCCATCGAGAAACTGCAGCGCATGGCAAGGTCTGTGCATTGAACGGCCGAGGCATGGCCTCGGATCAACAGGCGCGGACCGGTCCGCCCATCAACGCGATTGAAGAAAACGTCGAGGCGATCAAGTCATGGGACCGCGCCCTGTTGCTGAAGCGCACCTGGGCGCAGCGAATCAGCGACGGGATCACGAACGTCGCGGCCAGCGGCGGCTCGATGCTGGCGCATGCGATCTGGTTCTTCGCATGGATCGTCATCAATACGAAGCTGATCCCCGGCATCAACTCATTCGATCCGTTTCCGTTTCCGCTGCTGACGATGGTCGTGTCGCTTGAGGCGATCTTCCTCGCGCTGTTCGTCCTGGCCAGTCAGAATCGCCTCGGCAAGCAGGCTGATCTTCGCGCCAATCTCGATCTGCAGATCGATCTCCTTGTCGAGCGTGAAATGACCGCGGTGCTGCAGCTGTTGAAAGACATCGCGTCGCATCTTGATGTCGACACTTCGATCACCACGGACAAGCTGTCGGACCTGATCAAGAAGACGGACATCAACCAGATTGCCGAAGACATGGATCAGCCAGCACGTCCGTAGCTGAGGTTGGCCCGCAACGTGCAAGAGGTTGAGGCGTGAAGACGTTGCTTCGATGCGCGCTCTCTTTGTGTTGCCTGCTGCCCACGGGTGCGCGTGCGCAGGAGCCGCCGGCTGTGCCGTCGAGTGCATCGGAGCCGCAAGGCTTCATTGCCGAGCCGGATCTGCTGACACGCGCCGCGTTGTTCGCGGATCGGCAGTTCGGCAAAGGCGACCTCACAAACGGCATCTACGTGGACTTTGGCAACATGATTCCCGGTGCCGGCTGGTTGTCGATCGGTCCAGGCTATCGCCACTGGTACGGGAAGGACTCGGTCCTGATTGACGCGTCGGCTGGGATCTCGGTCAATTCGTATCGCGGCGCGCAAGCGCGAGTGGAGTTGCCGACGTTGTTGAAGAGTCGTCTGGCCCTCGGCGCGCAAGCCCGGTGGCAGGACTTCCGCCGCGTCGATTATTTCGGCGCGGGGTCAAACACGGCGTTCGACGCCAATTCGGTCTATGCGATCGAGTCGACGCAGTTGTTTGCGTACGCGACGCTTCGGCCGTTTCGCTACCTGGATGTCGACAGCCAGATCGGCTGGATGAATCCAGAAGCGGGCTACGTCGAGGGTCCGCTGCTCGTTGGCGTCGCCGACACGCGCACCTTCATTCCCGCCGAACTGGCGCTGACAGTCGACACGCGCGACTTCCCCGGTCATCCCTCCAGCGGCGTGCTGGTGCGCGCCGCCGGATCGCGCTTTGAAGACCGAACCGACGGTTCGCAGACCTTCAATCGCTATGAGAGTGAGGTCGCCGGGTTCGTGCCGATGGCCGGCGGCCGTGCCGTTCTTGGCCTGCATGGATGGATCGTTCGATCGGATGTTGAAGACGGCCGCACCGTGCCGTTCTATCTGCAGCCGAGCCTGGGCGGCGTGAACTCGCTGCGATCGTTCGCCGACTATCGCTTCCACGACGACAACATGCTGCTGGCCAGCGCCGAACTGCGCCTGGCGATGATGACGCACCTCGATCTCGCGCTGTTCGCCGATGCCGGCAACGTCGCCAAGCGCGTCAGCGATCTCGATCTCGACAAGCAGTCGTATGGATTCGGGTTCCGCTTCCATACGCGCCGTGAAACGTTCGCCTCGATCGACATCGCCCATGGCAGCGAAGGCTGGCACGCGATGTTCCGCTTGAAGGATCCGCTGATGCTCGGACGGTTGTCGCGCAAGACGACGCTCGTGCCGTTCGTGCCGTAGGGACGGAGACTGATGATGACGCGCATTCATTCCTTTGCCGCGGCGGCGCTCTCGATTCTGGCCGCGGGCTGCGCCGGCGTCGGCGTCCCCAAGGCGAACACGTCGCCCAAACCCGCTGCCGCGAGCATGTGGATCGCGCCGGCCGATCTCGCGTCGCGCGATCTTTTTTACGGACCATGGGGCAAGGAGAACGCGCCGGATCCCAACGGCGTCTACACGCTCGTCGAGTTGAAGCACGCCGGCGTCAACCTGGGCATGACCGTCAAGGACGACAAGGGCCGCGAGTGGAGCGTCAAGCAGCCCTTCCCGGGCGGCCTCGATTCCGAAGGTCCGGTCGAAGTCGCATTGTCGCGACTGCTGTCCGCGATCGGCTATCATCAGCCGCCCATCTATTACCTGCCGGCGTTCACGCTCAAGGATGATTTCGGCAAGCGCGCCGCGGTCGGCGGCCGGTTTCGCTTGAAGGATCCATCGTTGAAGGAAACCGCGAACTGGAAGTGGGAAGACAATCCGTTTGTCGGGACGAAGCCGTATCAGGGTCTGATCGTGTTGCTGATGATGTTCAACAGCACCGACCTCAAGAACCAGAACAACTCGCTCTACGAACATCGCAACGGGGACCTGGTCGAGCAGTGGTACGTCGCGCGCGATCTCGGCGCGGCGCTCGGCGACTGGAATCCAATCTCGCCTCGCAAGAACCATCCGGAGACGTTCGAACGATCGCCGTATATCCTCGGCATCGACGGCGGCCACGTGCAGTTCGCCTACAACGGGTGGTACAAGAATCTCGTGCGCGACCGGATCAGCGTCGACGACGTCGTCTGGGCGAGCGAGTTGCTTGGACGGCTGTCGGAGAAGCAGTGGCAGGACGCGTTCCGCGCCGGCGGCTACGAGAAGGAAACCGCTGACCGCTTCATCGCCAAGCTCCGCGAGAAGATCGATCAGGGCAAAGCGTTAGGATCACGCGCCGCCGACCGCTTCTAACTCCGCCCCCGATCGACCACTTCAATTCGCACCAACTATTCGCAAGAACTGCGACCGAGTTGAATTCGGTGCCTGACACCGAATTCAACCTTCGACTCGGTTGAAATTGGTGCCTGACACCGAATTCAACATCGACTCGATTGAAATCGGTGCCTGGCACCGAATTCAACCATTTACGAAGGTCTTCGTTGACAGCTACGAATTGTTTCGTATAGGCTCTCAGGTCATGGCACGTGCGCAGCTGAAGCCGACCGATGCCGAGCTGGCGATCCTCCGGGTCTTGTGGGAACGCGGGCCGTCCACGGTCCGGCAAGTTCATGACGCCCTCTCCGGCACGCGCGAGACGGGATACACCACCACCTTGAAGCTGATGCAGATCATGTCCGACAAGGGCCTGGTCAAACGCAACGAGGCGGCGCGCACACACGTCTATTCCGCGATGGCCGGCGAGGAGCAGACCCAGCAGCAGCTGGTGCGCGATCTCGTCGATCGCGCCTTCGGCGGATCGGCGGCGGCGCTGGTGCTGCGCGCGCTCAGCGCGGAGGGCACCTCCGACGCCGAGCTGCGTGAAATTCGCAAGCTGATCGACGACTACCGGGAGAAACGGTCATGACCGACGCGCTCGCGTGGACGCTGATTCACTTCATGTGGCAGGGCGCGTTGCTCGGCCTGGCCGCCTTCATCGCGTTGCGGATCATCAGGCCTGAGCGCGCGACGACCCGATACGCCATCGGCGTCGGCACGCTGGCGCTGATGCTGGCCGGCGCGGTCACGACATTTGCGATCCTGTCCCGCGCATCGCAGCCGTCGATCCACGATTGTCACGCGTTGCTCCTCGCGCAGGCGTCGACGGCCATGCCGCCTGCCGCGCGCGAGCTGGTATCCGAGGTCGTTGATTCGAGCGGCGCACAAACCACCACGCAGATCGCCCAGCCCCTGCTCTCCTCATGGCGCCCGGCGCCACTGGCGCCCGCCGCGTCGTCGATCGTCGTCGCGATCTGGTCGCTCGGCGTGCTGGCGCTGTCACTGCGGCTGCTTGGCGGCTGGATGCTGACGCGACGGCTCGCGCGCCACGCGATCGGCTCGGTGCCGCCGGCGATTCACGCCGCGGCGCGGATGGTTGCGGCGCGACTCGAGCTGCGACGCGCGGTGACGATCGTCGAATCGAGCGCGGTCGTGGTGCCGACGCTGATCGGCTGGATCAAGCCCGTCGTGCTCCTGCCGGCCGTCGCCTTGACGGGACTCTCGCAGGAGCAACTGCGCGCGATTCTCGCGCACGAGCTCGCGCATGTCCGCCGTCACGATTACCTGATCAATCTCCTGCAGTCCGTGGTCGAAACGCTGCTGTTCTATCACCCGGCGACGTGGTGGGTATCGGCGCAGGTCCGCGCCGAGCGCGAACACTGCTGCGACGATCTGGCGATTGAAGTCTGCGGCGATCGACTCGTCTACGTGACGGCGCTCGCCGAGCTCACGACGATCTCACAACATCGCGCCTTCGCGCTCGCCGCCACCGACGGATCGCTGATCACGCGGGTGCAGCGCATCCTCGGCCGGCCGCGTTCGGTCCACGAGCCGGCACCCGCTTGGGCGGTGCTCGCGTTGTTCGTGCTCGTGATCGGCAGCGCGGGATCGTTCGGCGCCGCGTCAGCGACGAACGACGCAGCCAATGCCGTAGTCCCGCTCGCGTCGGCCAGACCAACCGCTATCGTCAAGACACCTCCCGCGCAAGCGACGACGGACAGCGAGAAGCGGCGCGAGATTCTCGACCGCGTCGCCGCAGCCGAGAAGGTGCGCAACGACGTCGAAGCGGCGATCGCGAAATCGACCGCTGATCGCGAAAAGATCGAGCACCAGCAGCAGCAATCTGAAAAGAAACAGGCGCCGGTCGCATCGATGCCATCGCTGTCCGGCAACGCGTCGTTCCTCAGCGCGCAGTGGTTCCGCAATTGGTGGGATGCGCCGCCAGCGCCACCGGCACCGCCCGCGCCACCTGCGCCACCAGCTCCGCCTGCTCCGCCCGCTCCACCAGCGGAGTCCGCGGTTGCGCAACCGCCGGCACCGCCCGAACCGCCCGCTCCGGTATTTGCACCGGCTCCGCCAGCTCCGCCCGCACCACCCGAGCCGCCGGCGTTCCAGATCGGATCACACGGCTCCGGCAACATGACGTGGAGCAACAACGGAGAAAAACTCAGCGTCAAGTGGAACGGCGCCTTCCGGCTCTCGGACGATGAGAAGGATGTCGCGTGGATCGAAGACGGCGGGTACCTGACGATCGCCGACGGCATGATCTTCACCGATCGCGTCGAGCTGCGAGGCGTCAACGGAAAGGTCGAGCGGACATTCACGAAGAACGGATCGAAGAAGGACTGGGAGCCTGAAGGCCGGCAGTTGCTGGCGCTGTTCCTCGACCGGATGATCCACAACAGCGGCATGTTCGCCAGGGAGCGCGTCGCGCGCTTCCTGAAGCAGGGCGGACCGGACGCGGTGCTCGCCGAAATCACGAAGCTCGGCGATTCGAGCTACGTCCACCGTATCTATTACAGCGAGCTGATCAAGCAGTCGGAGTTGTCGGCGCCGCTGCTGACCAGGATCCTCCAGCGCGTACCGGACGAAATGTCGTCCGACTACGACAAGGCGACGCTGTTCACGCAAATCGCGAAGCTGCCGGCGCTCACCGACGAGCATCGAGTGCTGGTCGCGCGCGCAGCCAAGTCCATTTCAAGCGATTACGATCAGCGCCGCAGCCTCTCGGCCGTGATGGACGTGCGGCCGCTGCCCTCTGCGCTGGCTGCCGCGGTGCTCGAAGCGTCGGAGTCGATCAACTCCAATTACGATCGCTCGCTCGTCCTGCAGGAAGTCGCGCAGCGCGGCGGCCTGACCGCCGCCAACAGCGCGGCGTTCATGGCGCAGGTGCGCGCGATGGGTTCCTCCTACGAACAGCGCCGCGTCTTGACCGTCGCAGCGTCGCAGGGGTCGTTGCCGCAAGGCCTCGCCGCCGATCTGATGACGTCAGCGGGCGCGATCTCCGGCTCGCACGATCAGGCAGAAACGCTGATCAAACTGATTGATTCGGGCGGGCTGACCGACGCATCGGCCGATGCGTTCTTCAAGTCAGCCGGTCAGGTGTCCGGGTCGTACGATTTGCAACGCGTGCTGCGCAAGGTCGTCGCGCAGGGTCCCAGCGAAAAGATGGTCGAACATCTGCTGCGAACCGCGCCGAAGGTGACCGGCGGTTACGATCGCGCCAACCTGCTCGAAGCCATCGCCGCCACCGGCAAGGTGACCGCCGGGCAGCGCAGCTTGTATGTGGCGGCCACCCGCGGCATGGGACAGCACGACGAGAACCGCGCGTTGGCGGCCCTGGTCCGCTCGGAAGGACGGCACTAGCCGCCAGCCGCGTCAGGCGCGCAGCTTGAAGCGCTGCAGTTTTCCGGTTGCGGTCTTCGGCAGCTCGCTCACGAATTCGACGCCGCGAGGGCGCTTGTACTCCGCCAGCCGTTCGCGCACGAACTGCTGGAGTGCCGCCGCGAGTTCCGGACTGCCGCTCACACTGGCTCGCAGTACGACGTAGGCAAACGGTTTCGACAGCCCATCGCCATCGTCCCTGCCGACCACCGCGCACTCCTGCACCGCGTCGTGATCGATCAGCACGCTCTCGATCTCGACGGGACTCACCCAGATGCCGCCGGCCTTCAGCATGTCGTCGGTGCGGCCGGCATACCAGAAGTAACCATCGGCGTCGCACACGTACTTGTCGCCGGTGCGGATCCATTCGCCCTGAATGGTGTGCTTGGTCTTCTCGTGCTGGTTCCAATAGAACGCGCACGTCGAATCGCCCTTGATCAGCAGGTTGCCCATTTCGCCAGGACCAAGCGCCGCGCCCTCATCATCGACGATGCGCGCTTCGTAATTCGGGACGATCTGCCCGCTCGATCCCGGACGCACCGCGCCGGGCCGATTGGCGATGAACATGTGCAGGCATTCGGTCGATCCAATCGCGTCCAGGATCTCGACGCCGAACCGCTGCTTGAATCGCCGGAAGATCGGCTCAGGAAGCGCTTCGCCTGCGGAAATCGCGTGGCGCACGGTCGACAGGTCGAAGTCCGGTTCTGCGCCAGCCTGCCCGGAACCTAGCGGCGCGCGCTCGTGGGCCAGGAGCATTCCGAAGTTTGTCGGAACGCTGAAAAACAACGTCGGCTTGTGGCGCTCGATCACTTCATAAACCCGCGGCGCCGTGGGCGGCTCCGGCATCAGGATGGTGGTGGCGCCGACCGCAAACGGCATATACAACGCGTTACCGAGCCCGTATGCGAAAAAGAGTTTCGCGGCGCTGAAGCATCGGTCCGACTCGCGCATCCCCAGCACGCCCTTCGCGTACGACTCGGCGCACACATACATGTCGTGCTGCAAATGCACGCAGCCCTTCGGACTGCCGGTGCTCCCAGACGAATAGAGCCAGAACGCCATCGCATCCCGGTGCGTGGGTTCGGCGGCGAACGACGGAGATCAGACGTGTGCTCTTCGATC
>JADMIO012727154.1_pt1 | contig 12351 bp, 11 predicted proteins | sample 8958161 | NCBI WGS metagenome assembly JADMIO01 (sample SAMN16585339, study PRJNA669376) | soil metagenome | isolation source: Crop rotation soil | place: USA: Cullars Rotation, Alabama | collected 2011 | reverse complement strand
TTTTTCTTTTTTCTTTTTTCTTTTTTCTTTTTTCTTTTTTCTTTTTTCTTTTTTAGGGAAGACTTGGTGATTTGGGATATATCGATCCAAAATACGATATTGCAGTATCTACTGCGGCTTCTTCACTTCATAATTTAGTGGTCGAATCAACTAGTGATGCTCAGAAATGTGTTGACTATTTGAAGTAAGTCTCCTAATTGCAGTTCTTATCGATCTTAATCATATACTGACTTGATAAAAGAACGAAAAAATTAGGCAGAGCTACGTTCATAATATTAGATCAGCAGAATCAAGCAAAATCTCGTATGTCTCAACCAATTCAAGTTCCCAAGGAGGTAATCAGTAAAATACATTGGTGATAGATTATGATTAATTCTAAGAAATTATTTTTGTGTGTACACAGAGTCTTCGTTTGTTTGATTCAGTGAAAGTGAAAGATAATCGATTTTTGCCTGCTTTCTATTTTGCACTAAATGATACACTTGTCGTTAAGAGTTTAGATGATGCTACAAAGTAATTGGTTTCATCAATCTATTATTATCTATTATTATCTATTATTATCTATTATTATCTATTATTATCTATTATTATACTATCTTATTTCAATGTGTAATTTTTTCTGGACAACAAGTAACTAACCTATTGAGTATAGGATTGCATACGGCAAAGTCTCGTGGCGTGTGGTAACACTCGAAGGACAACTGATTGAATCGAGTGGTGCAATGAGTGGTGGTGGCACGACTGTATTCAATGGCGCAATGTGTTTGAGTGAGAGTCAAATCGGTGGCAATCGCAAAACAACTGGTAAGGAGCCAATTTCACAAAAGGAAATCGCTAAGATGGAGGTATGTTTATATGATTTTCCTTTCTTTTTCTCTTTTTCTCTTTTCCTTTTTTTTCTTTTTTTTTCTTTTTTCTTTTTTTTCTTTTTTTTCTTTTTTTTTTTCTTTCTCTTTCCACATTAATTATTATCTATGTAGGAAACAATGAACGAATACGAAAGATCATCAAAGAATCTACTGAAAACGATTGCGGAATCGGAAGGTATTTCAAAATAACGATTCGGGAAATTTCAAATCCTATCTAACAAACTTTTTCAGACGAAATCGATACATTAAGAAAAGATACCGATACGCATGTTACTGATCTCGAAAAATTGCAAATGGATATTGATGTAATAGAAATAGATAAATTAATAATAGAAATAGATAAATTAATAATAGAAATAGATAATTAATAATTAATAATAATTAATAATAATTAATATTTTGACCTGAATTGCTAATATTTATTTATTTATTAACAGTCCTTCATCAAACAAGCTGAAGAACTTAAAAAGCAACTTCCTGCATTAAAAACTCAAGCCTCAAAAGAGTAAGTAGTGTTAATTTATGTGTTCCATGAGATTTCAATATATTTTTAAATAATAATAATAAAAAATAAAAGTAAAAATAATAATAATACGATTGTTAATAGGAATAGCGAAGTGTCGAATCGATTGAAAGAAGTGCAATTGAGTATTGCGCGTTTGATGCCATCGGTTGAAAAGTCGAGAAAAGAAACTGAATCGCTCTCAGTATGTCGATTGAAAAGCTATTGTCAATTCTATTCTTATTCGAATTTTTTTTCTTTCCATATTTTTTTTTTCTTTCATACATTTACTTATTTATTTTTTAATTTCTTTTTCCCTTATAACAATAGGAAGATATAAAGCAACTTCAGAATCAGATTATTTCTGCTGGAGGTAATCCGTTGAAAGTTCAAAAAGCACAATTGGAAGATATGGCAGAGCGAATCGATGCACTTCAAGGAGTAATAACGAGAGCAAACGTTCAAATCAAATCTTGTCAGAAAGCCATTGCCAAAAGTGAGAAAGAAGTAGCCACAACACAAGAGGAATTGGAGCAGTTGATCGCTCGTAATGTCGAATTGAAGAAAGAGAAAGAGGAAATTGCTACACAAGGTAAAGAAGTAGCCGAATGGTACAATAAATTTCAAGAGGTAAACATTTTTTCTATTTTTTTTTCCAAAAATTTCTTTTCGCTACGAAAATATATTTATTCACTTTATTCACTTTTTTAAACATAAAAATTGATAGTTGCTCGCTGAAAAAGAAGATGAAATAAAACAATTTGAGGAAACATTTAAGGAACAAAAGGATGGCGTTGAACGACTACGCGAAGAAGAAGTAGATTTGCAAAATAAATTCGAAGATTTGGAACGAGAATTAGAAGAAATGCGCCATTTTGAGGAAACCTGTAAGAATCATTTGGAAACGCTCTCTCGAAAGAAATCTTCATTAGTGCAATCTCTAATGGTTCATTTGAATGAATCTATGAATGATTCTATCATTACTACTACTATTACTAGTAGTAGTAATGATAGTAGTAATAATACAACTGAAAAAAATACCGAAAATGAACAGTTGTTAGCTCTCTCGCCAACACTCTCACTGTTAGCAGAAAAAGATCTTCCGAATGTTAGCGAGAAAGCGATGCAGAAAGAACTCGATGCGTTGCAGAAAAAATTAGCAGATATTAATCCAAATATGGCGGCAATTGCGGTAAGGGACTGATTAGGTTTTCCTTTTCCTTTCTTTTTTTTGGATGTGTTTCTTGTTCAAAAATTCTTCTATTTTGAATCGAGTTTCCTATCTGTTGATTAAAAACTTATGTATAATAATATCTAGGAATATGTTGCGAAAGGTAGAGAACATCGCGGAAGATTGCGAGAACTTGAGTCAGTCACCAATAAAAGAGATGAACAGCAACAAATTCACGAAAATTTAAGACAAAAAAGGTATGGTATCTAAATTCAAGTTGTCAAAAAAAGAACGTTTTTTTTATTTAAAAAATCAAAAGAAAGAAATCCTAACCTCAAATGATGGTATGTAGGTTGGAAGAATTCATGACTGGATTTTCGCAAATTAATCTCAAGCTAAAGGAAATGTATCGTATGATCACGTTAGGCGGAGATGCTGAGCTTGAGTTTGTCGATAGTCTCGATCCATTCTCTGAAGTAAAAAGATAGCTTTCATTTCTTGATGGTTCCATTTAACAAGTTATTATCGTTATTTTTTCTTAGGGAATTGTTTTCAGTGTTCGGCCTCCGAAAAAGAGTTGGAAAAATATTGCTAATCTTTCGGGTGGTGAAAAGGTTTGCGAATCATTTTTTTTTATTTTTATAATAATAATTAAAATAATAATTGAAATAATAAATAAAATGAAAAAAATTGTATTCTAACTTTTGGTTGTACAGACTCTAAGCTCTTTGGCACTTGTTTTTTCGTTACATCATTACAAACCGACGCCCTTATATTTTATGGACGAAATCGATGCGGCTTTAGATTTCAAAAATGTAATATTTTCTTTCCCTTATGAAGTCGATTAATTGCTAATAGTACAAAAAAATAATACAAAAAAAAAATAATACAAAAAAATAATACAAAAAAATAATACAAAAAAAAATAATACAAAAAAATAATACAAAAAAATAATACAAAAAAATAATACAAACTTGTTTATTATTAATGATTAAGGTTTTTTTTTTAAAATTAATATATGAATTTTTTTTGTTCAACAGGTTAGTATAGTAGCTCATTATATCAAGGAAAGAACTAAGAACGCACAATTCATTATTATCAGTCTTCGAAATAATATGTTTGAATTGGGAGATCGTTTAGTTGGAATCTATAAGACACAAAATTGTACGAAAAGTGTCACAATCGATCCAAAGTCGTTTGTATTTAGAAATGAGAACGACGGTTCGAATTGTATTTAAGCAATGGTAATAATAATAATAATAATAATAATAATAGTCGATATGTATTTTAAAAACCTTAATAGCTTATAAATATAGTTTTGTTATTGGTTTTTTTTTTTGGCTTGTTTCATATTACACGTCACTTCAACTATTCAAAACAAAAACACAAAACATAAAAACAAAAAAACGACATCAATCAATCCTACTACGATTCAGTAGTCTCTTCAACTACTATGCTAGTACTATTTTCGCTCTTACTTGCATGATCGCAATTTTCTTCACTTTCGCTTTTATTTTGATGATCAGTGTTCAGATCGCTCGTCTTGTCGAGATTCTGACTATTTCGTTTATCGTCAGTGTCAGTGTCAGTGTTAGTGTCAGTGTCGTTCTTTTCACTACATGCAGTTACACGATAGTAGATCTTTTTTGCAGTCCACAACGAATAACTGTTATCGAAAACCAAATACGCGTTCGTTGTACATTTTTCGAATCCAGTGTGACGTTCGACACGTGTCATAGGCAATAGACGACCTGCTGTTTGATCGTCGGATGCATTCGCAAGAGTTTCGTCGATTAACTCGATTCCAATGTCGTTCTCAGACGTGACGATCTCCCATAGAGCAATACAATTGTGTTCAGTGCAGGGAATTTGAATTTTCTTCTTTGTACCAGCGGGAATGTGCTCGCATTCCATCGGTAATTTTGCGATCACTAGACGAAAATCGCGCGGAAGAAGCAATCCATTGTCAATTTGCTGTTCGTTTTCGCCATCGGCTACGAACGGATTGAAGCCGCCATATCCGGGAGGCACTTGGGAGGGACACACAACGTCGAATAATTCAGCGCGATAATTTTTCGCACACAAATGAAACTTTTTACGTGTTTCGACTGCGATAAAGCTCTTAAAAACAGAGTAGGCTTTTTCGAAAAACCATGGCATGTTAATGAAAAATTTGGCGTGCAACATTTCCGGATAGTAATCTTGAAAATACTGAATAAGATATTTTGAAGCTTTTTTGGTTTCCGAATCCAATGCCAACATACTCACGCCTTCATAATCGTGAAGTTGAGTTGTTTTCGAGATTTGTTCAAAATCCATTAATGCTAATAAGAGTGCATATTAGCGACAGAAATAGAAAAATACGCGGTTTTTTTTAAATAACAACCAACACATTCTTCCATGAGTCGAATTCGCCAGCGAATAAAAGTTTCAGCTCCTCCGAACGGTTCAAAACAGTCTTTTGGATCCAAAAGTTTATATACTGGGGAACCAAAAAAAAATAGAATAGTAAATAACAATTTTTTTAAATTTTTTAATTTTTTTTAAAAGAAATTAACAAGAAAATAATGCAAGTATCTAACGAAACCGAAATATTAATGTTACCATTGTACATTACTGGATTTCCATGTCTATCTCTACCATGCAAGTAACCAAGACGTGGCTTAAAATTATCGGAACTAAAATTTTCATTTGCCAATTTTTCACAATCAAACTGTTTCCGCCATATCAGACAATTCGTAAGCATTGTAGCACTCTGGCACCAAATTTTGCTTAGTCTTGTACGCAGTGGAAATATTACAAATAGTTTTCACGTACTTTATCAAGATCGAACTCCCGAGCTTTTAAAAATTTCAATAAGATCACATCTCGCTTGTTCGATTCTTCAGTTAACGAAACGTTCCATAGATTAATCTAAAAAAAAAAACCAAACAAAAACCAAACAAAAAACAAAACAAAAAAAAAACAAAACACATAAAATTAAAAAAAAGAAAAAGACTAAAGAATAATAGTGAACGAAAACAACCTTAGAACCATATAGAGAAATAATCTCCTCGTGTTCGAATAATTTGGGCAACATTTCGATGAACTTTTGTAAAGTTTCCTTTTGTGCAACTGTAAGAGTAGTTGGAGTTAATGTACAACTTGTTTCCATTTTTTTCAAAAATAATAATTAATAATAATTGAAAAGAATAATTGAAAAGAATAATAATCGAAATAATAATAATAATTAATTAATAATTAATTAATTAATAAATAAATAAATAAATAATTTTTTTTGTTTTATTTGTATTTGATAAATAAAATGTATTAGGAGAAATTTTCGTTGAAAGTGGCTAGAATTGGCAGTTGATTAAATTTATTGCAATTTTCGTGGATTTGTCAACAAACTGTTGGATCTAGTGCATTGTGCAAACAATTTGGTTCGATGTCTCGGGTCTACATCTTCGCTATTGCAGTTTGAAAAATTGACGTGTTGCCTTATTTTCTTTTTTTTCCCATTTGTTTCTGATCATTGTGAATCGTGAGATCTAGTCACTATTTATTGTCGACTGACTGCTCTCAGCGAATTTTACAACCTTTTTCTCTCCATTTTTTTTCTCGCTTTCTTATTACATTGGATTAAAATTGAAAATTGAAAATTGAAAATTGAAAATTGAAATTGAAATTGAAATTGAAATTGAAATTGAAATTAAAATTGAATTGAAATTATAATTATAATTATAATTAAACTTGAAGGTGAAGTTTTAAATTGAAGTTTAAAAAAAAATTGAAGTTCGAGTTTGTTAACTACTAAATTTTTTGAAAGCGATGGGCAGATTTCTGCCGTAAGAAAATGCTTTAGAATAATTTTTTGTAAAATTAGTGTAACTGGCGACATTGATGGAGTCGACAGGACCGAAAGGAGTGGTGATTCCATCCGATGAAGGAATTGCTTGGTGGGATTGGACCTTACCGGTCTCACACATTAGTAAGCGAGATGTGAATACAGTAGTCGGACAAGCATTTCGAGTTGCAATTCAACAAATGGAGGTCAATCAGATTGGCGATGACGAGTGGGAAGTTGATAGTGTACGTTACTCGGTCGCTAAACTCTCACCTAAGCGACAATATGTTCTATTACTTTTCTATTGTCGAACGGCGACCGTAAAAAATAATAGAGCACTCGAGCGATTTTTACCTGCATCGAAGCGCGATCGTCCACTCAACGGTACGGTGGTAGTGTTTGCGGCGCGTAAAGCTCCCGACGATGGTAAATCGCGGTCGAGATTCGAGTTTGTCGATTTCACGGCCGAGCAACTTGCACGCGGAGTAAAAGTTAAGGGTTGGATTGGACTTGTACCGTCGTCCGGTTGCGATTCTACTTCGCCGGCCACCTCGTCTACCAATTCTTCGTATTTGAGCTCGTCGGGTTTCTCGTCACCATTTTTGCGCGGCGATCATTCACCTTGGAATCGTAGCGAAGAAGATCTTAATTCATTACTGAAAACCGAACGTAAACGCTCGTCGTCTGTGTCCGAACGCTCGAAATGGACACAAGCAGTTATTCAAGGTGCAACGTCGACAATAAGTGCGTCGATTTTGCCCACCACGCTTGAAAGTTCCGGTTCGTCGCATCGAGTTACACAGTTGTTCGACTCGGACGAGAACGATTCGGTGTGTGGCTGCGGCCTAAAATATAGCAAAGAAAAAGACTATGTGCAGCATTTGCAGTCCGCACTCGCAAATATCGTTCGACTGAATCCAAATCTTACTGTGAAAGCAGCGTCAACCAAAATCGCAGTCGATCACGGTCATGACGCGTGGACCGACTTAGAGTCGTTCGGTATTGGCGACGAAATCGTTACAGTGTTGCAAACGGTATCGGAAGCGCAAAATATGAGACTCATGTATGAGTCGCGCGGATTTCACACGAAGCTCACTCGACAGTTGAACAGCTTGGACAATTCGCAAAAGTCGTCCGATTTCGAGTCGCAAGAATTCAGTGTAGGATTTGCCGGTGGCCTAATACAAAATGAACTTGAATGCGAATCTGCATTGGCGTCGATTAAAGGTGCAGGCGAGATTGGGCTCGAGTGTTATAAACTCGACGATACCGGTAAATCTGCAGTAGTTGCAGTCTGTCATCATTGTCCGGCCACTGGTATACCGTTGCTTTCGTTATTTATTCTCTCGACTGAGAATCCGCATCGTGTTTTCCTGATCAATTCGCTTGGCAATCTCTTAAGTACTTCGTGTACACTTAAAATTGTTCATGACGGACGTAATACTATCGAATTATTGCGACTAAATTTTGGCATCACCGTGCATCCGATTTTCGACTCGCATGTAGTAATCTCAATGGTTGCCGGACTTGGTGGCTTTTCGTATCGCGAGCGAGAACCTGTGGCCAACGTCGAGAAGTTTGGTCTCGATCATGTTAAAAGTCTTTGCGGTGTTTCGACACCTGTCTATCAGTCGGATCGATTGTCGAGTTCAGAAACGCTCGATGAAACACTCGCTGCTTCAATTCAAGCTATTCATAAATCCGCAATGCAAGCTGTCACTCCATTATTGGCTATTTATCAATCGTTGACTGAGAAATTGCACCAATGCGCTATCGATATGAGTATGCGGCATTCATATCAATTTGTTGATACTATCAGTGAATGATTTATACTTCAATTGATATTCATTATATTTATGAGTGATTATTATTATTATTAGAATAAATTATTATTATTATTATTATCATTATTATCATTATTATTATTATTATTATTATTAGAATAAATTATTATTATTATTATATTTCGTTATTAAAAAGCATATATTGGTATTATAAATTAATCCAGAATTATTAAGAATTTATTTTAATTATTTCTTTATTTCCTTATTTCTTTATTTCCTTATTTTCTTCTTACCTATTACCTATTACCTATTACCTATTACCTATTACCTATTACCTATTCCTTATTTATTATAATTTTATCTATTCTCCCTTCTATCTTATAATCCAAATTCAATATTAATTTTTTTTTGAAATTACAACAATAATTATACTATCATAATTAATAAATAGATAATTTAGTGTTAGCTATTAATAATGACTTTAATATCAATAGCAATATCAATAAAATTAGAACAAAAAATCACAATAAAAATTAACGACAATAATAACGATAACAAAAATTATTAACATAATTGGAATCTTATACTCAATAATAATCAATAAATAATCAATCAATAATCAATAAATAATGATAATCATTCCATCGATTATGATAAAAAAGTTGATATAATTATCTCTCATTTGAATTTTGATCATTTCTCAAGGACGATATAATTTACACTATCTCAAATATATATATATATATATATAATTCGCTAAAATGGCTAGAAGGCGATTTTTTTTTAAATGACTTTTGGCTTTTCAAATAATCGAGAATAAACATAAACATAAACATAAACATAAACATACACATATACATAAACATACACATAAACAATGAATTTTATTTAGTAAAGAAAGAGAGATTAAAATGTCGATGCAATTTGATCTGCAGGTTATCTCAGAAAAATTTCATCTTATAATTATGATTTATTTACTTTGATCATTATTTGAATTCTTGTCGTTAATTAATTTATCGATACAAATCTCAACATATCGATAGCTTTGCGCATTATTATTATTATTATTATTATTATTGTCAAAAATTTCTTTACTAATAGTCGATTGAATGTGAGTAGATTTCTCATCATGGTCGATCGGCTTCTTCTCAAAAACACATCCATTATAATGAATGCCAAAATTGGCTCCAAAATTCAATTGTCCGTATGAGAACGGCCCTTGAATTGTAAAATTCTTATCTATACTTCCTTTCTCATCAATTACTATTAATGCATCTTCGTCTCGACCAAAATCTTCCGTGGTTGTCGAATAATGTGTTTCCTCAATTTGTTTTCTTTTTCGTAAATCCAATAACGTGTCCTTAAAAAATTTTTCTCGTACTTTCTTGTCATTCTCACAACTAGTTTCTTTATCAAGTCGACCAGTCGAATTCTTAGAGTAATTCATAAATCTCTTGCTTTTTTCCATGCAAAGATCAATCGCAACAAGCTTTGATAATAGCAATTCAAAATTCTCCGGCACGACATACCCCGAGAAATTCTTATCACAATCGACTATTAATAGATTCTCACTACTATTCAATTGAGTAGTAGCTTGTGCTTCTGTGGATGTTATTACTGTAGTATTAATAGGAGAAGAGAGACTGCGCTTCTTACACAAAACTCCCAACCATACTTTGCCTTTGATTCTCAATCCTACACCAAATGGACTAAAGAAAAAATAAATTGAAGGTTAAAAATAAAATAAAATACAAAAATTGTCATTTACAAAATAATACCTGAACACGGGCTTATACTTTGCATCGAGCTGAAGTATCATACCATTCGCTAATGGTTTTGGGAATTCGGAAATTCGCTTCCAATTTACTCCAAACGGAGAAAACTAATTCAATAAATTTTTTAATTCAAATTAATAGCAAACTTTTTAAGAAATTTATTTACAAAAATAATAAATATAAATAATAATTAATAGAATAATTATTAATAATAAATATAAATAATAATTAATAGAATAATTATTAATAATAAATAATAATAAATAATAATAAATAATAATAAATCATAATAAATAATAATAATGAGATAAAATTTAAAAAATCAAATCAAAATAATAAAATTAGATTTTACATACATCTTCAATATCGCTTTCTTCGTCCATCAATTTATGAATGTTATGCTTTCCTGCCATATTCTATATAAAAATTAAAGTTAATGCGACATAAAGAACGGAGATAATGCAAACGTACATTAAGTGCGTGGACATAATAGGAAACGTCTGTTTTCTCGTGAATGCCACATAGACCGATTCTTACTTTCGCATTCTCGCTTTGCTGACAATAGTTTACTCCACGATCAGGATAAAGCTCGATACATTCCTGGTTGCCAACTTCTTGTTCTTCTACTGCATCAAACTCGACCTCTTCCGCACTACTATCTTCAAGTTGTCTCTTAACCACTTTCTGCTCATCTCTAGTTGCATCACTAATTTTGCTACTACCTTGATTGACACTGTTACTATTGGTTACCTTTTTACACTCTACCTTGTGTACTTTCCAATCTTTAAGCTGACATTCTTTCCCACAATATTGGACTTTCTTACAACCGCTACAACGTAGTAGATTCTTCTTCTTATCATCGCTATTTAAAATTTTGTCACTCGTTATTCCACAACTATTACAATGTGGAATATCATTATTCTTAACAGCGCTTTTCATCATTTGTTAAAAAAAATAAAAAAATAAAAATAAATAGCAATATTTGAACCTAATAGTTCAATATACCAGCACTCGTATTGATTAAATCAAAGAACCAAAAATAAAATAAAATAAAGAAACAAAAAGAAACAAAAAGAAACAAAAAGAAACAAAAAGAAAAAATGAATGAAAAAAGAAGAAAAAGGAAAAATGACAAATATAAATGACTGATTTTGGCAAATAATACTCTTTATTTATTCGAAAATGACCATAATTCAAAGAGCTCGTGCATTCGTTTCTACTACCTAATTATAAGTTTTCATCCACTATCCGAATTATGATCTTTCAACTTTCTTTAGTTTGAAAAGAGAAAAAAATAGAAAACGAAATAAAAAGGAAAAGGAAAAGGAAAAGGAAAAGGAAAAGGAAAAGGAAAAGGAAAAAGGAAAAGGAAAAGGAAAAGGAAAAGAAAAAGGAAAAGGAAAAGATGAGTTCTTTTGCTTTTTATCGATGGATTCAACGAGCTACGTTCTGGAAATCGCAGACCAACGTTCGCAAGTTACATTCGTCGAATAACTATTGTTGTAATTTCTCTAAATCTGTTGTTAAACCAACCGTTGAACGAAGCTATACCTTTTCTCGGTCTTTGTTATTATTGGATATTCGTAGATTTTTTGCATTGAGTTCGAAAGTTCACGATCAAATGAAAGAGTTCGAGCGCAAGTTCGAACAATACTTACCTACCGACAAAATTTTTGTCGTGCGAGTCGATGGAGCTCGATTTTCGCAATTTACGAAAGATGTCGACAAACCGATGGATGAGCGAAGTAAATACTCTTTAAAGGAGTGTTTCTTATTTCTTATTTCTATTTTATTCATTTTTTGGTAAAATTTAGAAGTTAATAGTCAATAGCCAATAATTAATAGTCAATAAACGATAGTTAATAGTTAATAGTTAATAGTTAATAGTTAATAGTTAATAGTTAATCGTTGATAGTTGATAGTTGATAGTTAGCTCTCATAGATTGTCGGATTTGGGTAATTTGATTATTTTTTAGAGGGAAAATGCTAAGAAATGAACTATTTTTTTCATTGTTTAGTTCGCTATGCCATGTTACAGACTTCGTTCGATTTGATAAGAGAATTCAATTGTAATACGATACATACGGGTAGCGATGAAATCTCATTGATATTCTGTCCCCTACCGACCAAAACGACACTTGTCGATTTGGAACTGAATAATAATAAGAGTGAGTTAATGCATTGAATTAATTGAGAAAATAGTTTCTATTTAATCTAATTCTAATTTCTATTCTATCTAATTTTAATGGCCACTTTCGTAGACTATATTAGTGACTCGACAAATTCGATCCTTTTCGGTGGGAGAGTAGTAAAAATTGCATCCACAATAGCGGCGGTAAGCTATCAATATAAATATTCTATTGGACTTTCTCAATATCAATATCAATATCAATATCAATATCAATATCAATATCAATATCAATA
>JADMIO010647641.1_pt1 | contig 12352 bp, 11 predicted proteins | sample 8958161 | NCBI WGS metagenome assembly JADMIO01 (sample SAMN16585339, study PRJNA669376) | soil metagenome | isolation source: Crop rotation soil | place: USA: Cullars Rotation, Alabama | collected 2011 | reverse complement strand
GCGGGCCCGCGCGTGCGTCCGATCGAGAAAGAGCACGCGCGTCCAGACGCTGATCGCGTGGTCGTACTGTGCCGCGAAGTAATGATCGAGACCGGCGAGGAGAAGCTGTTCGATTTTCGCGTCACGATCCGCTTCCAACGCGGCAGGCAGCGCGCGGGAGCCATCGGTGCGAAGCGGGTCTGACATTGGAGGGCGGAGCGATTATAACATCACACCGAACATCACACCGCTTCGCTTTCCTCGTCCGCCCGCCGCGCCGGCGCGATCCCGAACGCTTTCATCTTGCGGTACAGATTGCTGCGCTCGACCCCGAGTACCTCCGCCGTGCGCGACATGTTGCCCTGCTGCGCCGCCAGCGTTCGCAGAATGAGATCGCGCTCGAACCGATCGCGTGCCTCGTACAACGTGACACGCTCGACCGGGGCGGCGGGCTCGGCATCGACCTTCGGCACGCCGGTGAGATCGAGGAACGTGAGGTCACTCGCCGCGATGCTGTCGCCCACGACCATGATCATCAGCCGCTCAATCACGTTGCGGAGCTCGCGGACGTTGCCAGGCCATGGATACTGCTGAAGGACTGCGACCGCGCTCGACTCGAACTTCTTTACGCGCCTGCCGTACTCCCGCGCGAATCCGGCCATGAAATGCTCGGCGAGGAGCGCGATGTCCTGCTGGCGATCGCGCAGCGCCGGCACGAAGATTGGAATCACGTTCAGGCGGAAATAGAGATCCTCCCGGAAGCGCCCGCCGCGAATCTCCGTCTGCAGATCCTTGTTCGTCGCCGCGAGCACCCGCGCATCGACGCGGATCGTCGTCGTCCCGCCCACCGGCTCCATGGTCTGCTCCTGCAGCACGCGCAGGACCTTGGCTTGCGTCTTCAGGCTCATGTCGCCGATCTCGTCGAGAAAGATCGTGCCGCCATCGGCCAGCTCGAACTTGCCCCGGCGCTCGGCGACGGCCCCGGTAAACGCCCCCCGCACGTGGCCGAAGAGCTCGCTCTCGATCAGATCTTCGGGGATGGCCGCGCAATTGACCTCGACGAACGCACTGTTCCGGCGGCGGCTGAGCGCGTGAATCGTTCGGGCGACGAGTTCCTTGCCGGTGCCGTTCTCTCCGTAAATGAGGACGCGGCCGTTGGTCGGGGCGGCCATGGCGACCTGCTCGCGCAGCTGCCGGATCGCATAGCTCTCGCCCACCATCGCCTCGTGGCGATCGACGCGGGCCCGCAGCGCCAGGTTTTCCATTTCCAGCCGGCGCTGCCGCAGCGCGTTGCGCACGACGAGAACGGTCTTTTCGAGCGACAACGGCTTCTCGACGAAATCGAACGCGCCCAGCTTGATCGCGCGAACAGCCGACTCGATGTTGCCGTGGCCCGAAATCAGCACCACCTGCGCGTCGACCTGCCGTTCGCGGAGGCGGGCAAGCGTCGCCAGCCCGTCCATTCCGGGCAGCCACACATCGAGGACGATGAGGTCTACAGCGCCGCGCGTGACCCGATCGAGACACTCTTCCCCGGTCGCGACAGACTCGACCGTGTAATCCTCGTCGCGGAGCACGCCCGTCAGCGCCGTCCGCACGCCGGGTTCGTCGTCGACGATGAGGATCGTGGGTTTCATCTCTTGATCATGAAATCACGAAGTCACGAAGAACACGAAGATCACGAAGAGCATTTTGTAACGGACCGTCATTTCCATCAGCACGGTAACTCGATTGTAAATCGCGTACCGCGCGGGGTGTTGTCGCCGACGTCGATGTTGCCGCCGTGCTCGGCGATAATGCGGCGCACGATCGCCAGCCCCAGACCGCTGCCGCGACGCTTGGTCGAGTAGTACGGCAGGAACAGCTTGTCGCGCTCCCCCGCCGGGATTCCGGGTCCGTCGTCGGCAACGATGACCCGCACGATGGCATTTGCGGTATCGAGCTGCGTCTCGACGACGATCTCGCCGCGGCGCTCCATCGCCTCGACCGCGTTGTCCACCAGATTGATGATGACGCGCCGGATCTGCTCCGGATCGAGGCGCACCAGCGGCAGGCCGGAAGCAAACCGCTGCTCGATGCGGACAGCGCTGAAAATCCCGTCGTAGAGTGCGATCGTGTCCGATATCAGGCGAGACAAATCAGTGGCGACCGTGCGCGGCGACGGCATGCGCGCGAATTGCGAGAACTCGTCGACGAGCCCCTTCAGCGATTCGACTTCGCCCACGATCGTTTCCGTGCACTCGTCGACGAGCGCCCTGGCGGCGGGAGGAGCATTCGAGAAATGACGCTGAATCCGCTCGGCGCAGAGCTGAATCGGCGTCAACGGGTTTTTGATTTCATGCGCGAGCCGCCGGGCGACCTCGCGCCAGGCCGCCACCTTCTGCGCACGGATGAGCGGCGTCACATCGTCGAACACCAGCACGACGCCTTCGGACGCCCCGCTCTCGCCCACAAGCGGCGTTGCCACCGCCGCCAGATGGATTTCCTGGCCTTCCCTGCTAACGGCAATTTCCTGCGCAGACGGATCGGTGACGCCGCGGCCCGCGCCCGCGAGCAGCGCCGCGAGCGGTTGAAGGTCGGGGCGATCGAAGACCTCCAGAGCAGGCTGGCCGATGATCGTGCGCGTCAGGCTGAGCAGTCGTGCCGCCGCGCTGTTGATGGTCGTCACCGTGCCGCCGCCATCGACCGATACGACTCCGGTTGTAATGCGCTCCAGAATCGTCTCGATGTAGCGCCGACGCTTTTCGACCTCCAGATGCTTTCGCTCGAGATCGATCGTTGACCGGTCGATTTTGCGCCGACTGGTCGCGAGCTCCCCCGCCATCGTGTTGAACGCCTCGACGAGGGCCCCGAACTCGTCGTTGCTCTGTGGCTCCACGTGCTGGTCGAGGCGGCCCGCGCCGATTTCGCGGGCAGCCGCCGAGAGCATCAGCACAGGACGCGTGATCCGTTTCGCCAGATACGAACCCATCCACGTGGCGCCGAGCAGAATCAGCAGCGTCACCATCAGAAAGAACGACAGGTACAGTCCTGTGAGCGGTCGCCGCAGCACGCGCAGCTGTTTGTAGCTCTCGAACGCCTCCGTCATGCGCCGAGACCGCATCGCCACCTCGCCGGTCAGGTAGTCAGTGGCGACGACGACGCCCGTCGTGCGGCCGTCGTTCGAGCGAATGACAGCGGCCGCGTGCAGCAGATCGCCCGACGTCCCCAGCGTCTCGATGGATCGGGTTTCCGACGAGCCACCGAGGGCCTGCGCGGCGAGCCGGTCCGCCGGGGCGCGGCTGTACCCGGGAGGCAGCTGTGGAGCGGCCACGTCCACGACAGGCTCGAGAGTGGGCAGCGAACCGTTCGACGGGCCGGCCCGGTACACCTCGAGCATCTGCACACGATGGAGCGTCACCTCGGGCGCCAGAAGATCCCGAATCGGCCGGACGTCGCCGCCGGCGAGATCGGACGACCCCAGCGCGCGCGCAATGCGGGCGGCATGGTCGCCGAGCACCTGTTGCCGCTGCTGGTAATAGTCGCTCGCGACCTGGTTGGCCGAGGTGAGAATCTCCTCCATCGGCGCGTTGAACCAGCGATCGATGTTCGTGCGAATGAGCTCGCTGCCGACAATCAGGACCAGCGTCGCCGGCACGAGCGTCATGCCGAGCAGCAGGGCGACCAGCTTGGCGCGGAACCGGGCAAACGGCAACGCATGGCGCCGCTCGACGATCAGCTTGACGATGTTGCGCGCCAGCACGAACATCAGCGCCGCCAACATGGTCAGGTCGGCGGCCGACAGCGCGTACAGAACGAATTCGGTCAGGAAATCCGGGGAAAAGTAAGGGGTTCGATTCGCCAGGGCCACGAGCGCGACGAGTACCACGACGAGAAAGCCGATGCCGGCGAGAATCAGCCGAGGGTTGTCGCGGAACGGACGCCGGCTGGGCGGCGGCGCGGGAGCCGGCCCGCTCGAACGTCGTGGTGTGATCGACGTGATGGTGGCCGGCATGGTGCCCCTGGGATTCATTCCTTTGCGTTCAACAGGTCTTTCAACTCGGTCATGAACTCGCCGATGTCTCGAAAATGGCGGTACACCGATGCAAAGCGAACGTAGGCAACCTTATCGAGCTTCTTCAGCTCTTCCATGACAAACGCGCCGATATCCGCCGTCGCGATTTCCTTCTCCGGCCGATCCTGCAGCGCGCCTTCGACGCGATCGGCGATTGCTTCGAGCCCAGCCACACTGACCGGCCGCTTCTCGCACGCCTTGAGAAGGCCCGCCACCAGTTTCTGTCGCTCGAAGCGTTCGCGAGTGCCGTCTTTCTTCACCACCATGTACGGAATCTCGTCGATCCGCTCGTAGCTGGTAAAGCGCTTCCCGCATTCGAGGCACTCGCGGCGCCGGCGAATCACTTCCCCTTCCTTGCCTTCGCGAGAGTCGACGACCTTGTCGCCAAGGTGGCTGCAGTACGGACACTTCACGCGACGTCTCCCGGAGCCGTCACGGCCAGTTCCCGCATGCGCGCGAAGTTCACGCCGACCTGCGCGGCAAAGTACAGACCGAGCAGGAGCGAGGGTCCGATCGAGATCACGTGGAGAACAATCGCCGCGCCGACCGCCGCATCGTCGGCCGCCCCGAAAAACGTCGTCGCGGCGTAGCGGAACGCGGCGTGAAATCCGCCGATGGCGCCAGGCGTCGGAACCACGGCGACGCTGAGCACCAGGATCGCCACGACGAGAAAGGAGCCGGTGAACGGCATCGCCAGCCGGAACGCAACCGCCACCGCCCAGATGCCGACCGCAATCGACAGCCACAACGGGAACGACCAGACGAGCGCGACGAACAGCCGACGGGGGCTTCGAATGGCGCCCAGACCTCGTGCGAATTTTTCGGCGATTCGCGCGATCGTCGCGGCGAGCGAAGGTACGACTGCCGCGAGGCGCTTCGTCGCGCGGCCGAGCCGTTCAGGATTGCCGGCCAGAACGAACAGAATAATGAGCGCCGTCAGCGCACCGGCTGCCGCTGTCGCGCCTGCCCATTTCAACAGGCCGAACGCGACTGGATTGGTCAACTCGAGGCTGCGGCCGAACACAAACACGTACAGCGCAAGGAGAACGAGGACGGCCACGACATCGAGCAGCCGTTCGAGAATGATCGTGGCAAACGCACCTGTCGCGCTCATGTGTTCGTGGCGCGCAAGAAAATATGGGCGAATGACCTCACCCGCGCGAGCCGGCAGCACGGTACTCGCGGCAAATCCGACGGCGGTCGCGCGAAACGCGCTGCCGAACGGCACTTTGCCGAGCGGATCGAGCAGGTACTGCCACCGGTACGCGCGAATCGAGAGATTCAGCAGCATCGTCCCGAACGAAAGCACGAGCCACTCGGGCTGCGCGTGAACGATCTCGCTCCCGACGCGCCGCAGATCGACGTGGTACAAGAACAACGCGAGCAGACCCGCCGCCAGCGCCAGCACGACAAGTGTTCGGAGGGAGGATCGCATCTTGAATTGAGCGCCTTCTACTATACCGCCCCTACATGTTGTTGTTGTCAGCTGCGACGATGCCCTGTAAGATCGCACGCTCCGCACCGCGAGGAAATCTGTTGCCGTTGGCCGCGCCTCTTCTGAAGACATCACTCCGCGATAACCCGCCCGATCGACAAGGCAAGGTCAGAGACCTGTACGATTTCGGCGACCACCTGTTGCTCGTGGCAACCGATCGTCTCTCGGCGTTCGACTACGTCCTTGGCTCGGGCATTCCCGACAAAGGAAAGGTCCTGACGCAGATTTCGGCGTTCTGGTTCGATCGCACGCGCTCGATCGTCCCTAATCACCTAGTATCGACCGATCCGGCTTCTTACCCTCCGCCTGCCGACGCGGCCGCCGCCTGGCTGCGCGGACGATCGATGCTCGTCCGGCGGACCGATCCGCTGCCGATTGAATGTGTGGCGCGTGGATACCTGTCCGGCTCCGCCTGGAAGGATTACTCAGCAACCGGAGAAACGTGCGGGATTCGGCTGCCCGCCGGCTTGCGCGAATCAGAGCAGCTGCCCGAGCCGATATTTACGCCCGCCACAAAGGCGCAAAGCGGGCACGACATCAACATCAGCGAATCGGCGGCAGCCGAGCTCGTCGGCCGGAGCGTGCTCGACCGCGCGCGCGACCTGACGCTCAGGCTCTACCGCGCGGGCGCCGCACACGCCGCCTCCCGCGGCATCATCGTCGCCGATACGAAGTTCGAATTCGGATTGCTGCCCGACGATGGCCGCCCGCCGGAAGCTCGACTGATCCTGATCGACGAAGTGATGACGCCCGATTCCTCGCGCTTCTGGCCGAGCGAGGGATATCAGCCCGGAGGCCCCCAGCCCAGCTTCGACAAACAATTCGTCCGCGATTATCTCGAACAGATCCGCTGGAACAAGCAGCCCCCCGTGCCTTCTCTTCCCGACGATGTAGTGGCGAAGACCCGTGAGAAATACGTCGAGGCGTTTCAGCGTCTCACTGGGCGGGAATTGCAATGATCTCTGACAAGCTCGAGAAACTGATCGAAGAGATGGTCGACAAAGGCGTGCAATTCGAGGACGCCGTCCACGAGTTCGAGAAGCGTTTCATCGCGCGAGTCCTCGGCAGTTGCGAAGGCAGCCTGACACGAACCGCCGACACGCTGGGCATCCATCGCAATACGCTGACGCGGAAGATGGGCGAGTATCGGATCAAGCGGAGAGTCTAGGAACGGTGCCGGGTGCCTCCGTGCCACGGTGCCGGGGTGCCGTGCTGGGTGTCGGGTGCTTGGTGCTGTGCCGCGTGCTGGTGCGAAGTGCCCGTACTGTGAGCCACGCTCAGAAGTCCGCGTCCCTTTCGCGGGGCGATTCGCATACTCGCCGTGCCAGCACCCGGCGACGACACCAGGCACCCAGCACTCGGCACCGCACCAGGCGCGCGGCGCATTCCACCCGGCACCCGTTCGTTCGTTAGCACTCCCCCGTTGACACTGCCAGCCGTTCACATATAATTAGCAGTCGCCGTGGACGAGTGCTAACGCTCTGTCCCGGCCAATTATCCTCTTCAGGAACATCTGAAAGGCTTCTCCACTTTACGACAGACGGAGCACAGAGCATGAACGTCAGACCGCTGCACGACCGCATCATTGTTCAGCGCCTCGAGGAAGGCGAGCAGAGAATCGGCGGGATCATCATCCCCGACAGCGCCAAAGAAAAGCCGCAGCAGGGCAAGGTCATCGCCGCCGGCACCGGCAAGGTGAAGGACGACGGGAAGAAAATCCCGCTCGACGTCAAGGCCGGCGATCTGATCCTCTTCGGCAAGTACTCTGGCCAGGAAATCAAGCTCGATGGCGATGAGTTCCTCATCATGCGCGAGGACGAAGTCCTTGGCGTCATCGAGGGCAGCAGCAACGGCAAGAAGAAGAAGTAGGGAGACAATTACATGGCAAAGCAGATCGTATACGGCGAGCAGTCACGTCAGGCCGTGCTGCGCGGCGTCAACCAGCTGGCCGACGCGGTGAAAGTGACGCTCGGCCCGAAGGGACGCAACGTCGTCCTCGACAAGAAATTCGGATCCCCGACGATCACGAAGGACGGGGTTACCGTGGCGAAGGAAATCGACCTCAAGGATCCGCTCGAGAACATGGGCGCCCAGATGGTCCGCGAAGTCGCCAGCAAGACATCGGACACGGCCGGCGACGGCACGACGACGGCCACCGTCCTCGCGCAGGCCATCTACCGCGAAGGCGCGAAGAACGTGGTCGCCGGCGCCAACCCGATGGACATCAAGCGCGGCATCGAAAAAGCCGTCGAAGCGGTCACGGCCGACCTCAAGAGAATGTCGAAGCCGGTCAGCGGCAACATGGTGGCCCAGGTCGGCACCATCTCGGCCAACAACGACGAGACGATCGGCAAGATCATCGCTGACGCGATGGACAAGGTCGGCAAGGACGGCGTCATCACCGTCGAAGAAGCGCGCACTCTTGAAACCTCGCTCGACGTCGTCGAAGGCATGCAGTTCGACCGCGGGTATCTGTCGCCCTACTTCGTGACGGACCCCGAGCGCATGGAAGTCGTGCTCGAGAACCCGGTGATCCTGATCCACGAGAAGAAGATCAGCTCGATGAAGGACCTTCTGCCGGTGCTCGAGCAGGTGGCGCGGCTCAGCCGTCCGTTGCTCATCATCGCGGAAGATATCGAAGGCGAAGCGCTCGCGACCCTCGTCGTCAACAAGCTGCGAGGCACGCTGCAGGCGGCCGCCGTCAAGGCGCCGGGCTTCGGCGATCGACGGAAAGCGATGCTCGAAGACATCGCGATTCTCACCAACGGCCGCGCGATCACGGAAGATCTCGGCATCAAGCTCGAGTCGATCAAGCTCGAAGACCTCGGCAAGGCGAAGAAGGTCACCATCGACAAGGACAACACGACGATCGTCGAGGGTGCCGGATCCTCGTCCGCCATCGAAGGCCGCGTGAAGCAGCTTCGCGCGCAAGTCGAGGAAACGACTTCGGACTACGACCGCGAAAAGCTGCAGGAGCGGCTCGCGAAGCTCGTCGGCGGCGTCGCCATCATCAAGGTCGGTGCGGCCACCGAGACCGAGATGAAAGAAAAGAAGGCGCGAGTCGAAGACGCGATGCACGCCACGAAGGCGGCGGTCGAGGAAGGCATCGTCCCGGGCGGCGGCGTCGCGCTGATCCGCGCCTCGAGGGCGCTCAAGGATCTGAAGCTCGGCGGCGACCAGCAGATCGGCGTCAACATCGTCGCCCGCGCCATCGAAGAGCCGATGCGGTGGATTGCGACCAACGCCGGGCACGAAGGGTCCATCGTCGTGCAGAAGGTGCGCGAGATGAAGGATACCGAGGGCTTCAACGCGCTCACCGACACCTACGAAGATCTGGTCAAGGCGGGCGTCATCGATCCGACCAAGGTCGTGCGGTCGGCGCTGCAGAACTCGTCGTCAATCGCGTCGCTGCTGCTGACGACCGAGGCGCTCATCTGCGAGATCCCCGAGGAGAAGAAAGAAGCGCCGATGCCGCACGGCGGCGGCGGCATGGGTGGAATGTACTAAAGGCTCAGGGCTCAAGGCTCAAGGCTTAGGGCTTAGGGCTTAGGGCTTCGGAAGAGTACAAAAAGAAAGGCCCGGCGAGCTCACGCTCCCGGGCCTTTTTTTGTTGTGTTTAAGCCTTGAGCCCTAAGCCTTGAGCCGTTCTAGTGCAGCGTAAAGCTCAACTCGATGGTGACCAGGACAGCCACCGGTTCGCCGAGGCGCATGCCCGGGCGGAAGCGGAACAGCCGCGCGGCTTTGACGGCCTCCTGATCGAGGCCGAATGTCTGATCGAGCGAGCGCACGACGTGCGTGTCCGAGCATTGTCCGTTCGTTTGAACGACGCATTCCACCCACACGGTTCCCTGAATTCGCGCGCGCATCGCGTCGGCCGTGTACTGCGGTTTCGGAACGTAGGTCGGCACCGGCGGCGTCACGCCATTTCCGGGCTGGTACACGCCGCCCCCGGTGTTGCCGCCAGACCCTGGTCCGAGACCCGAGCCGAGACCGGGTCCGATGCCCGTGCCGCTACCCGTGCCCGCGCCACCGGCGGTGCCGGTGCCTCGGGATTCGGTCGGCGGGGCTGGATCGAGAATGCCGGGCGCCGTGGTGACCGCGGCTGCCAATTCCTTGGCCGGGATCATCAACTGTTCGACTGGATTCGGCTCGTCCTTCGGCTGCTTCAACGGCTCGACCGCCGGCGGCTTCTCGACCGGCACGGAAATCTTGTCTTTGCCTGGGAGTTGAGCCTGCCGGGGAGGCTCCTTCATCTTGTTTCCGCCGCCGCCGCCGCCCCCGCCTGGGCCCGGCTGCGGCAACCAGACCATGTTCGTATTCAACAGCTCCGGCGTGAACGTCGCCGTCGACGCCGGCGCATAGCGGCTCGCAAGAATCAACAACGTGGCCATGAGGACATCGAACGCGGCCGACGCCAGGAGCGACATGCCCATCCGCTTTGGTTGTTGTTCGAACAGAAACGGCACTTCGGCCGGGTGAAGCCCTTCGAAGTGGACCGACAAGTGCCCCGCTGACGTGTTCGCGTTGAGGCCGTCCGGCTGAGTGTTCTCTGCCATTGGGGGGGACGAGATGCCCGTAGAAGTATTGTCGCGCACGGTGCTCCAGCCCTGCAACTGCAAAAGAAGTGCCCCAAAGCTCGGGGGTATTTCCTGAGCGATCTGGAAACCGGTCAGTAAAAAGGGGACGGGAGTCGTGTTTCCGTCGTCGGGAAAGGGGACGGGAGTCGTTCTTGGCGATCGGGAGTCGTTCAGAGAAAAGGAAGGCGAGTCGTTTTTTTTGGCCGATTCTTCAGACCCGGCCCGTCCAGGCCCCAATCGCGGCGTTTCCGCCTCCATACGAGTGCAAGATCGCCAGCGCGTCCGCCGCGCGCGGCTCGCTGCGGATTGCGACGAGCACGCCGCCGCGCGCCGCAAGCGCTTCGAAGATGCGGGCATCGTGGGCCTGAAATCCGACGCGCCGCATCGTGCCGGCGAGTCCGAGCTTGGTCAGGTCGCGGCCCGGCCCCTGCAGCGCTTCGACGAGCGGACCGCGCACGAGCGTGGCGCCTACAGCGGGCAGTTCGAGACGATCGGGGGCAGCGCCGAAGATGCGCGCGAACAGCGCGCCCACGTCCGCATTTTCTTTGGTGAGGATCGTCAGCGATTCAGGAACGAACCCCGCCTGCGAGAGAGCCTTGAGCCCCTTCTCGGCCCACGCAATGTCCTGAAACACTCCAACCGTGAATCGTCCCGCTTCGACGTCAACCATGGCGGTGTAATGTATCACGGAGGTCTTAAGGCTTAAGACCTAGGGCTTAAGACTTATGGTTCCTTCACTCGATATCGCCATCGTCGGCGCCGGACCCGCCGGGGCGTGGGCCGCGCATAACCTCGCACGCCGCGGCGCGCACGTGACGATATTCGACGCGTCGCATCCTCGCGAGAAGCCGTGCGGAGGCGGCGTCACCGGCCGCGCGCTCGCGCTCGTTGCAGACGCGATCGCGGCACCCACGCTTCCAGCCTCGACGATCCGTCACGCGCGGTTCCTCGACACCGCCGCCCGACGATCGGCCGTCGTGCCGCTCCAGGCTGACACGCCGGAAGACTCCCACGACGTCCCCGCGTTGGTCGTCGCCAACCGCACCGCATTCGACATGGCGCTGCTTCAGTCTGCATGCCGGGCTGGCGCCAGGCTTATCACCACGCGCATCACCGACATCACGCTCGAGCCGCACCCGCGGCTTCACACCGCAGACGGTTCATTCCACACTCGCTTCCTCATCGGCGCTGACGGCGCCAACAGCCTCGTCAGGCGACGCCTCGCGAGCCCGTTCGAGCGAGCCAGCCTCTCGATCGCAACTGGATATTTCGCGCATGGCGTCACGAGCGACGAAATACTCATCGAGCTCCTCCGCGATCCGCCGGGATACATCTGGTCGTTCCCGCGGCCCACCCACCTCGCGATCGGCATCTGCGCACAGGCTGACGCGGGATGGACGGCGGCCGCACTCCGCGAGCGAGCCGCAGTGTGGATCCGCGACACGCACATTGCCGATTACGCTCGCCTCGAGCCGTACTCGTGGCCGATTCCCTCTCTCAGCGCGCAGGGGCTGCGAGCCGTGGAGCTCGCCGGACCTGGCTGGTGCCTCGCCGGCGACGCCGCCGGACTTGTCGATCCGATTACGCGCGAAGGAATTTTCTTCGCGCTCTTGTCTGGAGAATGGGCAGCCGACGCTGCGGGCTGCGGCGATGCGTCACAGTACGCCTCGCGCGTCCGCTCGGCCATCATCCCCGAGCTTCAGCGCGCCGCGAAGCTGAAGGCGACGTTTTTCCGCATGGCGTCCAGCCGCGTCCTGATTCATGCGCTGCAGCACAGCGCCGCGGTGAACCGCGTCATGGCCGATCTCATCGCTGGTCGTCAGGAGTATGCCGGGCTCAAATGGCGATTGCTCCGAACGCTGGAGTGGCGGCTTGCGTGGGAAGCGATGATCAGTGCGCGAAGTACCCGTCGCGCGCCCGGACCCGCGCATCAGGCCGCGACACCGTAACCTCGATCGCCCGCCAGCCTGGATCGGCGCCCGCAGCCCTCGAGGGCGTGTAGCCGAGCAGATACTGAAATCGCAGCTCGCGCGCGAGGGCGCCGAGCTGCGCTTCGAGGCGTTTCGGATCGTCGATGAAGAACGTCCGCCCGCCCGTCACATTCGCGAGCTCGGCAAACACGGGCGGCCGCGTCCCACCGATGGCGACGGGATAGACAAGGACATCGCTCTGTCGGGCGCGGCCGATCAGATCGGTGGCGGTCGTACGGCTCTCGCGATCGCTGCCGTCCGAAATAATCAGCAGCGC
>JADMIO010144984.1_pt1 | contig 12352 bp, 15 predicted proteins | sample 8958161 | NCBI WGS metagenome assembly JADMIO01 (sample SAMN16585339, study PRJNA669376) | soil metagenome | isolation source: Crop rotation soil | place: USA: Cullars Rotation, Alabama | collected 2011 | reverse complement strand
GCCGCGACTTCAAGTCACGTGAATTCCAAGCTTCGGATCCCACTGTGCTGGAAAGTTCCAAGTTAATATGTCAGAGGAAGTCCTTGAGGATCAGATTGAACGAGATTCGTTCAAGCAGACCGTTATGGAGATGCTCTCTGAGGCCGTTGCTCGCGACCTAGACTTTCTACTTTGCCAGGGTGATACCACTTCGAGTGATTCACTTCTAGCAGTGCTGGACGGTTTCATCAAGCAGGCTACAACGAACGTTGTGTCGGCTGGTGGTGTCAAGCTAGGAAAGGCAACTCTCCGTGACATGCTCAAGACGATGCCTGATGAATTCGTTGACAACGGTCTAACGTTCATCACAAACCGTCAGGCTAAGGCGGATTATAAGGATTCGCTTTCGGATCGAGCTACACCGTTTGGTGATATTCATATCGCCACGGGTGCGGATGCAGAGTACCAGGGTTATAAGATCGTTGACGTACCTGAGTTTCCAAACAATCTAGGCGGCGGAACGAATGAAACACGTGTTCTCTTAGCTAATCCACAGAACATGGTTATGGGTGTTCTTCGAGAGATCAAGCTAAAGCTTGGCGAGGATATCGCAGCCGGTCAGTACATTATCGTCGGTTCGCTACGCATTGACGCTAAGTTTATGCACGAGCCTGCTGTAGTTAAAGCAACTGGAATCTTCGGCGTTTAATTAGGATAAAGGAATAAATATAAAATGTCTGCCACAATCACTACAGTTGACAGTTACGGTAAAGTTCCTGCTCAACCATCTAACATCACGCACATTACTGTCGTGCCGGACACTTCGTATCCTTCTGGCGGCTACACCGTGGGACTGACTGCGCGTCTTCCAAAGGGTGCGACGTTTGTCAATGCACATTGTCGATATGTTGTTACTTCGACAGGTGAAGCTGTTGTTGACGGTCGAGCAGAGTACAATGCCACAACTGACAAAGTACAAGTATTCGCAATTGGTACTCCAGCGGAAGCGTCTGGCGACCTACATCTGAATACAATTCATATCACTGTACTTTCCTACTAATTAGGGAGTTAAATTAAATGGCTACGTGGACAGAAATTCCAGATGACTTTGGATCGGGCGGTAAAGGACTTAGCCCGTCTGGAAGTCATGGTACACCAACTCTGAAGGATCTCCTTCAAGAAGTTCAAGACAATATCGATTTAAATACCGATATTACTGATAATACAACGGCAATTGCTGCGCTAGATGATTCAATTCATGCGCAGATTGGTGAGGGCAACGCTGAAGAAATTTCTTCGTCTGGCGCGTTATCTGTTGTTGTGCGAACTTCGCGTATAACTGTTTCCGGCACCAAAGCATATACACTTGCTGATGGTACAATTGCTGGGCAGCGCAAGACACTGTTTTGTGTCTCAGCGGGTTCAACTCCGCACGGAGTTGTAACGCCAGCCCATCCTAAAGGCTACACTTCGTTTGAATTTGCAACAGCAAATGGCGGTGTTGAATTAGAGTGGGATAGCACAGCAACGGCTGGTTGGAAGATTGTGTGCATTTCAGGCACAGTTACAGTAACACCTTAATCCATAACTTAAATTAACAAGCGTCTAAGGTGTAAAAACTTTAGACGCTTTTTTGTTATCTAATAACTATAAGTTTATAATAAAATAACGGATTTAATACATGTCTTTATCAAACTCAAGCGAAACTAATTTACTCAAACTTTTGTTTAACAACACTACATGGGCTAACGTTGGTGACGCAACAGGACTTGTCGGTTCAGGCGCAGCTGGAAATTTTTATGTTTCTCTGCACACGTCTGACCCGGGTGAAGCTGGTGATCAAACAACGAATGAAGCCACATACACGGGTTACGCTCGTGTAGCTGTTGCGCGCACTTCGGGTGGTTGGACAATCTCAGGAAACGCTGTAAGCAATGCTGCCGCAGTAACATTTGCTGCATGTACTGGTGGATCTAACACAATTACACACGCTGCAATTGGTCGTGCTTCTGGAACTAGTGCCGGTGAAATTATTGTATCAGGCGCGTTAACTGCCAACCTAGCTGTATCAAATGGGATCACACCTTCGTTTGCTATTGGGCAGCTCAATTGCACTGCCGATTAATTTATTGTGAGGCAATTTGGCTTGCTCGTCTTTAATAAAATTCACTCAGAACGCTGTTACGGGGCCCGATGGTGAGGCTGTTACTGGTGTTATAAGTCTCGCTGTTACTGTAGATAACGTAGACAATACAGGTGTCGCTTCGTGGCAGATCGATCTAGTTGATGTTCCTTCAGGGTCTGTGCTCACGCTTGGTGAGCTAGATTCGAATGATAATGACGGCGCACCTACTGCATCGTTTACACCAGATTTAGCTGGTGGTTGTTATCGAATCGTACTAAAAACTTGGGACGCTATCAATCGAGTTGGTGCCCCCACAGATACAGATATCCGTAACTTTGTTGTTTTGGATGCAGCTGGATTCGTATCGCCCCCTAGCCAAATATGGCCGCGACCACTTCCACCAACAGACAGTGGTGAACCTGGAAACAAACCAAATGAACTTAATTTAGGCGGTCAAGAACGTGGTTGGGCTGGTGATGGAACTGATGGTTTACTTGATTATCGATTTAAACATCCCGCAGGCGTACGCGGAGTTTCCGCAGGAGGTGCGTCTGTAGGTGCAGGTACGATTGTTTTCAGTAACAGTAACAACGTATCGTTTGGGTTAAATGGTTCAACTGTTACTGCAACGATAACAGTTCCAGCTCAAACTAATCAAACAGTTGGACTGTATGCTGTTGGAAACACAACACAAAACTCTTCAACTACATTAGATGCACGTACAATATCTTATGATGGGTTAGGCGCAGCCACTGTCGGCTTTTCAAACGGAAGCGTTCAGATCTCAGTTCCAACACAAACTGTTCAAACGCAAAGTTTAATTGCTGGACTGTATGATGGTGTAAATAGCATTTCGACTGGTACTGTCCGGTTTACAAACGCGAATGGTGTTTCTTTCAGTATCGATGGTCAGACAATTTCAGGTAGCGTCGCAGCACAAACCAACCAAACCATTGGTTTATACGCACTTGGAAATACGACTCAAAACTCTAGTACAACGCTAGACGCACGTACACTTAGCTTTAATGGATTAGGAATTGCATCTGTTGGTTATTCAAATGGTTCAATTCAAATTTCGGTTCCTTCTGGTGGTGAAGTTGTTACATTAAGTGCTTTTGCAGTTGGAAATACAACACAAAATAGTTCAACAACATTAGACCAAAGATCAATTTCATTTAACGGGCTTGGTGCCGCAACAATGGGATACTCGAATGGTTCTATTCAAGTGTCCGCACCAGCTGTTTCATCACTTTCAGGCGTTGGCGGAATTTCTATTAGCACTAATGGAAGTACTATTTCTATTCGTGGACCTAATGTTACAAATTATGAACCATTCTTTTTTAGTGGTACTACAACATACGCTCCTGCAATTGGAAGTCTTTATTTTCAGCCTTTTGAGTTACCAGCAAATTTAAGTGGCGGGCGTTTAAATAGATATGTAAGTTTCGGTAACTTCGCAAGTAACGGTGGTATTTTAGTTGCCACAAACTCTGCAAGTTTTGTTAGCGGTACGACAGGTGGACGATCTGTAAGTTTTACTTATGGAAATAGCCTTGCGCTATATTCATTAGGCGTAGGCACAAACAGTACTAGATTAGAATCGCTTTGGTCTAACACATTTACAGTAGGTCTCGCACATTCTGTTAGCGTTTCTTCAGGTGGAGCGACTAACTTGTCTGTTACAAATGCTGCCACTTTATCTTATATTGTATCAATTGATTCTGCAGGTGCATACACAACAACAACATTTTCTAGTTCAAGTTCCCGCAGCACTGCCGCGTCAAACTTAAATACAAATCAATTAACGGCTGGCGTATCGAGTATTGCAAGTATTCTTTCTGGCAAATGGGTCTTACCAGTTGGTTTTAACACAACTGTTCCGCCAGGACAATACTGGCTTGCGCAAGTATATACAACTGCGTCAACTACACAAGGGACTTCTCTGCAATGCTTTTCATTCGTTAATCAATTAGCGTTATCAATGGCGTCACAAGATACAGCTTTTCGAGTTTGGGGTGCATCAACAGGTAACACAAGTTCGCAAATATTTCCTGGAGCTGGTGTTTATTCTGCGCAGACAGCAGCAATCCCAGCTACAGTCGCGTTTAGTGACATTCGCACATATGGAACAAATTTAAGTCAGTATTTTAATTTTATTAATTCCACAATTTAAAGTGCATAAGTGCAATGTCGGCTAGTGTCATTCAAAGAGTTCATGGTACCGCTGGTGTTACTACAACTTGTACAGCTAACATTACCACAACTTCTGGCAATGCGATCGTTGTAATCGCTTGGTGGGGGAATGAAACACGTACAGCAACTTGTGCTGACAATATTGATGGCACCTATGGGACTGCGAAGGATGAAATCACTGATTCAGGTGCTTTTGGTGCAGCAAGCTTTGTTCTGAACGGTTCAGGACAAACTGGTGGAGCACGAACTGTCACCATTACACTTTCTGGTAATCCGAATCTTGGTATTGAGATGGAGGTGATCGAAGTTGGTGGTGTAAAGGCATCGTCCTATGACACACACGCTGCCTTGGATGATCCTAGCACAAATACAAACACTGACGGTATGACAACGGGCAATTGTGCAACACTTACTGTGCAACCTGCTCTCGGTATTGGGTGGGGAGCCGATATCCAGGGCGCAAACATTCCAAACGCGGGGACTGGTTGGACATCAGAAGGAAGTGGTCTAGGATCAGGTAGTTTTACAACTGGTTATCGAACGCAGTCGAAACGGGTAACATCAACAACTGCCTTTGCATCAACAACCACAGCAACAGCAGCGGGTGATTCCTTCTTCAGCATGATGGTAGTTTTGTCCGAACTTTCTGGACCTACAATTGATACACAACCAACAAAACAGCGCGTTTATGAAGGGCAGACCGCAAATTTTAGTGTTAGTGCTACATCGACTGGTGGAACATTGCATTATCAATGGAAAAAGAATGGGTCAAACGTAGGAACAGATAGTTCCAGTTACACAACTGGAACATTAACCATTGCGGATGACTTATCAACTATTGTTTGTGCTGTTAGTGATGATAACGGAACTACAAATTCAACTACAGTTTATTTGTGCGTTTATGAAGTTCCACCTATGGCGTGGATACGCGCATAATGGATTTAGATAACAATAAAGTATATAGTTGTATCAACTCCGATTAGATAAAGGTATTAACTTGAAACCTCAATTAATTATTACTGATTTTAGTGGAGCACATAATGCGGATTTAAATTCAACTTCTGCAAGGCTTATTCGCGGTAAATCTTGGCGTAAACAAAGAATCATTGTAATTTTACCAGCAGCAGATCTTATTCCAGCTAAAGTAGCATTATCACATTGGAATTTGGCATTTCCACCAAATAATGGTGTTCTTCGAATTCTGGCACAAGGAATGGAAGTTGGCGATGCGTATTCTAATGCAATAGAAAGTGTCCTCGCTGATCCAAATCTTTCACAATGGGAATATATTTTAACCATTGAACATGATAACGCACCTCCCCCGGATGGTGTACTTAAATTAGTAGAGCGTTTGGAAGAACATCCTGAATTAGCTTGTGTTGGTGGATTATATTTTACAAAAGGGCCTGGTGGTTGCGCACAAATTTGGGGAGATCCAAAGGATCCTGTTTTAAATTTTAGACCACAAATTCCTGATGTAAATGGTGGTTTAGTCGAATGCTGTGGAACTGGGATGGGATTTACGCTGTTTCGATTGTCAATGTTCAAAGATCCAAAATTACGAAAACCATGGTTTAAAACTGAAACAAAAAATGGAATGACAACACAAGATCTTTACGCTTGGATGGATTTCAGAAAACACGGGTATCGTTGTGCAATTGACTGCGATGTTCGTGTAGGTCACTATGATCTTCGTGGAGATTATGGTATTGAAGATTTTATGTGGTAATAATAATTTTATTAGGTAAAGGTATCATGAAAAAAACTGAAACAAAAAAAATTAAAGTATCACCAGCATCTCTAAATAATGCAGTGGTATCACAGACAAATAAGGATATAAGTAAATTAGAACTTGGTTGTGGAACTAGACGCGATCATCATGACTGGATTGGTGTAGATAAAATTAAATTTGAAGGTGTTGATGTTGTTTTAGATTTAATGGAAAAATTGCCAAACGGTCAATTTAAACCGTGGCCTTGGAAGGACGCAAGCATTGATGAAATTAGTTGTTCACACGTTGTAGAACATTTCGAACCTGCTGAACGCATACACTTTGTGAACGAAATGTATCGTATTTTAAAACCTGGCGCTAAAGCAACTGTCGTAGCACCAGACTGGTCTACCCAACGCGCTTATGGTGATTTAACCCACAAATGGCCACCAATATCCGGATTTTGGTTTTTTTATTTATCAGAAGAATGGCGAAAAATACAAGCACCACATAATTTAGATTATAAATGTAATTTCAGTGTGACATGGGGTCATATAATGCGCGAAGATGTGGCGAAACGCAACACAGAATTTCAAATGTTTGCAATGGCTAACTATAAAGATGTTTGTCTTGATATAATTGCAACATTGATTGCTGTAAAATAAGAAAGGGTGGTTAATTGGGATACGGTACATCGTGGGGTTCAGGCTGGGGTGGTGTTTCTGAAACATCTCCAGAATCTGGAGCGATACAAGCTTCGTGTACCTTATTGCTTGATTCAAGTTCAACTCTTATAGGCGACGGTGCCCTAGCATCAGCAGAAAACTTTGCGATAACGTCAACTGACACGCTAACTGGCGACGCTGCGGCTATTGCAACTACCGCAATTACATTCTCTGAATCAGGAACGATTGTCGGAGACGGCGCGTTAGTTTCCGCAGAAACATTAACAATCACAGGTTCCAGCACATTGGTTGGCGATGGTGCTCTTGTCGGCACAAACACAATTAGCCTAACTGAATCTCCAACACTAACTGGAGATGGCGCGCTCACCGGCACCGATACAATTACGTTCAACAGTACACCCACAATTGGTGGAGATGGCATATTGGTAGAAACCACATCCTTCACATTAGACTCTACAAGTACGGTTGTTGGCGCAGGTGCTCTCGTTGCAGCTGAATCGTTTATTGTCACAAGCACAAACATTCTTGTTGGTGACGGCGCATTACTGTCTGCACAAAGCTTTACAGTAGATTCAAGTGATACATTAGTCGGAAGCGGTACGTTGGCGACTACTGCCGCGACTACATTTACTGAATCCGGAACGCTTACAGGCGCGGGCGCATTACTGTCAGCGATTGATCTGGCATTCGATCTTCTTGGAGATTTTAACGGAACCAGCCGCGCAAGCCTATCGTTTGATTTTGCGCTAACAAGCACTCTAACAGGAGAGGCGGCAATTGCATCCGCCAGTACGTTCGCGTTAGACGCACCCTCCACGCTATCTGGAAATGTGGCTATAACCAGCGCGCTAAGCTTCGCGATTGCGAATACAAACACCTTAACTGGACAAGGCGCGTTAGCATATTCAGATAGCTTCGTGATTACAGAACAGCCAACGCTGGGTGGCTCTGGGGCGCTGCAAGCAAATCATTCATTTGCTTTCGATGAGTTTGGTACTATTTCGGGAATAGCGAATTTGGTATCTGCACAGACATTTGCAATTAATTCAACGAGTCTACTTGGTGCCTTTGCTGCAATTGCAACAAACTCAACATTAAGTTTTGTTCAAACCGGATCTATGCAAGGGTTCATTGACATTGCTGTGTCAGCTAGTTTCGCCATTAATGCTCTATTTGCTAACGGCCAAATTGCCTTAATATTCTCGAATCAAAAATTCCATATGAAATTCCGTGGAATGCATAGTGTATTAGATCAGGATTTCGTGCGCAGTACGGCTGAAAGTTTAACATATATTTTACCTGAAACTACTGAAACTGTGGATGACCTCTCCCTTGTTGTTATTTCAGAATAAACAATTAATAAGCTTAGAATGTTTGACATTTTGTGTTTAATTAATTAAGCTATTTGAGAGGTCATTAAACATGTCAGAATCTACTTATTTCGTACGTCTAAAACCATACAATCCTAAGCAAGGCTATAACGTTACTCGTTACTTCTTCCAAAATAACTTATTCGTTGGTGGTGATCGTCCTAACTGGTATAAAGTTAGTCGTGAATTTGCTGCTGTCTGTAAGAAAGACGAGCAAGAGAACGGTGTTAAGACGTTTGACGTCGTAACTAAAGAGGAACAAGCTGCGATTAACGAAATTGAAGAAAATCGTCGGTTGGTGTCAATTGGATTAATGGCAGCAACACACGCTGTTCCTGCGCCAAAACAAGCAATTGATCTTTCGCATAAAGCTTCAGGACGATCAGAAGCTGTTCCTTTAGCAACTGGCGGGGATCTTTCTACACGAGATCTGAATCTAGGCGCTAAGTAAAAATTACGGTGTGTCATGAATGAAAAGGACACACAGTATGCGCGCATAGATCGCGGACGCAGCTATCGTGCTGTTGATGACGGCAAAGTCGAGGTTTATGATCTCGACTTTGCTTCTTATTTACTTATGCATAACGTTCCACTAGCTGAATCATACCGTGATGGACGAGAATTTATGTTTAAATTTCTTGATCCTAATTCACAGATTCGCGATTTAGCTATTAAGTTTGCCAATTCAGAAAGTGCAAAATTCGCCGATTGTGTGCGAAGATTAAAGAAAGTTACTATTGCACAAAGTATAAATATTAGGCGTTAAATATGAGCGCAGGCGCAGTTGCACAAGATGAAATAGTTAGTTGGGATAATCCACAAATTTTCTTTGTTTATCAAGCTAACGGGAAAACAGCAGATTTAACTTCACTATCTAGAAGTGTGAATCTTATTAATTCGGATGGTACTCGGACAAATAAGGTTGCTGATAGTGCATTAAATTTAACTGCGGCACCTATAGGTACACGTATTGATACAGGGATTTATCACGCTAATTTCACTGCTGGACCAACGTGGACAGCTGGTACTTATGAAATTGTTTGGACTTACACACCTGTTGTTGATCCGTTAGCTGAAATTCAAACAGCTTCAACTTTAACTGCGACACAACGCTTTGAAGTTTTAGACAAAACTAAGTTTTCAACAGGGTCTGCATATGTAGGCTACGGTGATTCTATTGAATTAAAAAAGTTTTCGCCGTTTGATACAAAAACACTTGCTGAACTTCAAGTTGTAATTGATAAAGCATCTCGAAGAATTGAATTTTTAACATCACGATTTTTTCAACCACGATACCAACTCCAAAAAATTGATGGTCGAGGTAGCAAAGGTTTATTGCTAGGAGAACCTATTATCGGGATTAGCCAAGTAGCAATTGAAAGTGCTGCTAACGGTGTAACGCTTGCAGTTAATCCAGTAGACCTTAACGCTTTTCGTGTTAGAAATAGACATCTCTCTGGATTAAAAGACCCAGATGATCGTGACAATCCAGCACTAGAGATCGCACGTTTCGAAGGAATCATCTTTGAGAGTTTAGATACGTTTCCTAGAGGACCTGAAACAATCCACGTTAAAGGTGTGTTCGGTTACACAGATCCTGACGGTACGCCATTCGGTAAAACGCCTGAAGATTTATTTACAGTTGTTGGTAATTTTGCGTTGAAGTTCTTACAAGATCCGTTTGGAACAGATAGCACTGTTTGGCTTCCAGGAAATATTGCTTCAGCTAAAACACGTGATCAATCTATTAGATTTTTTCAAGCTGGTGGTTTAGGTACAGCAGGATCAGTCACTGGTGATCCAATTGTAGACCAAATTCTTTCTGGCTACATGCGACCTCCGCATTACGGAAGTGTGTAATTATGGGTTTCCGTGTTCCTTTACTATTAAGCATAGTAGATGCTGTTATCCACAGGATCGACCCGGTAGCAACACGTGCTGTAGACCCGCCTGGTGCTGCGACAACAGGCTTCGACGACGCGTTTCGTGAACCTGAAGCGTATGATACAACGCAAGGTAGCTCAATTGTAGACCGCACTACTACAAGAACAGAAAAAACAACAATACGGATTCCGTGTCAGGTTGAGACTTCGTTCTTCGACCAGCTCTCACAAGCATACCAAGGCAACCTTCAAAAGGGGGAGTTAGCATTAGTTTTTCACAAAGCGGATTTAGAGTTGTTGGGGTTGCTGAACTCTACAGATGATCGTCCTCAGTTAAATACTGGCGACAGAGTTTCGGCGTTAGAAAAGCACAATTTGCCAGGTGTTAATGCAATCGCATTAAGCCAAGAAGGCATGTTTATTCGTGAAGTGTTTCCAGCTTCGTGGGGCTTTGGAGATAGTTTTGACCTTTGGATTGCAATTATAACGTCACGAGATAAGGCGACTGTTTAATGGCAACTATCTTTAAAGGTCCTGGGGGTTCAGTTGAAATGAACCCGACAAACTTACCGCGAGAGATTAAACGAATTGTTTCAGCTGTTGTTATGGGCACTAAAAAAGCTAGTAAACAATCTTTGCGTGATATAAAGCAAAGTATTCAGTCGGGTATTCGTGATAACTCATTACAATTAAATCCGTTAAAAGATAGTACTTTAGTAGCACGAAAGTTTGGTAAAGATACTGGGGCAACCCCATCGAAGCCAAAAAAGTATGGCGATAAACCTTTGCTTTATACGGGACAAACTGTAAAAGGAATCCGTGTTGAAATTAATGGAGATTCGTATTCGCTAGGTTTTGATGACTCAGCAACAATCACTTATTCAAATTCCAATATGGGTTACGTTGCGTATAAGCAAGAATATGGTTTTACAATTACAGGAACATATACAAAAAAGATGCTAGCATATCTTCACGTTATGTTTTCTAAACAAAAAGTTCGTAGAAAAAAGCTTGGATTAACTGGTAGTTACGGCGCACGTGTGGGAATGAGCTTTACACGGCGAGTGGACCCACGCCCAGCGTGGGGGAATGCTACTGAACGTGTATTTCCAACAATTGAAATGAACTACAAAACTGCAATAATAGATGCTTTGCAGAAACGTGGACTATTGGTAACTGAATAATGGGTGTTCCAACAATTGATCTAATCGCTGAGAACGTTGGCCCAACTGGGGGTTATGCGTTCATAGTAATTACTGGAACTAATTTTAAATTGCCGGATCCAGTTAGTTCTACAGGTCCTACAACAGTGCCATCACCGCCTGTTTCTGTAACTTTTAATGGAGAGCCTGCTGTTAGAATAGTTGTTAAAGATGCAACAGAACTTTGGGTTTTAACACCGCCATTTCATGGAATTGCAACAGAAGATCCAATCCCTCCTGTACCTGTAACGGTTACAAATTTGGATTCAAATGGCGATCCAATTAGTGGTGAAACAGTAACAGAAACCTTAGGTTATACGTATCGAAGACCTGTTCTTCACAACACGCAGGGAAACACTACAGCGAGTCCGCATCCGTTTGCACTTGTGAGTGCTGCTTTAATTTTGGCGTTACGGCGCCAAGTGTTCATGAACGTTGTTCAAACAACACATGTTGATTACGCTGAACCAGGAATGCTGACTATGCAAGTAGCTAAACTCCCTGCTTTAGTTGTTCAAGGTCCGAACGTAGTACGTGATTTGGAATATACACATAACGAAGTCGATATTGTTGACCTTGGTGGCGGAATTTCTGCGTTGCGTCAACCACCTGATGTTGTTCGAATGGGTTATACATTTTTTTGTGTAACAGATAATGAAAAAGAACTGTTGAATATAATGGGTTCCTTTCAATTATTTTTTATGAAGAATAAATATTTGGGTGTTCAGATTGATCCTTTAGATTCTTCAAAAGGTGTTGCAAGTTTAGTTATGCAAATGACACAATATCCACAGGCAACAGCCACACCTTCAGATAACAATCTTCGCGTTTGGGTTGCTTCGGCTGAAATGCGTGGTGTCGAGATCCACTTGGACGAGGCATTCGACAATACTTATGACGTGACTGAACTCGATCTTGAGGTCCAGCGGATTACAGGTTAGTTTATTAATTATCGACAGATACGTCCTCTCGATAAAACGCTGATTCTTGACCTAATTCCTTAATTCTAATACCCTGAATTACGGGTATCTTAGAATATGGAAAAGGTTAAAATCCTTAATCCGCACAAGGACGTGTTTATCTTTACACTTTACCACGAAGTTTTTTGCAAAAACGGTGGTAAATGTGAGTGTAAAGAAGATGCGATTCTTTCCAGCACATTGGGATCCTAAGCTTAGAATTCCACGTGGACAAGTTGTCGCG
>JADMIO011096082.1_pt1 | contig 12353 bp, 7 predicted proteins | sample 8958161 | NCBI WGS metagenome assembly JADMIO01 (sample SAMN16585339, study PRJNA669376) | soil metagenome | isolation source: Crop rotation soil | place: USA: Cullars Rotation, Alabama | collected 2011 | reverse complement strand
GTCGCGAGGAGGCCACTGACGTTGTACCCGCCCGTGACGAGCACGCGCCCGCCGGGCAGGAGCGTCGCTGTGTGAAGATCGCGCGCCCCATTCATCGTCGCTGCGTCGGACCACGAGTTGGTTGAAGGGTCGTACACTTCCGTGCTCGCGGTCGTCGTCCCGGCTAAATCCGGTCCTCCGCCTGTGACGAGGATCTTTCCGTCAGGCAGCGTCGTCTGGGCATGGTAGACGCGGCCTACATGCATGCTCGGGGCGTTCATCCACACTCCCGTGGCCGGGTCGTAGAGCTCGACACTGGCGGAGACGGAGTTGGACGCGTCGACTCCGCCCGTAACCAGGACCTTCCCGTTCGGCAATAGCGTCACAGCATGGGAGCTATGCGCCCAATTCATGTTCCCGGTCGGGCTCCACCCTCCCGTGGCCGTATCGTAGATCTCCGCAAGTGCGGTCGAAACGTTGGGTCCGCCTCCAGCGACGAGCACCCTCCCATCGGGTAACAACGTTGCCGTATGCTCCCATCGGCCAGTCGTGAGACTTCCCGTGAGACTCCATGTCCCGGTGGCGGGGTCGTACAGCTCTGCAGTCGCCGTGAAGTTTCCGCAGGTCTCACAACCCGATTGCCCGCCTACGACAAGGACCTTGCCGCTGGGAAGAAGTGTCGCCGTGTGATGGCGGTGCGACGTGTTCATGCTTCCGGTGAGACTCCAGGTCCCCGTCGCCGGGTCGTAGAGCTCGGCACTCGAGATGGTCTGATGGTTTGCATCGAAACCTCCGGCCACAAGGACCTTGCCATTGGGCAAGAGTGTCGCGGTGTGCGCCGACGTTCGCGCTGCATTCATACTCCCGGTGGCCGTCCAGGTGCCGGTGCTGGGGTCGTAGAGCTCGGCACTCGCGAGGGGATATCCGTTCGACGCGCTTCCGCCGCCCCCGCCCACTACGAGAACCTGCCCGTTCGGAAGCAATGTCGCGGAGTGGTAGAAGCGCGAGGTCGCGATGCTGCTAGTGCTGGTCCAGACGGAGTGGCACGCCGTGATCGTGCGAGGACCGAACGCGAGACCGGAGGTGTACGTCGGCGTGTCGATGAAGCCGTTGTAGATGGCGTTGTGCGACGTATCGAAGATGAAGCGCGAGATCCCTCGCGGGCCGTTCTCGTTCGAGACGTACAGCTCGCCCCACGGACTGAAGGCGACGTCGAGGGTGTGGTAGAACGTGGTCGAGGAGATCTGGCCGTTGAAGGCGGCGTTGTGGGACGCGTCGAACGTGATCCTCACCACGTTGGAGCTGCCGTTGTTGGCGACAAACAGCTCGCCCCACGGACTGAACTTCATGCCGTGTGGATTGTTGAGCCCGCCGCCCGTGATGATGCCGTTCGGCACCGCGTTCCCGCTGCCGTCGAAGAGGAACCGCGCGATCGCGTTCGTGCCGCAGCACTCCGAGACGAACAGCTCGCCCCACGGTGAGACTGCGATGCCGCGCAGCGGGTAGTTCCCTCCCCCGAGGCCGCCGATCGAGCCGTTTGGCGTCGCGTTTCCGGCCCCGTCGACGACGAAGCGCAGCACGTTGTTGGCACCGGGGTTTGCGACAAACATCTCGTCGCCCCGGAAGGCAATTCCGTGGGGGCCTCCCGGGTAGCCTGAAAATGAGGGCGATGTAATCTTCCCATTCGGCACGGGCGTCCCCTGCGCACCGAGAATGCGCGCGATGGACGCGCGCCCTTGGTCCGGCGACGTCTGCGGCCCGCGGTTTACGACGAACAGCTCGTCGCGGGGACCGAACGCGAGGTAGGCCGCCTGGTCGAGATCCGGGTCGGTGATCGTCGTGTCGAGCGTTGCGGCGTACGACGGCCCTCCGATGTTTATTCGATACACCTGGTTGAGAACATCGTTCTCGTGGCAGGCGTTGGCGAAGAGCTGCGTGGGCTGGCTCGGCGGCGAGGTCTGTGCGTGGACCGCCCGCGTCCTGACGACCGGGTTCGGGGCGAATAGACTCGCCAGTACGACGAGTCCCAGGACGACGCGGCGAGATAGGGGCTTGCTCATGGAGAAGACGACCTCCTGTCGGGAGATGAGTGCTGGCTGAAGGACTCGGTGCCGCGGGGCGGCCGGTCCGCCCCGGCCGGGGCTCTTGATTCCTTCTACTCTCCTTACCGAAATCCGAGCACGAGACCTATCATCGGCGGCGGAGATTCTCCCGCTTTGCATTGATTGAGGCCTCCGCTCGCAGTAAAGTTCGTCCATTCGTTGGATTGGCCCCTCCACCCGAGGCCCGCACCATGCCCGCTTCGCCTCAGGGATTGACCCAGCTGCTCGTCAGCTGGAGCAACGGCGACAAACAGGCGTTCGACCAGCTCGTGCCGCTCGTCTACGCCGAGCTGCGCCGCATGGCCCGCCGCGCCATGGCGCGACAGAGCCCCGGGCACACCCTCCAGACCTCGGCGCTCGTCAACGAGGCGTACCTCAAGATGGTCGACCAGCAGAGCGTCGCGTGGCAGAACCGTGCGCACTTCTTCGCCGTCTCTGCCCAGGTCATGCGCCACATCCTCATCGACCACGCCCGGCGGTCGCGCTCGGCCAAGCGCGGCGCCGGGGCCCTCCGCGTCTCGCTGAGCGAAGCCATTCCACGCGCCGAGCAGCGCGCCGCGGACCTCATCGCGCTCGACGAGGCACTCACCGAGCTCGCCCGATTCGACGAGCGAAAGAGCCGGATCGTCGAGCTGCGCTTCTTCAGCGGCCTCTCGGTCGAGGAGACCGCCGCAGTCCTCGGCGTCGCACCCGTCACCGTGATGCGCGAGTGGCGCGCGGCGAAAATGTGGCTCCAAGACGCACTCAGCCCGAAGGAATTTGATCAAGACCGTCCGTCCGCATGATAGGAGCCGGGTCAAATTCTCGGTATTCAACATGTCGCCCAAACCATCGCTCCAGAGCGCCGCCCATGGATCGTGAGACCTGGCAACGAATCGACGAGCTGGTCCAGGTCGCCGTCGAGCTCGCGCCCGACGAGCGCGCCGCGTTTCTCGACGAGACGTGCGCGGGCGACGCGGAGCTGCGCGCCCACGTCGAGCGACTGCTCTCCTATGACGAGCGAACCTTTACGCTCATCGAGCGCCCCGCCGCCGAGCTCGCCGTCGATCTGTTCGCCTCGGCCGAGCCCGCGCTCTCGACGGGCGAGCACCTCGGCCGCTACGAAGTCATCGACTTCGTCGGCGCCGGCGGCATGGGCGAGGTCTACCGCGCCGTGGACTCCGAGCTCGGCCGCACGGTCGCGCTCAAGCTGCTGCCCCCGGACTTCATGACCGACGACGACCGGGTGCGGCGCTTCCAGGCCGAGGCGCGCGCCGCCTCCTCGCTCAACCATCCCAACATCATCACTGTCTATGAGATCGGCCGTCACGAGGACGCGCAATTCATCGCCACCGAGTTCATCGAGGGCGAGACGGTCGGCGCGCGGCTCCGGCGCGGCCGACTCGCGCCCGACAAAGCACTCGAGGTCGCCGTGCAGGCGGCGGAGGCGCTCGCCGCCGCCCACCGCGCGGGGATTGTCCACCGCGACGTCAAGCCCGAGAACATCATGGTACGGCCGGACGGCTACGTGAAGGTGCTCGACTTCGGCCTCGCAAAGCTCACCGAGCAGGAGCTGCCTGCGCTCGAAGCGCCGTTGCCGAGCGCTGCCACGACGGACTCGATTCCCGGGCTCGTGATGGGAACGGTGCGCTACATGTCGCCCGAGCAGGCGCGCGGCGGTGCGCTCGACGCACGGAGCGACGTCTTCAGCCTCGGCGTGGTGGTCTACGAGATGGTGACGGGACTGCCCCCGTTCGACGGCGAGACGAGCAACGACGTGATCGCCGCGCTACTGCACGTCGAGCCGGCGCGCCTCGGTGACCAGGCGCCTGGCGTGCCCGACGAGCTTTCGCGGATCGTCGAGCGGTGCCTACGAAAGCAGAAGGAGGAACGATACCAGACGGCGGACGAGCTGTTGCTGGACGTGAAGCGTCTGGCGAGAGCCCTCGACCTCGAGGACGAGATGACCCGCGCCGCGCCGGCCGGGCCCACCGCGCGGCGGAGACTGCGAGCGACCCGCGCCGTACAGGCCGCCGGAGGGCTCGTGCTTGCGGGCGCGGCCGGCTACGCCGCGTCCCATCTCTTCGGTGGGGGGCCGGCCGAGCCGTTCCACAATACCGAGAAGACCGTTCTCGCGGACAGCCAGGCGACGGCGAGAGCCGCGGTCTCGCCCGACGGCAGATATGTCGCCGAGACGGTCATGGGGAAGGAGGACGAACTCTGGATCCGGGACCTCACGAGCGGTCACAGAGAGCGAATCGTCCCGTCCGATGTCGCGCTCGGCATCACGCCGAGCTTCTCGCCCGACTCGATCACCGTCTACTACGGCGTTCCCGAGCCCGTCGACGAGGGAGCGGTCCCGAGGTTCACCATCTATGGCGTCCCGGTCCTCGGCGGAGACTCTCGGAGGCTCCTCGAAGCCGTTCACAGCCCGATGGCCGTCTCTCCAGACGGAAGCCGCTTGGCGTTCGTACGGCTCGGCGAGAAGGAGTCGACGAGGCTGACGATCGCGAACGCCGACGGCTCCGCCGAGCGCACGATCGCGACGCGCGAGCTGCCCGATTACTTCTCGGACGGCGGCGGCCCGGCGTGGTCGCCCGACGGGCGTCGCGTGGCGTGCGGAACGCACTCCGGGCTCGTCGAGGTGTCGGTCGACGACGGCGTGGAGACGCCGATCGCGACGGGCGCACTGGGGCAGGTCCGCCGCGTGGCGTGGCTCGCCGACGGAAGCGGTCTGCTCGTGCTCGCGGCCGACAGGGACCGCAATTCGTCCCAGATATGGCACGTGACGTATCCCGACGGCCACACGCGCAACATCACGAACGATCTGGACAACTACGCGACGTTCAGCGTGACCGCGGACGCCACGACGCTGCTCGGCGTTCAGGCGGGCACAACGAGCAACCTCTGGATCGCTCCGAAGGGCGAGCTGACCGAGGCCAGGCAGATCACCGACGGCCGGTTCAACACCTACAATCAGGTCGCGTGGACCCCAGAAGGCCGGATCGTCTGCCCACTCGAGACGAACGGCGTACGTGACCTGTGGCTCGTAGAGGCCGAGGGGTCCGACCCGCGCCAGCTGACCTTCGGCCTGGACGCGCGGTGGCCCGCCGTATCGCCCGACGGTCGTTACATGCTCTTCACATCGAAGCGCACGGGCAATGGCGAGATTTGGAGGGTCGACGCCGACGGCGGCAATCCGACGCGGCTCGCCGACGGGTTCTCGCCGACGTGTACGCCTGACGGGTGGGTGATCTACTTCGGCGACGGAACGCTCTGGAGGGTCCCGGTCGAGGGCGGCGCACCCGTACGACTGACCGACAGGCCCTCGAGCGGTCCCTACGCGTCGCCCGACGGGGCGCTCGTCGCGTGTGGGTACGCAGACGATCCCGCACGACCAGAGCGGGTCGGGATCGTTTCGTCGGTCGATGGGCGGCTCGTGCGGATGCTCGAAATGGAGCCGACCTTCCCGTTGCGCTGGACGCCGGACGGGCGCGAGCTGATCTACGCCGCCGACGGCGGCATCTGGAGCCGGCCCATCGCGGGAGGGCCGCCGCGGCGTCTGATCGCGTTCGGCTCGGACGGGCCGGGCGGATTCGACATGTCGCGCAACGGAACGTTCGTATTTTCACGGAGCGTGCCCTACCGAGACGCCGTTGTGATCAGGAGTTTGCAATGAGGATCGATCGACGCAGAGTGCACGGAATGGGGCCGACCTGGCTGATTCTCGTCGTCGTGCTGGCGGCGGCAGCGGTTCTTTCATCGGCCGGCGCTCGCGCCGAGGCCCGATTGGGGTGGGAGCTGACGGGCCCGATGCACACATCGCGCCAATCCCACATTGCGGCGCTGCTCCCGAACGGTCAGGTGCTCGTTGCCGGTGGGCTCGACGTCACGGACACGGTGCTTGCTAGCGCTGAGCTCTTCGACCCGACGACGGGCACCTGGACCGAGACCGAGAGCATGCACACGCCGCGTGGCTACGAAGCCGGGAGCGTCCTTGAGGACGGTCGCGTTCTCGTGATCGGCGGCGCCGACGGGACGTGTTGCGACACGAGCACGGCGGAGATCTACGATCCCGCGACTGGGCACTGGGAGCTAACCGGAGACATGGGTGTCCCCCGCGACTTCTTCACCTCGACGCTGCTCAACGACGGACGCGTCCTCGTCGTCGGGGCCTTCGGAAGCACGGAAGGGACGTCTCAGCTCTACGATCCCGTGACGGGGACGTGGAGCGCGCCTATCATCGCGACGCCCGGTGGCCGCGCGGGGCATACGGCTACCCTTTTGGCCGACGGTGAGGTCCTCGTGGTCGGCGGTGTCGACGGAACTTTCATGTTCCTTAAGAGTGCGGCCGTCTTCGATCCAGCCACGGATTCGTGGAGCGATGCCAGGAGCATCAAGGGCGCTCGCTTCCTCCCCGGCACCGCTTTCCTCAGCGGAAGCGGCAAAGTCCTGGTGACCGGTGGCAGGTTTGGGAACATGCCGATCGACACGACCTCCTTGTACGATCCGGCGACCGACACGTGGGAGCGCGGCAAGAGGTTGCCATCGGCACGCGGGTATCTGCTGTGCGTGGAACTCCTCGACGGGAGAGTGTTGGCGATAGGCGGAACTCACCAGGGCGCGCCCGTCAGAGAGGTCGACATTTACGATCCGGCAACCGGCCGCTGGAAGATGGGCCCCAAGCTCACGAACGGGCGGAACGGATTTACCGCCACACGTCTCCTCGACGGACGTGTTCTCGTCGTCGGAGGATTCAGCGGAAGCGGGACGATCACGAATCGCGCCGAGATCTTTACGCCATAGGACCACCGCGAAGATGTACCGCCGCGTTCTCATCGCCGTGTTCTGTCTGCTGGGCCTCGTGCCCGCGGCGCTCGCGCAGTCGCCGACCGCGACGATCGGAGGCGTCGTCGCGGATTCGAACGGGGCCGTCGTCCCCGCGCCCAGCGTCACGGTCCTTAACGTCGAGACCGGACAGGTGCGACGAACGACCGCGAGTGACGGACGGTTCACCGCGGCGTTGCTACGGCCCGGCCGGTACACCGTGACGGTCCAGAGCGCGGGATTCCGGTCGCTGGCCATTCGAGACCTCGTCCTCGGCGCCAACGAGCGCCGCATGCTGGACATCACCCTTCAGGTCGGGCCTATCGACGAGTCCGTCGCCGTCGAGGGCTCGTCGCTCATCGACAGCGAGACGGGCACGCTCGGCACGCACATCGATCGCCATCTGGTCGAGAACCTGCCCCTCAACGGCCGCAGCTTCAACTCGCTGCTCGCGCTCGTACCCGGGGCCGTGCTCGCCAAGGCGGCCCCGGGCGAGGCCGGGCAGTACAGCGTCAACGGGCAGCGCACCAACGCGAACTACTACACGGTCGACGGCGTCAGCGCGAACGCCGGGATTATGCCCGGCTCGAGCGTCAACCAACTGAGCGCCGCCGGAACGACGCCGGCGACCACGGTACTCGGCGGGACGAACAACCTGGCGTCGATCGACGCCGTCCAGGAGGTCCACATCCAGACGTCGACGTATGCGCCCGAGTTCGGGCGGATGCCGGGCGCGCAGGTGTCCGTCGTCACGCGCTCGGGCACAAACGAGCTCCACGGCTCGGTCTACGAGTTCCTCCGCAATGACGCGTTCGACGCGAACGACTGGTTCGCCAACAGCGTGATGCTCGACAAGCCGCCGCTCCACCACAACCAGTTCGGGGGCACGGTCGGCGGCCCGATCCTGCGGGACAAGACATTCTTCTTCGTCTCCTACGAAGCGCTGCGCCTTCGCCAGGGCCTCGTTGGCTTCACCCCCGTCCCGTCGCTCGGCGTGAGGCAGCGCACGCCCGAGGAGCTGTTGGGCCTCGTCGACGCTTTTCCGGTTCCCAACGGACGCTCCCTCGGACACGGCGCCAGCGAGTTCCACACGACGTATTCGGACCCGTCGAACGTCGACGCGACGAGCGTTCGGGTGGATCACACGCTCAACTCGCGGGTGAGCCTCTTCGGCCGGTACAACAAGGCCCCGTCCGAGGCTCGCGTGCGCAGCGACAGTCTGAACGAAGTGGACCACGTGCGCATCGACACCGACTCGCTGACGATCGGGTCGATACAGCTCCTCGGGGCGCGCGTCACCAACGACCTTCGCGCGAACGTCGGACGCACTCGAACGGTGTCCGTCCTCACATTGGATGACTTCAGCGGGGCCCGTCCACCCTCCGACGCCGAGCTGTTCCCGGGCCCGTTCGACCGGTCCACGACCTACCGCACTCTCCAGGTGGAGGAGGATATACAACTTTCTGTCGGAAAGGATGCGCTGAACCGACAGCGGCAGTTAAATGTCGTCGACAGCCTTTCGCTCTTCGCCGACGCGCACCGTTTCCACTTTGGGATCGACTACCGCAGGATCGCGGCCGTCATCGATCTCAACCGATACTATCTCTACACGAAGATCGACATCGCGCTCCGGCCGATCTACGTGGAGGTGCCGCTCGTCGGGATCGGTGCGAACTACGCCGACAAAGTCACGCCCGCCTTCGAGAACTTCTCGGCGTACGCCCAGGACACGTGGAAGGCGACGCCCCGGCTCGTACTGACCTACGGCGTGCGATGGGAGCTCAACCCACCGCCGACTGACCCCTACATCGAAGGCGCGTTCCTCGCCACGGTCCCTGGTGATCCGTCATCCGTGCGGCTGCTCGCGCCCGGCGAGCCGCGATGGAAGACGACCTACACGAACTTTGCGCCGCGAGTGAGCGCCGCCTACGAGGCGCGCGGCAGGCCGGGGTGGGAGACGATCGTGCGCGGAGGATGGGGCGTCTTCTACGACGTCGGGACGGGAATGGCGCGCGCGCCGGCGATTCCGTCGTCGTACAAGAAGGTCGGGTATGCGCCCTATCCAATCGACGACGCCACGCTCGAACCGGTGCCGCTTCAGCTCACGCCGCCATTCGGCTCGACGTTCAACCGCGTGCCTGCGTTTGCCTCGCACCTGCACCTGCCTCGGACCTACCAGGTGAATCTCACCGTCGAGCAGTCGCTCGGCGCAGACGAGGTGCTGTCGCTGTCATACGTCGGCGCGTTCGGCCGCGAGCTGCTCTGGAACGAGGTACTGGTCAACCCGAATCCCGAGTTCGGCGAGGTTCGAGAGACACTCAACGGCGCGACGTCGGACTACAACGCGGTGCAGGTGCATCTCGAGCGAAGGCTCGCGCACGGGCTCAGCGCGCTCGGTTCCTACACGTGGTCGCACGCAATCGACACGGAGTCGTCCGAGTTCGCCGTCCATCCGGACGCGGGCGTCGCGGACCCGAACGCTGACCGCGCGTCGGCGAGCTTCGACGTCCGCCACGTCTTCGCCGCCGCCGTCGCCTACGACGTTCCGACACCGAGAGTCGCGAGCATTCCCAAGGCATTGCTCGCCCACTGGTCGGTCGACGCGATCGTCCAGGCCCGGACGGCGTATCCGGTCAACGTTCTCGCCGGAGCGCGCCTCGGCCCAATCTTCCAGGGCTCGGCTCGGCCCGACGTCGTGCCGGGCGTGCCCGTCCACCTCGTCGACCCGAACGCGCCCGGTGGGTGGCGGATCAATCCCGACGCATTCAAACCCGCTCCCGGCAACGCAATTTCCGGACTACAGTTTCGACAGGGCACGCTCGGGCGTAACACGCTTCGCGGGTTCGGCGCATGGCAGGTCGACGTCGCGCTGTCCCGTCGCGTTCGCCTGAGCGAGAAGCTCAGCGGAGAGCTTCGCGTCGAGGTCTTCAATCTCTTCAACCATCCGAACTTTGCCGACCCCGTCGCCAGACTGACGTCGAAGTACTTCGGCCGGTCGCTGTCGATGCTCTCGAGGAGCCTCAGCGGACTGAATCCCCTCTATCAAGTCGGCGGCCCCCGCTCGATTCAGCTCGCGCTCCGGCTGCAATTCTGAGCCGCAGCGCCGGGCAGCGCCTCGGGCGCTGTTCGTGAGGTCCGCGAGATCGGTGTGCCCGTGGCGTTACAGCTCGACCGGAAAGCCGCGCGCCTCGAGCCGCTCGGCCACCGCGGCGCGCTTCGACGTCGACAGGTTCTGCCCGAGCTCCAACTTCCCCGTCCATGCGCTTGATCTCGATCGCGACGACCGCCGTCGTCCGGAGGCTCTTGCGGTAGCGCGCGCTCTTAGCCGTGACCGGCTCGTGGCCGCCGTCGGGCTGCAGCTTCTCGAAAAAATCGGTATCCCGACTTCACCGTCGAGGATGAGATCTTCGGCCGCACCGTCTACTGGGAGCGCCGGCTGGTTCTGAAGTTCGACCCTCCTGAGCGGTTTTGCCATGATTCTTCCCTCCTCTGTTCGTCTTAAGGAACGGCCATTCCCCGGATCGCCTCCTCGATCGCGTCGAGGTCGGGCGTCCTTCCCTGCCCGATCAGCGCGTCGCGCACGAGCTCACGCAGCCGGTCGTGGTCGAAGCCCGGCGCGCCGCGGTGCGCCTCGAACAGGCGCGCGGCGATTGTCCGAAGTTCGTAGATCGATTCCGCGCTCGTTCTCTGGCCGTCTTTTGAAGTTTCTTTATTATTTTCTTTCATGTGGCCACTCGGTGGCGGTCCGCTACTTAGTAGTGGTGCGCCCTCCTGTGGCGCGCCGCTACGCCGGAGCGGTGTTCCCTCAGGAAGCCGAACGTCGTAGTAGAAGCCTCGGTCCTTCGCGTCCGGCGACGTCGCGTCCTCGCCGACGCGCTCGACGAAGCCGCGGCGCTCAAGCTCGAGCACGGCCTTCTTGACGCCGTTCGGGCTCAAATTCGTGCGCTCGCCGAGTCGTGGGTAGCTTACCTTGCACACGGTCCGGTTCCAGCCATACGAGAGCGCGATCAGCTGGAGGTACACTAGCTGGGCGGCGTGGCCGAGCGTGCCGAGGATCGGCGTGACCGAGTGCGGTACTTTGAAGTACGCCGAGACGATCTCGGCCGGCTCACCGAGTGGCGGTGCGCTACTCGGTGGCGGTGCGATACGGTGGCGGCCTTCACTCCGCTCCGGTGGCGCTGCGACACGAGCCGCTGGCCTCCTCCGTGGCGGAGCGCTCTCAGGTGGCGGGGCGCTACTGAGAGGCGGTGCGCTACTGAGAGATGCATCACCACGTTGTGGTCCGCCACTCGGTGGCGGCGCCTCGGGTTCGTCCTCTCGACGCTTTTTTGCGTCCTCGATGTCGCGGACGCGGCCGAACGTGACGTATTTGCCGCTCATGCCCCGACCTGTGCCGCGAACTCATCGTCGTGCTCGGGCTCGCGCTCGATGTGCTTGTCGGCCTCGACAACGAGGTCCGCCGGCACCTCCGACATCCGATTCCGCAGCGAGAAGAGCCACGACACGTGGCAGAGCTTTATCACCTCGCGCGGGATCCCCTTCGAGATCGTGAACACAGTCTCGATCGCCTCCGGCGTGAAGGTGTTCGGCACCCCGGCGCGCTCGCACCGGAACTTGATCACCTCTTCGGTGTCGGCGAGGGTGAGGGGATTGAGCGTTGAAACGAGGAAGATCCTCGACCGGAGCGCCTTCTTGCTGCGGTCGCGCAGCGTATCCCGGAGCTCGAGCTGGCCGCAAAGCACGATGTTGATGAGCTTCGCGGAGTTTGTCTCGAAGTTGAGGAGGGAACGGATGAGCTCGAGCACGTGACCGCGCAGGCGCTGCGCCTCGTCGACGAGCAGGACGACGTTCCTGTCCTCCTCGTAGCGCTCGAGCAGGAACCGCTTGAGCTCCTGCTCCTGGTCGATCTTCGCGTGTTTGCGCGCGAGGTCGAACTCGCCGCAAATGGCCTTCAGGAACTGAAGATCCGTCTTATAGTCCGGCGACGGCAGGTACGCCGCGACGCAGTCCTCGCGCGACCGGTACTCGTCGTGCAGGAACCGCATCACCGTGCTCTTCCCGTGCCCGACTTCGCCGTAGATCACCGTGAGACCCTGGCGGCGGTCGAGCGTGAAGCGTACCTTGTCGAGCGTCTCCTCGAGGCTGTCGGTCCGGTACATATACTCCGGATCAGGCGAGAGCGTGAACGGAGTGATGTTCTTCATAGAGCGCTTTTACCACAGGTCGAGTAACCCGCCAAACGTTTTCGGCACCCCCCTCCCGATTTCATGGCCCCCGTACGGGCCGGACGCCTTTGCTATCCGGTTACTTTTGCCCCGCGCGCGTGGAACCGGACCCACCATGCGGAAGGGCAGAACCTGCTGCGGGGAGTTATATTAGCGCCGTACCACTCCGCCCTAGCGCCCCGTCTGTCCGACTCAACGTGGGCTACGCCGTCGGCTCGTACGGGTCGGGCCTCGTCGCACA
>JADMIO010866743.1_pt1 | contig 12354 bp, 12 predicted proteins | sample 8958161 | NCBI WGS metagenome assembly JADMIO01 (sample SAMN16585339, study PRJNA669376) | soil metagenome | isolation source: Crop rotation soil | place: USA: Cullars Rotation, Alabama | collected 2011 | reverse complement strand
GCATGGGGGCGGTCCCTATGCGAATGTGCCCGCCGGTTAAAACGTTTACGACGACAAAGCGCATGCTCAATATGACGCGGCCATGCGCGGCATGCGGTTCCCAACGCGGGGAAAGATTGTACTAAACTCGGGCTCATGCGCTTTTATGTACTGCTGCTGTTGACGTTGTTCCATGAAACCTTCACACGTGCGTGCGGCGTGGTGCTGGTTTTGATCGCGCTCGATCTCAAGGCTTCGCCCTTGACCGTCGGCGTCTTGGCGGCATCGATGTCATTGTTTCCCATGATGCTCGGAGTCCATACGGGTCGATTTGCCGACCGCTTTGGCGCGCGCTGGCTGATTTTGGCCGGAATGCTGGTGGGAACCGGTGGAATGCTGCTGCCCTATTTCGTGCATGGCCTGATCGCCGCGTTCATGGCGGCGGTGATGGTGGGGTTCCAGGCGTCAACGTGCAACGTCTCGCTGCAGAACCTCGCCGGCCTGCTCAGCACGCCTGAGACCCGCGCCAGAAACTTCGCCAATTACAGCCTGGTTTCGTCGGCGGGAAACCTGTTCGGGCCACTGGTCGCGGGATTTTCCCTCGATCACACGAGTCACGCCCTGGCGCCCGCGATGATAGCTCTGCTCAACGTCATACCGCTGCTCATCCTCACACTGCGGCGCGGATCCATGCGCGGCGGCTCGCGCAAGCCGCCGCCGGGACAGGGCGCCAGCATATTCGCGCTGATGCGGCAGCCGGGCGTCGGCAGCGTGCTGGCGTCGAGCAGTTTGCAGGTAAGCGGTAACAATATTTACCAGTTCTACATGCCGGTTTACACGCACTCGATAGGGCTGTCGGCTTCGACGATCGGCGTCGTATTGGCCATGAATTCAGTCGCGGCCTTCATGGTGCGCCTGGTGCTGCCGCGCCTGGTTGCAAAATACACGGAAGAAGGAACGCTCGCCTACGCCTTTTACATCGGCGCGGCGGCTTTCCTGCTGGTGCCGTTTTTCGAGAACGCGGTAATGCTCGGGGCGCTCTCGCTGCTGTTCGGCGTGGGCATGGGGTTGAGCGGCCCGCTGATCACCATGCTGATGTTTACACGTTCCGCCGACGGCCGTTCCGGCGAAGGGGTGGGTCTCAAAGTCTCCGTCAATCATTTCACCAAGATCGTGTGCCCCGTGGCATTTGGCGCGATTGCGTCGGCTTTCGGGCTGTTCAGCATATTCTGGCTGAACTCGATCATGCTGGGCGCGGGCGGATTTGTGACACAGCCCAAAAAGCAGGATTGAGGATTCAGGATTCGGGGTGTAGAGCGGAAAAGCGAAGCGCCAGCTTTAGCATTCATTTCGCGAATGCGAAATGCTCGACGTTCCTTCCCCTCGCACGAAGCCTAAGCCTTACCCACATTTTTTTGTGAGCGACGAGAAGGTTTCAGGTGCGGTTTCATGATTCTATACATTTCGGTCATAGCGATGAGTTCTTGGAATCCTTGCCACAGTGTTTGCGTGCCGGGTTCGCCGTCGGCTTTTCGGCCGAGGAATCCGCCGAGGCTTGCGATCCAGCGTACCGCTTGTCGCAATGGTGGCGGCTTGGCTGGTGGAATAGGTGTACGATGAATTCGGCAATACAGGGCTTGCCACTCTTCTTGCTGCAGAAACGCCGTGCAGGCGATATCCGGCAGCAGGCGCGAGAGCAAGGTTGCGTAGAAGATACGCCAGGCGATGACTGCATAAACGGTAATCAGGCGTTGCAAACGCTCGATGGATTGCAGTTGCCGCATTTCGATGCGGCAGCCGCTTTTCAAGATTCTGTGCCATTGCTCGATGCCCCAGCGCGCGGCATACCAATCCAGAGATTCGAGCGCCTGTTCGTGCGAAGTCACGGCCACGCTGGTAATGAGTTTCCAGTCCAGCGGTTCGACGCCTTCGTGCCGCTCGACTTCGTAAGCCCATATGCCCCACAGTTGCAGCGCTTCGAGCCCATGCGCCAGCCCATTGCGGGGCGCTTTAAGCGTGAGCGTGCAGGCGCGCACTTCGAGCTTGGCTGTCCTGGCTTTGCGTGTGCCGCTCGCCGGCAGGGCGAGCATCTTGTGGCCGAGCACGGGGGCCGCGGCAAGCGTGGCAAACACCTGCGCTTCAGGGCCTTGAACATTGCGGTTGTAGGCCGCGCGTACCAGCACATCCACACCGAGTGCCCGCGCTTCATTGAAGAATTCGAAGATGTCGCCTTCGCGGTCGGCTATGCTTACCCAGCGGGTTTCTGGCGCATGCTGTTTGAGCGCGGCCACCGCCTGCACGCTCTCCAGCCACTTGTGGCTTTCTTTGTCCTCGATCTGCCGACTGCGGCGCGTGAGTCGTTTGCGGGGCTCAGCCGCATCGCGCGCCCACTGGCGAAGGCTCAGCACGCCCAACGGCAAGCGCTGCGGCGTGAACGCCAGCGTGCTGTGCAACAACATGCCGTAGCCGCCTTGTGGATGCACCGGCCCCAAGCCTTCGGTATCCGGATGCCCCGAGAAATCAAGATACGTGGTGTCCTGCACCGCGAGGATCACGGGCTGCTCACGCATGCGAGCAACGCTGGAAGCCACATGAGAAGCGAGAACTTTCTCATACGCAATGTCTGCATTATCAAAGAAGCGGTAGGCGGCTTTGAGCGACGCGCCATCTTCAAGCGCCTGAGGCAAGGACGCCTCCGGCCGTTCGGCCAGTTGCCTCGCCAGATGCACCAGACGAGCGCTGCGCCGTGCGTCACCGAGATCGGCGCCACCAAACTCCTCCTGCGCCCAATGCACCTTTTTGTCTCTGCTCGCTTGCACCAACCATCAGTCTTTGCGTATGCAACCATCCCAACGCTATCATCCGACATCAATTGGTACAAGCCCTTCCGCGCTAAACGTACGACACAAAAGACAAAAATGTGTCCAAGGCCCAGGCACAAAGCGGGGGGAAGGATAGATTAGGGGGCAATGCAGGTTCCGCCGTATGAATCGGTGCCGAAAAAAGCGTTCCCATTCGGCGGATAACGCTGCACTCATCCGCCCTACGAACACGGCGTGGGCGCTCATCCCAGCACGTACGCTCCGCCATCGACGTGCAGCGCAATGCCGTTGATGCCGCCGGAGCGCTTGGCGCACAGAAAGGCAGCGGCCCAGGCCAGTTCGCCCGGCGTCAGCCACCGCTTGATCGGATTGTTTTCCATCCGTTTTGCCACCCACTGCGGATCGAAATGCTGGGGATGAGTATTCTTGTCACGGATGGTCTCGGTGTGGCCCGGGATGATGTCGTTCACGGTGATGCCGTACTGGCCGAGGCTCATCGCCAGAGATTTGGTCAATGTGCGCAGCGCGCCTTTGGAGCTCGAGTGGGGAATTCGCCGTGGGCCGCCCCTCCATCCGTCGGGTCCGTTGATATGAATGATGCGCCCCCATCCAGCTTCCTTCATGCCCGGCACGAACGCCTTCGCCAGATACCATGACGCCGTGAGCTGCTGGTTCAGGTGCTTGTGCCAGTCTTCGTCGGTGGTATCGAAGAAATCCTTGTTCAAGCGGCTTGCGGCATTGCTGACGCAGATGTCGACACGCCCGAACGCCGCGTCGGCTGCCTTCTTCAGCGCATCCACAGTGGCTTTCTCCATCATGTCGCCGACAACGACGACGGCCTTGACGCCTTTGGCCTCGACCTCCGTGCGGACAGCTTCCATTTCCGCGGTGGCGCTGCGGCCGTGGAGCACGATGTTCGCCCCCAGTCCGGCAAACTCCAATGCGATCGCCCGGCCGATGTTGCGCGCCGATCCGGTGATCAGGGCCGTCTTGCCACTCATGTCGAAGGGGTGTTCCAAATAAATCTCCTAAAGGGCTGTAGCGAAAGAAGGGTAGCTGGCGATTCCTAAGCCGGTTTTTTGGTGAAAAATCCACGATTTGGCAGAAGCCGCGGCTGCGGGCGGACTAGTCCGCATGGCGGGGTAACTGAGCAATTCTACTCATTAAGACGGGCGTACCGCGGCCGATATGCTAGCCGTGGACAAGAAACTGATACTGGTCGCGCAGCTTCGCACTCACGCCCAGGCGCTGAGAATTCGCGCCTGTTCGTCGCTCGATCAGCGCATGCAGGATGCCCTGCTGAAGACTGCCAATACCTGCGAGAGCAAGGCAGACATACTCGAATCGAACTATCGTCTCAAGTTGAAGATAGACCCGGTCGCGCCGCTGGACCTGGAGATTTTCTAGCCGTCGCCGTCCGGCGCCGCGCCTTGTTGCCCGCCTCGTCATGAAAAGAAAACCCGCCGCAGCGGGTTTTCTCCATTAGCACAGAAAACGATCGATCCAAGGGGCGGTTGCGAGCCCTCCAAGGAACGGCTAGTGCTTGGTTCCGATTGCGTTCATGAAGCGATGCTTGATCGCGGTCGGGCTCGACAGGCCACCGCTTTTTACCGGCTTTACTTCAGTAAGGCAGTGCAGGAACCACGGACCCGGGTCCTTGAGCGCGCGCTCGATCGAAATCTGGAATGCTTCCAGGGTCTCCACGCGTTCCACCCTCGGGTACCCGGCGCCTTTGGCGACCACCGTCAAATCGGTGTTGAACGCGGTCGCGGTCGGCTGCCCACCGGTCATGTTATAGCTGCGGTTGTCCCACACGATGTGGATCAGGTTCTTCGGCTGGCGTGCGGCTATGGTAGCGAGTGAGCCCAGGTTCATCAGTATGGAACCGTCGCCGTCGTAGACGATAACCTTGAGGTCGGGCTGCGCCATGGCCAGGCCCAGCCCCAGCGACGACGCCAGGCCCATCGAGTTCCAGTTGTAGAAGATGCGGTCGCGGTCGCAGGCCTGGCGCAAATCGTACTTTTCGTTGCCCAGCGAGGTGACGATCGCTTCGTCCTTGAGGATGCCGGCGAGATACTTGGATGCTTCAGCGCGGTCTATCATGACAGAGGCGTTCCTTCCTTCCAGCCTGCAAGTTCGTTGGTGACCAGTATCGCTACCGGCCCGTCGCCGGCGTAGCACATGCGCAGCGCGCCATCGGTCAGTTTTTCCGTTTCTTCTTCGCGTTCGAGGCGGAACGCCGGCACGCGTAGCGCTTCAAGGATGTCGTGCGTGGTTTGCCCCATCGTGATCTGGCCCGGGTTGAACTCGCCGATCTCGCCGCGCACGCCGATGATGATGGGGCAGGGAATGCAATACGGTATGGCCAGCGACGCCAGGGCGTTGATCGAATTGCCGAGGCCGGCAGTCGGGCACAGCATGACACCGCGCGCGCCGCCGATGGCCTGGCCGCAAACCACGCCTATGCCTTCTTCCTCGCGGGTCAGCGGCAGTAATTCGAAGCCGCCGAGTTTGCGTGCTGCTTCCAGGATCTTCTCGATCTTGGAGTCCGGCACATAATTGAGGAACCGTACATTGTTCCTCTGCAGCGCGCGGACGATGTTATCAGCCCAGGACATGGATTTCCTTTCAGACCTCGGATGGGGCACGCGAGACCCGGGGAGGCGGTATGCCCGGTGCCCGTGACTATGGAGGTGTTAAAACGCGCGCATCTTACACCATTTGGCGCGGTGAATTCTCCGCTGGCATCGCCGCTGCATAAATGGTGTACTGGGGCCGGACTGCATCCCGTTTCAGGTAGTATTTCGAAATTCCAAGGTCGAAATTCCAACGTCTATTCGCCTTACACCGTCAGGTGCGGTAAGGCTATCCAAAGGAAATTGATATGGCTATGCAATATCCCAAGCTGCAATTGTTGATCGGCGGCAAATGGCGCGACACCGCGGATCATGAGCCGGTGCTCAATCCCGCCGAAGAGAGCGTGCTCACCGACCTGCCGGTCGCCACCAAAAAGGACATGGACGATGCGCTCGAGGCCGCGCGGGCCGGTTTGAAAGTGTGGCGCGCGATGGGGCCGGCCAAGCGCGCCGAGATCATTCTCAATGGCGTGCGGCTGGTGAAGGAGCGCATCGACGAACACGCCTACGCAATTACCTTGGAGCAGGGCAAGCCGCTGGGGCAGGCCAAGCTCGAAATCCTGCGCGGTTGCGACATCATTGAGTGGGATGCCACCGAGGGCCGCCGCCTGTATGGCCGGATCATCCCGAGCGAGGACGGCATGCGGCATAGCGTGCTGCGCCAGCCGGTCGGCGTGGTGGCGGCATTTGCGCCATGGAATTTCCCGATGAGCTCGCCGGCACGCAAAATTGCCGGCGCACTTTCCGCGGGATGCTCCATTATCATCAAAGCTTCGGAAGAAACCCCGGCGGGCGCGATGCTGCTGTGCAAAGCGCTGACCGATGGCGGCCTGCCGCCCGGAGCATTGAACCTGCTGTTCGGCAGGCCGGCTGAGATATCAGAGTACCTGATTCCCAAGCCGGAAGTCCGGCTCGTAACCTTCACCGGCTCGATACCCGTCGGCAAGCGCCTGACTTCGCTGGCCGGCGAGTACATGAAACCCGTGATCATGGAGCTCGGCGGACACGCACCGGTGATCGTGTGTGATGACGCGGATCCCGCATCGGCCGGCGTGACCAGCGCGCTCGGCAAATCGCGCAACTCGGGCCAGGTCTGCACCTCGCCCACGCGCTTTTTCGTGCACGACAAGATCTATCGCGAGTTCTCGGAATCCATGGCCAACAAGGCCAAGGCGATCAAGGAAGGCAACGGTCTCGATGCGTCGAGCGAGATGGGGCCGGTGTGCAATAGCCGCCGCCTCGAAGCGATGCAAATGTTCGTCGAAGACGCGACCTCCAAGGGCGCCAAGATACTGGCGGGCGGACGGCGCATCGGCGACCGCGGTTACCACTTCCCGCTGACCGTGCTGGGCGACGTGCCCGAAAACGCGCGCGCCATGAACGAAGAGCCGTTCGGCCCGCTCGCCATATTGCATCGCGTGCAAAGCCTGGATGAGGCGATCAGCAAAGCGAACTCCCTGCCGTTCGGCCTGGCCGGCTATGCGTTCACGCGTTCGGCTTCGAATGTCTACCGGCTGGGCGAAGAGCTCGAGGTCGGCAACCTGTCGATCAACCATTTCGTCGCGTCGATCGCCGAAACGCCGTTCGGCGGCGTGAAGGAAAGCGGTTACGGCCGCGAAGGCGGAACGGAGGGGTTGGAGTGCTACACGGTGGTGAAGAACGTTTCGCATCTGATTGCGTGATGTGGGCGTGCGCGGTGCGCACCCTACGCTGGATCAAAACTCGTAGGGCGCAATAAGCGCAGCGCATTGCGCCGCAAATCTCGTCGGGGAAAAGCACATGAAACCCTGGCAACCCGTTACCGGCGGCGGACTGATGTTTGCATTCTCTTTCACTGCCTATGTCCTGTGGTTCTCTTTCACCGGCGACGGCTGGGTGCCGCTGGTCGACGATGCCAACTTCGCCGTGCACGAAGCCGGCCATCCCGTCTTCGGCCTAATCAGCCCGCGTCTCGGCGTCTACGGCGGCACGCTAGCGCAGTTGCTGTTTCCACTGATCTGCATGATCGAATTCGCGCGCCGCGACTGGACCCTGTCGTACGCGCTGTGCATGATCTGGCTCGCCGAAAGCGTGCTGAACGTCGCGCGCTATCTGGGCGACGCGCGTGCGATGCTGCTGCCGCTCAAAGGCTTCAGCGATCATCCCATGCACGACTGGAACGTGATCCTCGCGCGTTGGGGGCTGCTCAACCAGGACGCGCTGCTGGCGACCGGCTTGCGCGTGTTCGCCTGCCTTGCCATCGTGTGGGCTCTGGTCTTTCTTGTGCTGCGCCGGAAGCAGGATGCCGTGCGAAGAGAAAATGCGCGCGCTATGCTACCTGGTGAAGTCGCCGACGCGCCAAGCATTCATGATAGATAACCGAGCGTTACTGATCTAAACGAAAAGCTGACGACGTAATACGCTTTCTTCGATTCAAGAGGAGGAAGAGCGGAGGAGTGGTCGTGCTGCATCAGTTTAGACCCACGCCCGAAAGGAAGGAGCGCATCGAGTTGCCGCCGCTCTTGTTTGTTACTTCCTCCCCTTCAAGGGGAGGATCGAGGTGGGGATGGGGCCGGCGCCCCCTGCGGGGTACGGGCGTGCGTGGCGCACACCGCCGGCGCAATGCGCTTTGCTTACTGCGCCCTACGTCTGCTGTTCTTATTGTGCTCTAAAAGAAAACCCGCCGAAGCGGGTTCTCTTTTGATCGGTATAACCACCGAGCCGCGTTACAGCTCAGCTATCTCGCCCTTACCCTTTGCGATTTTTCTTCGGGTATTCCAGTTTCGGTGCGGCCTTCAGGCTTTCCTTGGTGGCGCCCGGCAGCACGAATTTTCCGTTTTCGAAATGCAGCGCATTCGTTTCCACCGCGACGTTGTGGCGTCCAAGTCCGACGAAGCCTCCAGCACCGACTACCACGTAGGCGATGCTGGTATCGGGCGCAACGATAAGGTCAGTGATGGTGCCGATCTTCTTGTTGTCGTCGCTGTACACCGCCTTGCCCAGAAAAGTTTTTTTCGCGCTCAGGCCCGTATCGGAATCAGGAACCACGTAAATCACCACGGCGTCCGGCGCAGCGGGAGTGGCGGGCGCGGGCTGGGCGGAGAAAGCAGGCGCCGACGCAACGGCGGAAAGGGCGAGTATGGACAGCAGCTTGGTGGTATTCATGGTTGTGCTCCCGTTGAGAATTATTTAAATGGTCGAGTGCGGAGTTTATCTGCCCGATGCCCGGTTCCCTGTAAGAAGTGAGACCCTAATCCTGTAGGTTTGCGTCTGATAAATCGAGAATCGGCGCATTCCTGGCGGCATGACACGTTGCGGGCACTGCTAGTGCTCGCCGTTATTCGACCTTGATGCCGCGATCCTTGATGACCTTGGACCAGGTTGCGGTCTCGGACTTGAGTAGAGCTGTTACTCGATCAGGCTGGCTGCCGACTACATCCACGCCGCTCTTCAACAGGCGTTCTTTGGTCTCCGGCTTATTGAACGCCCGGACAATGTCCTGGTTCAGGCGCGCAACCACGGCTGCCGGCGTTTTGACAGGCGCGAACACGGCCTGCGGAGCCGACATATCGTAACCGGGCAGACCCGACGCTGCGATGGTCGGAAAACCGGGAAACGCCGCCGAGCCCTGCGCGTCGGTCAGCGCGAGGGCCCGCAGTTTGCCTGCGGACACCTGCGGCATCGATTGAATGGCGCTGCTGAACATGACCTGGGCTTCGCCAGTGATCACGCCGATAGTGGCAGCCGCCGGACTCTGGTAAGGCACGTGAGTGATGTTGGTGCCGGCCAGCGAGTTGAACAACTCCCCACCCAGATGCAGCGGACCGCCGACCGTCGTTGCCGCGTAGTTGAGCGCGCCGGGCTGTGCCTTGGCCAGCGCAATCAGGTCCCTGACCGATTTCGACGGCAGCGATGGATGAACCACGAGAAGGGACGCTGAATTCACCGCCAGCGTGACCGGCGCGAAATCACGGATCGGATCGTAGCCCGTCTTGCGCAGCAGCGGCTGCGTCCAGAAACTGTTGCCGAACACGAGCAGGGTATAGCCGTCCGGCGGCGCTTTGGCGACCAGTTCTCCGGTCCCTACCGAGCGATTTTCCACCACCGCTGCCTGACCCGAGGCATCGCGCAGTCCATCCGCCACGATGCGCGCGGAGGTATCGCCCACGCCGCCCACGCCGCCGGCAATGATGCGAAACGGCTTGCTTGGAAAGTCCTGGGCGCAGGTGACGCCGGCACCCAGCACAATTGCGGAAAGTAGCAGTTGCATTGCCAAATGCAGCTTCGCCATCCGTTCTCCTTGCTCGTGACCCGAACCGCAGAACCGCCGTATAAACGCAGGCTCGATCCGTGGCGCGAGGCCACCGGACAGCGATGCGCCTCAACGGTGGATTACTTTTTCAGCTTTGCATCTTCGATCAATACTTTGTACGAATAGCCCGCACCGAAATCCTTGTCGGTGCGGACTATGCCTTCCACCAGCACGACGTCACCGACCTTCGCCTGATTGTTCGTTGTCACCAGCACATCGTTGGAATTGTCCGCGCCGGAGCCTGAACCGTCTCGTATATGCAGCCAGTTCTTGCCCATGATGGCGCCGTTGTATTTGACGATCTTGCCGCGCACGACGACCGCTTTGCCCTTCAGTTCACCACTTTTGGTGAGGATCTCGGCTACTGTCCGTGCATTCGGACCAGCGGCCTTAGGCAGGTTGACGTCTCCAACGTCCTCCGCTTTGGATATATTGCCATGCGGGTTTCCACTGCTGGCGCTGCCGGCGTGCGCCATGCCTTGCGTGCCCGGCACTCTACCCATATAAATCGTCGGGAACGTGCGCTTCATGCCTTTGCTCTCGAAGTTGTTCATAACGGTCACGTCCTCGAGCGTGACTTCGGCCCCCGGCTTGATGGATGTGGTCGGAGTGGCGGCCCATATCTCACCGTCCTTGGTCTTCAAACGGAGATAGGTAAAGCCCGGGACATCCGCAACCTCGAGTGCGGTTCCCTTGACCGAAGTCGCCGCAGGCGAGGCCGCAAAGGTCGCAACGGGGCAGCAGACTGCGCAAACAAAAGCAATACAGATTGGAGGCAACCATCTCATGGTTTGCAGGTCCCGTGGTATTCAGGCAGAACAGCCGCATGGTCAGCCGCAGCGTCCCCCGCCGTTACTGCTCTGGTGCTTGACTCGTTCGTTGACCCTGTGAAGCATAACAGAATCGCAGGACAGGGCGGTTGATGCGGCGCAGTCCATTCGCCGGGCTATCCGGCAGAACTGCGGGTCACGAAGTACATCAAATCAGCGTATAGATTCAGGAATCGATCATGGATGCAGAAGCCGACAAAGCCCGAGCTCTGGGCCGCATGAAATGGATGGCCACGGGCTTGCTGGCGCTCGCCGCCACGGGGTTCGTGCTGGCGCGGTTGTACCAACGTCAGTATCCGCAGCTGGAAATGCTGGCGGCATTTACCGAAGCCGCCATGATCGGCGCAATGGCCGACTGGTTTGCGGTGGTCGCCCTGTTTCGTCACCCGATGGGCATTCCCATTCCGCATACCGCGATCATTCCCAGGAGCAAACGTCGGATCGCCGACAATATCGGGACGTTTATCACGGCAAACTTCCTTGGCACTGCCGTAGTACTCGAGCGTATCCGCTCGTACGATCCAGCTGCGAAACTGGCGCAATGGCTGAGCCGGCGCGAATCTGCAGAGAAACTGAGCGCCTACGCGATCAAAGCACTGCGTTATGGCCTGCATGTAATCGAGGACCAGCGCGTGCAGAGTTTTATCTACAGGACGGTCGTGGCCCGCCTCGAGAGAGTCGACTTTGCGGCGCTGGGCGGCGACCTGCTCGACATCCTGACTCAGCACGGCCGGCACCAGGAACTGCTCAACGAGGTCATCCGCCAGGTCAAGATGCTGCTCGAGGATGAAGCGTCGCAGAACAAGCTGGCAGACTTGATAGCGAGGGAATTTCAGGGACTGCGCAAGTATTTCCTGTATGCGCTCAAAGTGGACGAATACATCGGAACTTTCTCGGCAAAAAAGCTGGTTGCAGCGATCACCCGTCTCATCGAGGAGGTCGATCAGGACAAAGATCATCCGCTGCGGCATAAATTCGATGGTTTTGTGGCGGAGTTCATTACCCGGCTCAAGCACGACCCGTCATTCCGGCTGAAAGGTGAGCAGCTGCGGGAGCAGATACTGAACCGGCCGGAGCTTGCCGCTTATTTGCAGGGCTTGTGGAATCAGTTCCGAACGTGGTTATCCACTGATCTCGAACGGCAGGATTCAACGATAGCCATGCAGGTCGCTGCCGAAACCGCCCGCATCGGTGAAAAATTGAGGGAGGATGCCCCCATACAGGCATGGCTCAACGAACAGATATTGGCCGCGGCCAGGCCTGTCGTCGAGGACAACCGGGATGCCATTGGCCGCTTCGTCGCGGACCAGGTCAAAGCGTGGGACGAGCGCCACATGATCGAGCAATTTGAGCTGAATATCGGCCGGGACCTGCAATACATCAGGATAAACGGCACCGTGGTTGGAGGCTTGATTGGACTTGCAATCTATGGCGCGGAACGCATGGTAACTGGCTAGTGAGCAGCCAAGGACCTGTCTTCTGCCGGCAGCGCTTCCCTGCGGCCTCATGTATGCTGCAAAATGAATGCTTTGACGGTCTCGTAGCGTTTTCCACTAAGCGTCTGTCGTTGAGAGGCGCAGATGTCGACGGGTGACGCTGCGTTTTTCGTCCTTAGAGCCTGTTATGGACTTTCTCACGCACGACGTTGAGCCAAAAGGGTCGGGATGCTAGGCGCGACGAGGCCGCATAGCCATTCTATGCAACGAGGAGCAACAACGCAGACCGGCCCTTTTGGCTCAACCCGAAGGGAACGCGCAGGCGGGGCTCATTGCGTTGTCGCCGCTCGCTTGCAGTGG
>JADMIO011130917.1_pt1 | contig 12355 bp, 11 predicted proteins | sample 8958161 | NCBI WGS metagenome assembly JADMIO01 (sample SAMN16585339, study PRJNA669376) | soil metagenome | isolation source: Crop rotation soil | place: USA: Cullars Rotation, Alabama | collected 2011 | reverse complement strand
CCGCCTCTCCCGACTCCCTCTACTTGCGCGCCGCGAGTGGCACCGGCGCGCCGATGAGTTGATCGCGGCTGGCACCAGCCTTCGGTCGGAATTTCTGCGGGCGACCGATGTGCACGTCGGCGGTGTAGAGGTTGCCCTCGCTGTCCACGCTGAACTGGTGCACGCCCCAGAAGCCGCCGGGGAACTGACCGAACGTGCCCCAGGAGAAGAGCAGCCGGCCGTTCAGGTCGTACTTCAGCATCTTTTGCGTGTTCCCGTCGGCAATCCACAGATGCTGGTCGGCTGACATGAGGAACGAGTAGGGACGACGGATGCCCGGCCACACGTCGAGGAATTTTCCGTTCTCGTCGAATACCTGCACGCGCGAGTTGGCCCGGTCGCTCACGTAGACGCGGCGCTTCGCGTCGATGGCGATCGCGTGCACGGTGTTCATGTAGTTCGGGCGCGTCTCGATCGGCTCGTTGCCTTTCATGCCCCACGTCATGAGGAACTTGCCGTTGCGATCGAACTTGACGACGCGGGTGTTGACGTAGCCGTCGCTGACGAAGAACGTCCCATCCGGCAGCCACGCGATCTCGGTCGGCCTGGCAAAGTGCTTGTCGTCGTCGCCCGGCACCTTGAACTCGCCCAGTGTCATCACCAGCTTCTTGCCGTCGTTGGTGAACTTGTAGATCGAGTGCGCGCCGTCGTCGACGAGCCAGACGTGGCGTTCGGGGTCGTACGGATTGATCTGGACGCGGTGTGGCCGGATGAACAGTTTGTTGTGCTGTTCCCACGACTCGACCAGCCGGCCGTTGCGATCGACGATGTTGACGATGTGGTCCCAGCGCGGATGGTTCGAGGCGTTGGCCTGCGACAGGTCGAAGTTGGCGGCGTTGCGCGCCGGAATGAAGTTCTCCGCCGGCGTGCGCGTGTCCTGCAGCGCCGGCAGACAGCCGCGGCTGAAGATGAAGACGCGATCCGGCGATTCGGCAAGGATGCCCGCGGTGGCGCCGATGACGAAGCCGTTGCCGCAGTAGTTCTGGGGCCAGTTGGCCACGACATCGTACGGGCCGGTCTCGTTGCCGCCGCCTTTTCCGTCGGCGGCGGTCATCGCCCGCGTCACGGGATCGTTGGGCGGGAACATCGGCTTCGCCGGTGCGGCGGACGACTGTTGCGACAGGGCAAGACGTCCTCCGGCCAGCAACACGACCACCAGCACGAGCAGCGAGAAGGTTCGAGTATGCATGGCTGCGTAGTCTAGTTCAGGATCGCGTGCCGCGTGTCCGGGTTCTCCGCGTTCCTGCGTAGTGACAGGCAGAAGGAGAAACCGACTATGTCACTACTCGATGACCTGACCGGTGAAATTGCCAGCTATCCCGTTGAAGACGTGGTGCTGGAGATTGTCGACGTTGTCCTCCCCGGAAACGTGTTCAACGTGAGCGAGGAAGCCACGCTCAAGGTGAAGATCACCAACAACGGTCCGCTCAACATGACCGACGTCACGATCCGCCTCAAGGGTCAGAACGGCGCACGGCTCAAGCTGCCGGGCGTCATCATCAATCCCCCGCCGCTCTCGCGCAACGCGCTGCAGCAGGTGCAGTTCGTGGACGAGCTCGTCTCCGAGGTGCTGCCGGCCGTCAACGCCCATGGCGGTTCGGCGACGACCGAGACGTTCACGCTCAAGGCGCCGGGCACCAGCCAGTCGTCGCAGATTCTGGTCAAAGCCACGCTCGAGGATTGGAACGCCAACCTGCTGCACATGCTGAACGGCCACAGCGATCCGTTGCCTGACGCCCCCAAAGGCACCTACTCGACGGCCGTCGTCCAGTCGTAGCCGCGTCACACGCATTCGCACTAGCGGAGGACACAACCATGAAGTCGTTCAAGAACATCGCGTTCGCCGCCGTTGCGGCGACCTTCCTCGTGACGGGTACTGCATCGGCGGAGCGCCCGGCCAACATCGCCAACACGACGTGGACACTGCAAACCAACCAGGACGTCGTCACGCTGGTCATCACCACGCAAGGTGGTCCCGGGGCTCCTGGTGCACTCAACTGCCGCACGATCAACGGCGACATCGGCAACGTCGCCCACATCCGCGGGTGGTTCTGCCCGGCGACGGGACGGATCCACTTCGTGCACAGAAACCTCGGATCCGGTGATGCGGTTCGGATTTTCACTGGCAATATCTCGGACGAGGTCGCCGGCCAGCCGTTGTTCATGGCTGGCACCATGACCGTGCTCATTTCGGCGTTCGGCGATCTCGGCGAGTACAACTTCCACGCCATCAGCGACTAGCCGATCGCACGCGACGAAGACCTGCCTCGATGTCAGCTCGATCGGGCGCCGACGTCACCTGCAGCTCGCGGGACACCGACAGCGCACGATCGAGCGGCTCGGCGGCCGCGGTCCTCTGACCGAGGTCGAGCAGGGTCAAGCCGATCTCGGTCAGCGTTCGCATGCGACGGAGATCGGCACTACGTGCCGGCGATGTCGAGTCCAGTGATTGACGAAGAAGCGTCAGCGCAGCGGTGAGATTGCCATCGAGTCGCTTGACGACTCCCAGCACATACAGCGCCTTGCTGCCAATCGGATCGATCGGCGAGCCCGGCGCGGGCACGAGCGGTGCCAGAAGACGTTCGGCCTCTCGACGCTGCCCGGCTCGAGCCAGCGCCAGCGCCCAGTCCGCCTGGAACCAGCGGGTGACCGAATGTTGAGCCGGCAAGGTGTGACGAAGGGTTTCGATGGACGCTTGCAGATCGGGCAGGGCCTCTGCGGGCCGCCGTGCCGCGAGCAGTGCGGCGCCACGCCAATGCAGGGCCGCCGCATACCTGAAGGACTGCGGCTTCGTGTGCTGCGCGACGATGCTGAGCGCCTTGCGGCTGGTGTCCAATGCCTCACTCGTGCGGCCGGTTTCCATCTGATACTCGGCGAGCGGCAGCGAGAAAAACCCCACCATGCGGCTCGACGGTCCGAAGACGGTGGCCGCCTCGCTGACCGTCCGTGACAATTCGTCCACGGCTCTCGTGAAGTGTCCCGCCTCGCCGAGCGCCCGACCGTACAATAGACGGCCTTCGATGATCCGCGGATGTGTCGGTGCATTCCCGAAGACCGTGAGGGCTGTGCGGTACGCATGCTCGGCGGCTTGCAGCGACTCCTCGACGCCGTGGCTGTACTGGTACGCGTAGGCGCGCGTCAGCAACGCCGCCACATAGCCCGGGTGGTGATCGCCTCCCGTCCGAAGACTGACGTCGACGGCCTCCTGCGCCGCCCGATCCGCGACGCGGTAGCGGCCGGCGTCGATCTCCAGGTGAGCCTGGTTCTTCAGTGCGATGGCCAGGTCCTCATCGAGCCCGGGTGAGGCGCGAAGCACGGGGAGCAGACGCTCGATCTCGGCGCGTCCCTCTTCGGTGCCGCGAAAGCGGAAGACATGCGTCATCAGCACGCGGGCGCGCAGCGTCTCGGCGTGATCGGGGCCAAGGCGCGCGCTGCCTTCCCTGATCGCCTCGGTGAGAACGTCCTCTGCGCCGGGTGTGTCCCCCAGATTCAAGAGGCTCGTGCCGACGATGTTGAGGAGCTCGACGCGGAGTGCCGGACGCTCGCCGAGGCGTCGATCGATACGGGCACGTGCCTGTTTCAGCCAATCGACTGCCGAAAGCGGCCGCGCGCCAGTGTTGTAGGGACTCGCTTCCTCGAAGAGTGCGATCAGAAAGTCCTTCACTTCGAGAGCTCGCGCCTTCTCGGTGACTGCGATCCGCGACTGCCAGGCAGCGAGGCCGGTACCGGCGAGGAGGGTCAGCAGGACGGCGACCGTCCCGCCGACGGCGACTCGGTTTCGCGCCACGAATTTGGAGACGCGATACCACTCGTTGTCGGGTCGCGCGTGCACCGGGTGCCTGCGCAGATAGCGATCGATGTCGTCGGCGAGCGCGTTGATGGTGTCGTAGCGGTTGTCCGGCTCCTTCTCCAGCGACTTGAGCACGATCGCATCGAGATCCCCACGGAGCGCGCGACGCCACGACATCTGGACCGCCGCCTCACTGGGGCGCCCGCGGAAGGTGCCGTCGCGGGTGTATGGGCGGACGCCGGTCAGCAGCTCGTACAGGATCACGCCGATCGAATAGACATCGGTGGCGACGCCGAGCGGCTGGCCGGCGATCTGTTCCGGAGACGCATATGCCGGTGTCAGCAGGTGCGCGGCGTCTTCCGACGCCTCGGGCACACGGCCATCGGCGAGCAGCTTGGCGATGCCGAAGTCGAGCAGCTTCACATCACCATCACGTGTGACCAGGATGTTGTGCGGCTTCAGGTCGCGATGCACGATCAGTCGGGCATGCGCGTGCGCGACGGCGCGTGCGGCGAGCAGAAACAGCTGCAGCCGCCCCCGCAGCGGCAACTGTCCGGTGTTGGCGTACTCATCGATGGGACGCCCCTCGACGTACTCGAGGGCGAGATAGGGCTGACCGTTTCCGGTAATGCCTGCGTCGTACAACCGCGCGATGTGGGGATGGTTGAGCGCCGCCAGGATCTCCCGCTCCTCGGCGAGGCGCGCCGCAAAACCAGCTCCGTGCCACGCGCCCTTCGGCAGCTTGAGGGCGACGAGGCGATTCACCATCACATCGGTTCGTTGGGCGAGCCAGACCGAGCCCATGCCGCCCACCGCGAGACGTCGCAGAACGCGGTACGGCGCAATCGACTCTGGCGAGGGAGGCGGATCTTCGTGACTGTCACTGCTTGGCCGATCCCTGATGTCGATCTTCGGAAGCGTGCGAAGGAAACCTTGTCGGCTGCCGGTGGGATACAACATGCGGCGCAGCCGTGGGCGCAGCGCGTCATGCTCCGACGGCAGCGCCTCGATCCAGCGGCGGCGCTGATCCCCGGTCAATTCGAGCGCCTGCTCGAGCAGCTCGCTCAGCGTTGCCCATTCCGCGGCGCGCAGGTCGGCCTCCGCCATCGCTTAACCTAGATCCTCTTGTAGGAGCAGCCGTGCTTTCTGCCAGTCGCGGCGTACCGTCCGCTCGGTGACGCCCAATGCGATCGCGATTTCCGGCTCGCTGAGACCACCGAAGTACCGCATCTCGACGACCTGCATCATTCGTTGATCGACGGCAGCGATGCGCTCGAGCGCCTGGTGGACGCTCAGGATTTCGTCGGCGCCGGTGGTCGTTGCCGCGAGCTCGACGTCGAACGTGACCCGGACGTCACCGCCACCGCGTCGAGCGGCGACGCGGCGGCGCGCGAAGTCGACGATGACCGAGCGCATGACCTGCGCCGCCCAGCGCATGAAATGCAGACGATCCTGAAGACGGAGGTGTCCACCTTTGACAAACCGGACGTACGACTCGTGGACGAGCGCACCTGTATCGAGCAGGGTGTGGCGTCCGCCGGCGCGCAGACGCGCGCGAGCCAGGCGGCGCAGGTCGGCGTATGCCGAGGCATACAGGGCGTCGGCCGCCTCACGGTCGCCGCCCTGGGCGAGCTCCACCAACAGAGTGAGCGCCGAACCGGTCTGCGGGCACTGGTCTGAGCTGTCCACGACAACAGGCTAGTGTCCGCGTCGAACGATCTGTTACGCGGATGAGTCAGTCCTTCTCAACCTCGACCGCTTCAGTTTGTTCGCGCCTGCGTTGTTTGCTACGTTGACCGTCCACAGCTCGGTTCGGTCGACACCTCGACCGCAGGAGTCAGCTCATGCAGGACAACGAGAAGGTGTGAGCGAAGCGGCTATTGGCGTACCGTCACTCACGCAGGCCCGCGAGGCGTTTGCGCGCTGCGCATGGACCGACGCCTGCGCCCATTTCGTCGCCATCGACCGCGATCATGCGCTCGAGCCTGACGATCTGCAGCGCTTCGCGACCGCCCTCTACCTCACCGGGAGAGACGCGGAGAGTGGCGACATCTGGGCCCGCGCGCATCAGGAGTTCCTGCGCCGTGACGATGTCGAGCGCGCCGCCCGCTGCGTCTTCTGGCTTGCGGCCGGGCTGCAGGAGCACCGCGATCATCGGGCCCGCGCATTCGCCTGGGTGCTCCGCGCACAGCGCATGCTGGACGAACGCCAGCACCAGTGCGTCGAGCGCGGTTATCTGGGACTGTCGATTGCCTTCGACGCGCTGTTCAAGGGCGACGTGTCCGGTGCCTTCGCGCAGTTCTCCGATGCGGCGACGATTGGCCGGCGCTTCGGCGATTCCGATCTGATCGCGCTGGCGGGCCAGAGTCTCGGCCGCCTGATGATCCGGATGGGGAAGCCGCAGGAGGGTATTCGGCTGCTCGATGAGGCGATGGTGGCCATCGACGCCGGCGAGGTCTCCACGCTGGCGATGGGCGACGTCTACTGCAGCGTCATCGAAGGGTGCCTGGAGATCTTCGATCTCCGTCGCGCCCAGGAATGGACGGCTGCACTGACGCGCTGGTGCGAGTCGCAGCCGGACCTGGTCCCGTACAGCGGGCAATGTCTGGTCCGCCGTGCCGAGCTCCTGCAGCTACATGGCGCGTGGACGGACGCGAGTGCTGCCGCGGCCAACGCCTGCGAGCGACTCGTGCAAAAGGATCATCCTGCCAGCGGCGCCGCCTTCTACCAGTGCGCCGAGCTCCATCGTCTGCGCGGCGAGATCGCCGAGGCCGAGGAGGCCTACCGCAGTGCGAGCCGATACGGACGCAAGCCGCTGCCAGGGCTGGCGCTGCTTCGTCTCGCGCAGGGCGAGACGGATGCGGCGGCGACCACCATCCGTCTCGCCGTGGACGAAGCGCGCAGTGGTCCGGTTCGATCCAGGCTCTTGCCGGCGTACGCGGAAATCATGCTGGCGGTTGGTGACGTCGCCGCGGCCCGTGCGGCCGCGGAGGAACTGGCCGTGCTCGCCGACGATCTCGACGCCGCAGTGCTGCACGCGATGGCGGCGCAAGCGCGTGGTGCGGTTCTGCTCGCAGAAGGCGACGGGCGCACGGCGCTGGACGCCCTGCGCCAGGCGTGGACCGTCTGGCAGGACGTCGACGCACCCTACGAATCGGCACGTGTGCGGGTGGCGATCGGTCTCGCGTATCGTGCGCTTGGTGATCGCGACGCGGCCGAGATGGAGCTCGACGCGGCCCGCTGGATCTTCGCGCACCTCGGCGCCGGTCCCGAACTGGCGCGCGTCGACGCGCTCGGCTCGGCCGCCTCGCCGGCTGTCGTCGCGCATCCGTTGAGTGCGCGCGAACTGGAGGTGCTGCGACTGGTCGCGGCAGGGAAGAGCAACCGCACGATCGCGGCGCAGCTCTTCATCAGCGAGCGCACGGTCGAGCGTCACGTGAGCAACATCTTCGCAAAGCTCGACGTGTCGTCACGTTCGGCGGCCACGGCCTACGCGTACGAGCATCACCTCGTCTGATCGCACGTCCGCGACCTTGCCGCTGAACGACTCCGCTACGTGAAATCACTCATGTGGCCGCAGTGGCCGAAATGTGTGGTCCTCCCGATGCGGCCACTTCCGCCGCGGACCTACCCTCGTGTTCATGCACACACACACTTCAAGAAAACGATCGCGCGTCGTGACAGTACTGATGCTGGGCGGGCTGACACTCACGGCGGGCGCCAGCGGACTCGCGCTCCAGGAAGCTAATTCGCACGACGTCGATTCGCGCCGGCGTCGCAACGCCGTGACCCACTGGAACCAGATCGCCACCGAGATCTTTCCAGTGGAGGTCGGTCCGGTCATCGACGCGCGCGCGATGTCGATCCTGCACGCCGCTATTCACGATGCAGTCAACGCCATCGAGCGGCGATACGAGCCGTACACAGCAGACCTGTCGGCTCCTGGGGCATCGATCGATGCGGCGGTTGCGCGCGCAGCCCGTGACGTGATGATCGCCATGGCTCCCAGCCAGACGGAACGGATCGAGCGGGCGTATGCTGCCGCCTTGTCCGACATTCCAGATGGGCCGGCAGAAAACGGGGGAGTCAGCCTCGGTCAGCAGGCGGCACTCGCAAACCTGGAACGGCGAGTCGCCGATGGCATCGCGCCGGGCCCGTGGCCGCCGTCCGATGGACCAATCACAGAGCCGGTGTTCATGCCGACAGGCAAGCCCGGCGACTATGACTTCACGCCGCCCTTCGATGCCCCGCCGCTAGGGCCGATCGCGCTCTTCCCTGGTCTCGGCCGGCTCGAGCCGTTCGTGATCGATGTCGCGCGTCATCGTCTGGATGGCCCCGATCCGTTGAGCAGCCGCCGCTACGCACGCGACGTGGCGTTCGTGAGATCCGTCGGTCGTCTGGACAGCAGCACGCGAACGCCCGACCAGACCAACACCGCCTTCTTCTGGTTCGAGCCGTTTGCCGTCTGGAACGACATCACACGAGTCGTCGTCGAGCATCGCGGCCTGAACGAGTGGGATGCCGCCCGCGAGTTTGCGCTGGTGAACTTCGCGATGATGGACGCTGGCATTGCCTGCTTCGCGGCCAAGTATCACTTCCGTTTCTGGCGGCCGTTCACGGCGATCCGTCGCGCCGCCGAGGATGGCAACGACCGAACGGAGCCGGATCCTGAATGGCTGCCGCTGCTCTGGACGCCGCCGGAGGTGATGCCGCAGACGTTTCTCATCCCCCCGATCCCCTACTATCCCTCGGCCGCGGCGACGACATCCGCGGCGGTGGCTGAAGTGCTGCGCGCGCGCTTTGGCGACCACCTGCGTTTCAGCGTGACGAGCTCGACGCTGCCCGGAGAGCGGCGTCATTTCAACGGCTTTACACACGCCGCACGCGAAGCCGGAATGTCTCGTGTCTACGGCGGTATTCACTTCTTGCACGCCGTCGAGGATGGGTGGGCGCAAGGGAAGAGTGTCGGCCGCGAGGTTGCGCGGATGCTGCCACGAGCCGACCGTGTCAATCCGTGATGATCATCTCGGCGCGTGCCCGCACACGAGAAAGCCGGAGAAAGCTGCAAAGAAGTGGCCCGAGGTCTCCGCACGCTCGAGCCCACGCCACCACGTGTCGACCTCTGTTGACGCGACCTGTCCGAGCTCGACGGCGTGTCGAATCGTGCCGCTGACGACTCGTTGAAACATCGCATAGGGCGTCAGGATCATGTGCGGGATCACCGTCGTGGTCTCGACGCCGCGTTCTCGCAGGAGCCGTGGCAACTGTCGCCCGATCCACGGACTTGGGACCGAGTCGGCCACGAGACGGACCACACGTCGCGTCAACGCTCGATCGGGAGCATCCACGGCGATTCCCTCGTAGTCGAATTCGAAGAACGCCAACATGCCGCCAGGGCGAAGCACGCGAACCATCTCATCGACAGCCTGCTGGGGATGGTCCAGGTACATCAGGACACGCTCGATGCGACAGACGTCAAAACTGTGGGAGGCGAAGTCGAGATGCCGAGCGTCTCCCACCTGATATCTCACCGGCGCTGCCGCTGCGGCGGCTCGCCGCCGGGCTTCGGCGATGAACGTCTCACTCGCGTCGAGCCCCACAACTTCACCCGTGGTTCCCACCAGGTGTGCAAGGCGGAGGCTCATGTGGCCGACCCCGCACCCGACGTCAAGGATCCGCTGCCCAGGCTCGGGTGGACACAGGTCGAGCATCCATCGCCGGTACGTCTCGATTGACTCCAGAGCATCCGCAGCGTCGAGGAACTGTACGAATTCGTTGGTATCAGGGACCCGGTTGAGGTTTTGAAAACCGGTGTGAATGTCTTGCACGAGTACCCCCGCGAGAGAACAGCGGACTCGTGCCTGCGAAACCGGTGCCGCTTCTATTGCTGGGACGGTCGTGGAGTCGACACTAGAGCAGCGAGTTGAGCCGCGTGTAGCCGGCGCGGCTCACCGGCAGCCGTCGGCCGTCGGTGAGCACCGCCACGCGGTTCTCGCGCTCGTCCTGATCGACTCGCACCAGCCGGGCGAGGTTGAGGAGATACGAGCGGTGGATCCGGACGAACGCCTTCGGGTCGAGCGACGTCTCGGTTTCGGCGAGCGTCTGCTCCTTCAAGTAGTCCTTGCCCTCGGAACGGAAACACACGTAGTCGTCCTGCGCCTGCACGTAGTCGATCTTGTCCACGGGAATCACGTGCACGCGCGGACCGTCCCGCACGAGCACGCGATGCGCATGTCCTTCGCGCTGCTTGGCTGCGGCCATGGCGCCGGGAGAGGCCGACCGTTCGCCGCGGCCCAGTCGTTCGCGCACGCGAGCCAGCGCCTCGCTGAGACGTTCGGCGCTGATGGGCTTCAACAGGTAGTCGACCGCGTGCACCTCGAAGGCGCGCAGTGCGTACTGGTCGTAGGCGGTGGTAAACACCACCGCCACGTCACGGCCAACCAGGTCGAGCACTTCGAACCCGTCCAGCTTCGGCATCTGCACGTCGAGCAGCAACAGGTCGGGCGTCAGCTCCGAGACGACCTTGACCGCCTCGAAACCGTTGGCGCACTGCGCCACGACCTCGACGTTCGACTCGGCGGCCAGGAACTCACAGAGGACCTCTCGCGCCAGTGGTTCATCGTCCACGACAGCAATGCGTAACGGAAGAGAAGAGGGCTCAGGCATCGACGGTAGAGGGCAGTTCAATGGCGACACGAAATCCGGTCGGGCTCGGCGCCGCGTCCAGTCGAGCGGCGCCGCCGAACACGATGGCCAGCCGTTTGCGCACGTTCTCGAGCCCGACACCGCCGCGTTTTCGCGGGGACGCGTCCGGGTCGCGGGGATTCTCCACGGTGATCGACAGACGATCGCCGCGTCTGACGATGTCGAGGCGGATCGTGCCGCCCTCGATGAGGCCGGCGATGCCGTGTCCGACGGCGTTTTCGAGCAGCGGCTGCAACACCAGCGGCGGCACCTGACACTCCAGCGCGCTGTCGTCGATCGAGCGCTCGATCTGCAGGCGCTCCCCGAAGCGCACCTGCTCGATGCTGAGAAACCGATCGGCCAGCGACAGCTCCTCCGCCATGGTAATGCGCTGCTGCGTGCTGACGCGCAATGTCGTGCGAAGAAACTCCGCCAGCAGCAGACACATGCGCCGCGCCGCGGCGGCATCGCTGCCGGTCAGCGAGCTAATCGAGTTCAGGCAGTTGTAGAGGAAGTGCGGATCGACCTGTGCACGCAGCGCGCGGAGCTCGGCATCTCGGGTGAGCACTTGGAGCTCGAGCTGCTGACGCTCGGCGGTGCGGAAGGCCTCGAACGAGAGCACCACGTAGTGCACCGAGAGCACCAGCAGATACAGCATCACCGCGACTGCGAACAGGAACGGAATCTGCGCGCGGAAGCGCGGGGTGATCGGCGCCAGTTCGGGTATCGATTCGAGCGTGGCGAGCCAGGCTTCGCTCAGCGCCAACCACAGCGCGGCGGCGACCCACGCCGCCACGATCGCTGCGGTGAGCACGCGCGAGACGCGGCTCGTGGCCAGAGGTGTCGCCCGGCACACGTACCATGCCGACAGGCAGACGAAGGCATAGACGATCAATGGCGGCAAGACCTGCACGAGCGCCTCGGGCCACGTCAGCCCTTGCCGCGTCAGCACGGCGCTTTCGAACACGCCGACCGCGCACCACAACGCGAGATATCCGCCCAGGCGCTCGAGGCGCGTGAGAAGCGGGTGCATCAGCCCTTGATCTCGATGCCGCCCATCAACAGCATCCCGCGGAGCACCAGGCGCGGCGCCGGTGTGGCGCCGATGCTCTGGGCGGGATCCGGCAGATGCCGCTTGTCGTCGACGCCGCCCATGATCGGCATGAGCGGCGTCACGACAGTCCAGGAGGGCGGCACCTTGATTTCACAGCCGCCCATGAGGGCAAAGATGTCGAGCGCGGCCTCCTCGCCGGGAGGAATCGTGGCCTGCCGCAGGTCGAGTTGCGCGCCGCCCATGATCGTGGTGACTTCGCCGCCGCGGAAACGCTGTGATGTGCTGACGCGCTTCATGCCGCCCATCACCACGAAGATGTTCAGCGTGTCGTCTGCCTCGACGCCCGCCGCCTCTCTCGTGTGGCGTCGCATCGCCTGCATGACCAGCACCGACCCGATCCCGATGAGGACCATCGGCCAGAACATCTCCCAGAAGCGCACGCGCAGGATCCCGACCGAGTTCAGCAGGAGCCAGCCGCCGACGATCATGACGATGATGCCGTTGACGCCGCCGCCGGTGCGGCGGGCCTGCGAGAAGATCAGCGCGCCGATGGCGATGATCACGGCCGGCCACCACCGCAGTATCGCATCGGCGAAGACGAGGTTCAGGCGGTCGAGTACCAGCACGACGCCGAAGAGCGCAATCGCTGCGCCGACGATCAGCCGCGGCGTCATCACGCTGCCGGGTCCAACCTCTTTGTTGTCCATCGACATCTCGCGCTCCGCCTTATGAGGTGATGGTAAGACGCCCGAATATGACCAGTCCGCGCAGCACGAGTCGTGGCGGTT
>JADMIO011124233.1_pt1 | contig 12357 bp, 13 predicted proteins | sample 8958161 | NCBI WGS metagenome assembly JADMIO01 (sample SAMN16585339, study PRJNA669376) | soil metagenome | isolation source: Crop rotation soil | place: USA: Cullars Rotation, Alabama | collected 2011 | reverse complement strand
TCTCCCGTCTCCCGTCTCCCGTCTCCCGTCTCCCGTCTCCCGTCTCCCGTCTCCCACATGCGCCTCCTCTCGCTCGAAGGCCGCCTCACGATCCTGCTCGGCGCGACCGCGGCAGGCGCGCTGCTGACGTACTTCGCGATCAGTACGTGGCCGGTTCCCGCATTCGTGCAATGGGCCAGCGCGCAGTTCGGCGGCAATTTCCAAACCGCCTGGCTGCACGATCCGCGCAACGGCGTGCCGCTGGCGCTGATCGTTCTGCTGCCCCTGTGCGCGTGGCTGGCGCACTTCACGATTTCGCCGTTGCGCAAACTGCTGCGTTCGCTGGAAGGCGCGATCGCCAGCTACCGCGACGGCGATTTCTCGATCTCGATCGCCAGCACCCGCCGCGACGAACTCGGCGCCCTGATCCGGATGCACAACGCGCTGGGCGCGACCCTGCGCGAACAACGCCAGAACATCACGCAGCGCGAACTGCTGCTGGATACCGTGGTGCAGAACACGCCGGTCGCGCTGCTGCTGACCGATGCCGCCGGCCACGTCGTCTACGCCAACATCGCCGCGCGGCACCTGTTCAACGAAGGCCGCAATCCCAACGGACTCGACCTTGGCGAACTGCTCGACGATGCCCCGGCGCCCTTGCGCGAGGCGTTCGCCAGCGAGAGCGATCGGCTGTTCGGCGTGGAGCTGGAAGGCAACGAGGAGATATTCCACCTCGCGCAACGCGGATTCCGCCTGCACGCGCGGCCGCACCGTTTGTACCTCGTGCGGCGGATGACGCGCGAACTGTCGCGCCAGGAAGTGGCGACCTGGAAGAAGGTGATACGCACCATCAGCCACGAATTGAACAATTCGCTGGCACCGATCACCTCGCTGGCGCATTCGGGTGCGGAGTTGGTGCGGCGCGACGAGCGCGAGCGGCTGCTGGCGGTGCTCGCGACCATCGGCGAGCGCGCGCGCCACCTGCACGGCTTCATCGCAGGCTACGCGGAATTCGCCAAGCTGCCGGCGCCGCGACCGCAACTGCTGGAACTGCCGGAATTCCTCGCACAGCTCGCGCTGAACGTGCGCTTCCGGGTCGCCGGCACACCACCGCCGCAGGGCAGTTTCGATCCCGGGCAGATGGAGCACGTGCTGCTGAACCTGCTGAAGAACGCGCTCGAGGCCGGCAGCGCGGAAGACGATGTCGAACTGGAGATGCAACGCATCGGGACGCAGTTGCGCATCGAGGTGCGCGACCGCGGCGCCGGCATGAACAAGACCGTGCTCGAAAATGCGCTGCTGCCGTTCTATTCCACCAAGCGCAGCGGCAGCGGACTGGGACTCGCGCTGGCGCGCGAGATCGTCGAGGCGCACGGCGGACGCATCGCGCTCGCCAACCGCGAAGACGGTGGGCTGCGCGTGACGCTCACGATTCCCCAGGCGTGACCATCACTCATTGTCCAGCCCGGCGCTGATCCGGAACATGTGCCCGTCCGGGTGGCGCAGGTGGAATTCGCGCACGCCCCAGGCTTCGTCGGTTGGCGGCATCGTCACGGTCATGCCGTGGCGCAAGGCGGCGGCGTGCAGTGTGTCCACGTCCGCCGGACTTTCCATCCACCAGCTCATCCACACGCCGTCGGTTTCGTCGTCGCCCGGCCAGCGCGGCGCCACCGTGCCGCGCGAACCCTGGGCGCCGCGGCAGAGGAAGATCTGGGCGTCATGGCTGCACACGCTGCCGAAGCCGGCCTCGCCGTGTTCGTTGCGATCGGCGGCGTTGGCGATCATGCCGCCCTCGTTCCAGCTGAAGCCGCGGTGCCAGCCCAGCGCTTCGAACCACGCGAAGCTGACGGACAGGCAGCTGACGTTGAGAACCGGGGTGACATTGCGCACGGCCATCTTCTTCTCCACTCGGGGTTCCGGCGAAGGATCGGGCGCGATGGCGCTCGTTCAAGTGCGTGGGGTGCGATCCGGCTCCTGGTACAGGCCGATGATGTTGCCGCCCGGATCGCGCAGGCGCGCGGTGATCTCCGGTGCGTCGGCGCCGACAGGCTGCACGATGGCGCCGCCGTTCGCCACCACAGACGCGCAGGTCGCCTCCACGCTGTCGACCATGATGTAGACCAGCATGCCCGGCGTGTCCCACGCCTTCCTGCCGGTGACGAAGGCGCCGCTGACCTCGCCGGTCGCGTCGTCGAAGGCCGTGGCGCCGTCGCCGCGCGTGCGCATCTCCCAGCCGAACACACTCGAATAGAAAGCCGCCGACTTCGCGACGTCGATCGCCGGCAGTTCGAGGTAGCAGATCTTGCCGTTGACGGAACCAGGCATTTTGGTTGCTCCTGAGTTGGGGACGCGCGGATCAGCCCTGCGGGGGCGCGCGTGTTTCGGCTGGTACACGCCCAGCTTGCCGCCGCCGGGCAAGGTCAGGTGCGTCAGTATGCCCCAGCGCTGGTCGCTCGGTTCTTCGCACGTGATGCCGTGCCGCTGCATCTCGGCGACGAACGCCCGGATGTCGTCGCACATCAGGTAGAACTCCTGTACACCGTCTTCGTCGGATGGGTGCACCGCGATCTCCGCCGGCGGCAGGCCGAAGATCAGCCAGCCGTGGGCGACGTCCACGTGGGTGAACTTCAGCACGTCGCGCAGGAAGGCGCGGTCGGCCTCCGCGTCCCTGCTGTAGAGGATCGTGTGCGCACCGACGATCATGCATCTTCTCCCTCACCTGCGCCGCATCGCCTGCAGACAAGTCTCTCACCGCGGGGGCCTCGCGGCCAGCACGGGAAACCATGCCATGCCGATGTCGTCTTCGCACTCGCCGTCGGTGCGTTGCACGCGGGCGCGGAAGCGCGCCTCCTCCGCGAAGCCGAACTTGCGGTACAAGTGCTGCGCGCGTCGATTCCCGGCGCGTACGTTCAGTTCCACTTTTTGCACCCGTGGATCGTGGGTGGCCCAGTCCAGCAGGTCGCGCAGCATCATCCCGCCCACGCCGTGGCCGGTGTGGCCCGGATGCACCACGATCGTGAGCAGGAAGACGTGCGCGTTCGCGCGCATCGGCATCGGATCGAGGAAGGCATGCCCGATCACCGCGCCGTTTTCTTCCGCGACGATATAGCGGCCGTACCGCGCGAGCTTCGCGATCTTCCCGCGATAGGCCTCCAGCGGGATTTCGCCCGGCCAGCCGACCAGCAGCCCCGGCGTCTGCGCCGTGCGCGCTTCGGCCGCGGCGATCGCTTCCGCATCCGTGATTTCGGCGCAACGTATCCGGGTCATTCGAATTCAAACTTCGCCGTGGAGTCGTTCGACGGCACCGCGCGGATCGGTGCCGCGCGAAGCCGGCAGGATTATGACGAGAGACGGGCGGGGTGGTGCGCGGGCGCGACCCTGTCGAAAGTCATCGGCTTTCGGCGCTCCCCCGGTTCTATGATGGCGGCGCAACCCCGGAGACGCCGCCATGCCGCACATCCGTTGCAACCGTGCAGTGACATCCGCGGGTTTCGCGCTTGCGGTCTTCTCGCTCCTGCCGGCGACCGCCGCGGCGAGGCTGCCGACCCTGGCGTGGCAGCTCACCCATTCGATCCAGGCCGACCCGTCGTTTTCGCCGGACGGCAAGCGCATGGTCTACCTCGTGGTGGTGGCGGGCAAGGAGCAGTTGTTCACCGCGAACGTGGACGGCTCCGATCCCGTGCAGGTCACGCACGATGCGATCGACCACGAAGACCCGGCGTGGTCGCTCGACGGCAAGCGCATCGCCTACGTCGCGCTCTCCGGCGACAGTTCGCGCATCTGGGCGATGGATGTCGACGGCATGCATGCAAGGCCGCTGTCGCCCCCGGATCGCAAGGTGATCCATCCGCGCTGGAATCCAGACGGCAGGCACCTCGCCTGGTGCACCACGGACGATCTCGATCCGCCGCGCAAGAACGACGCCGAGATCCAGCAGATGGACCTCGCGACCGGCAAGATCGAGGTACTGCTCACCGGCGGCATCAACACCTATCCGGCCTTTTCGCCGGACGGCAAGTTCATCGCCTACCGCCATTTCGTCGGCGAGAACTCGGAAGTGTTCGTGGCGGATGCAAATGGCTCGAATCCGCGCAACATCACCAACAGCCCGGCGTTCGACGGCTGGCCGGCGTGGTCGCCCGACGGCAAGCGCCTCGCGTTTTCGTCGAATCGCAATTCCAGTTACCAGATCCACGTGATGGATCCAGACGGTTCCAACGTGCGACTGGTCGCGAACACGGAAGGCCGCGCGACCTACCCGCAATGGCGGCCCGACGGCAAGGCGATCTATTTCAGCCTCTGCCGCAACGTCGACTACGGCGCGGGTTGCGAAATCATGGTCGCTCCCATCGGCGCAACGGATGCGATCGAACGCAAACAATGATGCGTCGCCCGGAATCTTTCCGCGCGCCTTTCGCGATCTGATCCTTCACCACACGGTTGTCCGCGCAGCCGGTTGTTCACTGCTTGTCGCCGGCGTCCGGCGGACTGCCCTTGTCGAACACCACGCGCCACACGCCCGGCGATTCCTGCCGCCATATCGAATTGAAACGGCCGATGACCTTGCCCTGGGGATCACGCACCAGGCCGGTGCTCAGCGCCAGCGTGCCGGACTTCAGCACTTCCACCCTGTCGGGCTCCCAGGAAAACGGCGCGGTCGCGCCTTCGAAGAAACGCGACCACGTCGCCAGCACTTCGGCCTTGCCGCGCAGCGGATTCGCGCCGGTAAAGAAGATCGCTTCTTCGGAGACATGTCCGGAAAAATCTTTCAGGTTCCGGTCCGCCATCGATTTGGCGAAGGCGCGTTCCGCGGCGAACACCTGTTGCTGCGCCGAATCGGCGGACATGGCGCTGCGCCAGGGTACCGCCGCCAGGATCGCGAGCAGCGCAAGTCGCGTTGCGACACGAGAAGCGCGAAGGCGATTGCGGAAGAAGAGAGGGTTCATCGCGAGACCTGCGCTTTGTTTGGTGGCATGTTCATGCAGACGCCAACAGCCCGAAGGCCCAGTACAAGCCGATCGCCAATTGCACGGCAAAGGCCGAGAAGCGGACGGTGACCGCCAGCGAAGACACCGAAACGAGATGCACCAGCGACTGGAACACGCGCGCGCCCAGCAGCCACCAGGCGAGCGGATCGGTGATCGATGTGCCGCCCGCCGCGACCGCGATCAGCAGCAGGCCGCCGAAGGCGGGCAGGCTCTCCACGCAGTTCGCGTGCGCCCTCGCCAGCCGCTGCATGAAAGGCGACAGGTTCGCGTTGTCGGGCGTGAAACCGTTGGCGGCTACCCTCCCGCGCAGCACCAATTGCGTCCGCATGACCTCCATGAGCGCGAGCAGCAGCAATGTCCATGCGATGAAGGCGGTCAGTGCAACGGCGCTTGGCGAAGACATTGCGAAGTCCTCCGGCTGATTCCCATGTTCGACCTGGTGTCATCACGGTGCGCGTCCGCCGGGTGAAAGTCACCGGCCGGGGCCATCCTTGTCCGCAGGATCATCGTTTCCGCCGTCGTCCCCTTTGCCATGCGACATCGCGATCCCGAGCGCAACCCCTATCGCGATGCCGGGGCCGAGCCCCATCGCCAGATTGCCGAACGCAACGCCGAGCCCGGCACCGATCGCCACGCCGAGCGCGACACCGACACCGAGGTATTGCCGCCGATTGTTCCCGGGATTGCCAGCCATGTGGATCCTTGTTCCGGCGCCTGCTGCGGCACCGAGTCATGCAGCAGGCGAGCGTTCGCCGGGTGCGCAGTTATACAACGCCCTGTCGGTCGCAGCGAAAATGGAAGCGGTTGCCATCGGGATCCTCGACCGTGACTGGCGCAAATCCCACGGCTTCCTTTCGAGGGGCTTGACGACAATACCGCTGCGCCAGCTCGACGTCCGCCACCGGCAGCTCCGGTGCCGGACGGCCGAAAGCGAACTCCTTCCGCTTCACGCGTCCTCCTGTTCGCCGCGCCGGTTCGCGCCGCGGCGCCGGCCGCGATCGACTGCATCGCCCTGTCGGTTGCGCGAGGTCCTCCCCGGTTTCCGCTGCTTCGCCTCCGACTTGAACACCATGCGGGTCGCGCCCGTGCGCGGAAAGGTGATCCCGGAATGCTCGATCGCTGCATCGATGAGTGCCTTGATGTCCCCGCGATCGAGTTCCGATGCGGCGTTGAGCACGACGCTGCGCACCTTGGTGCCGGAGCCTTCGAGAAGACCCTTGGGGTCGGGCAGGGACTTGTCGAAATACAGCTTGACCCAGCGCGGAAAAATGGCGACCGCGACTATTGCTTCGTATCCGCGATCCGACATGCCGAACGCCACCACCAGGGAGTTGGAATAGTCGTAAACGAGCTCATGGCAGCCGGGGAAAGCGCGGCGGAGTTTGGGCAAACACCGCTTCACCAGCGCGACGATCCCGGGCGGGAACCGCGCCAGCAGCGCGGAGAACCGTGCGTCGGGACTGGGCTGGCGGGCAGTCACCATTGACTTCACCTCGAGAGAAAGTGCGCACGCCTGACCGCTGTTAAACCACGTCGCAGCTGTCCCGGAGCGACTGGTCGGGAGCCAGGCCCAATTGTGCTCCAGACAACGGAAGCATTCACAGATCCGCTCATGCCCACCCCGTGATCCGCCAGCCGCCGGGCTCCTTGTGGAGCGATGCGGTGAACCTGCTCGGCAGGTTGCCCGGCTTGCCGAGATGCTTGAAAACGAGGGTGACGGGCACGACAACGTAAGCCCATTCGCCATCGACATCGACATGCCGGGGGTCGCCGGGAAGGATCTTCGCGTCGGTGATCCCTTCCTTTTTCGCGATGGCACGGAAGCCGTCCGCCCACTTTTCGCAACCCCTGCCTTGCCACTCGTGCGGAGGAAAGTCATCGATCACGGATGCCTCGTGCGCGCAGGCCGAGGTCGCAGATTTCAGGTCGCCCTTGTTGAAGCCGTCGATGAACTGGCGCACGGGCGCCATTGCGTCGGCTTTTTCGGATGCGGCTGCTTGCCCGGTCGCCAGCGCGGGCAGCGCGAGTGCGATCGGGACGAGAATCCTGGACGCAACGAAAGCAGATCGATTTTTCATTGTGGGTAGCGCCCGTGCCCGGGGGTAGGAACCCGCGCAGCGGATGAGCGCCCGCTGGAATGAATGGTCGGATGTTGGCTGCTACAGGCGAACACCGAACCGCCCGAGACCCCAAACCAGTACGAAGTATGCGCCCGCCGTGACCAGGCAGGACACGGCGAACGCCAGCCAGAACGCAACGTTGTGCCGCAGCAGGACCGGCAGCACGAGAAACAGCGGCAAGGACGCCAGCACCAGCCAGAAAATGCCCTGCGACAGCGCGGCGACGTCTTTGGAGCTGCCTGTGCTTGCATAGAGCCACACGAATGCGAGCAGGGACGTGAGCGGCAGCGAAGCGAGCACCGCTCCCCAGAACGAACTGCGTTTGCCGAGCTCCGACACCGCGACAACGACGACGGCGGTGACAAGAACCTTGGCCACGTATTGCCACATACCCGCTCCCGACATCCAGCGCCTGAATTTGGCCGCGCGAAGCCGTTTGCGTCCGCTCGACGGAGTTGTCAGGGCCGTACTCGTCCCGGTACTGACCATTCTACGCGCAGCACCTCGGTGGCAACGTCGATGCACCGGCTTTGTGCCCAACAGTGGCCTTGATCGCGCACGATCAACGCGTTGCCGCCCACGGACAATGCATCCGCCCTGAGCGATGGCAACGCATCCGTGACGGATGGCTCCCGGGACCCCGGCAGATAACGGTACTCGAAATTGAATGTGCCGAGACTTGTGTAAGTGGCGTGCGGGTAACCGAACAACACGCGCACGTCTGCCCCTGATGCGGATCGAGGATGCGGTGTGCGCTGCATCGTAGAACACGCCGACAGCGCAAGTAGAAGAATCGCAAATCCGAATTGTCTGATCATGATGCCTGCTCTACGGCGTCAACGCTTGAGGCAACCGGCGCGAACGCGCGTTGCGGATGAGCGTCCGCTGGAATGGGTAGTTAGGCAACACACTACTACCCCAAAATGTGGGAATTGAGTTGCCACACCGAGTAATTGAGCGCTGCGGCAAAACTGACCCAAAGAAGGTAAGGGATGAGCAGCGCGCCCGCAATCGCTCTAATACGCCAGAAAGCAGCGAGGGTTGCAACGATAAGCACCCAAAGCAAAACGATGTCAGCGAAGGCCAACGCGCCTTGGTGCCAACCGAAGAATAGCCAGCTCCAAAGTGCATTGATTGCGAGTTGCACCAGAAATAATGTGAGCGCTGTTTGTGCCGCACGAAAACCGCCAATGCGCCAAACCAGCCACGCTGCAACGCCCATAAGAGCGTACAAGATTGTCCAGACGGGGCCGAACAGATCGGGCGGAGGCGCCCAATTTGGACGTGCGAGTTGCGAATAGAACGAAGCAGCGCGTATTGACGCGATACTGCCAATAGCAGCGGCAATGAAGCTGATTGCTAGCCAAGCAACCAAGCCGAGAAATTGCTTGCTCTTTGTAAATGTCACGACTTGCTTCCCGTGTTGTCTAACGCCTTATGTCTTGAGTTTCCCTTACGGTAGACATCGAGAGCCCGGCGTGTGCGCCCGATAACGCCTCGGTGTGACAGCACCGTAATTCAGCGGGGGCCACACGCCGGATCTCGCGCTTTGCGCCCGAACAGTTGCACGAGGCAAGCCTCGTACGGATAAGCGTGGGCTACAGCGTGATGCTCTCGACCTTGGCACTCTAACGGAGAATGGGGATGACGGCAGTGGGGATCGACGTGGGCAAGCGGGCTTTGGATGTGGCCATCGACGGCGCAGCGGGGGTGGTGAAATTTCCCAACACCGCCGCCGGAATCCGCAGGCTCGTGCGATGCCTTTCCGGGATCGCCGATCCCGGTGTGCTCGTTGAAGCGACGGGTGGTTATGAAGAAGCGTTGCTCGACGCCTGTTGCGATGCCGGGCTTTGGGTTGCACGCGTCAATCCCCGGCAGGCACGCGACTTCGCGCGTGCCACGGGCGAATTGGCCAAGACCGATGCAATCGATGCCCGGCTGTTGGCGATCATGATGCGACTGTTCCATGACCGGCTGCGGCGCTACGAGGCGCCTGCACCCTGGCAGCGGGAATTGCGCGATTGGCTGCGGCGTCGCGGCCAGGTGGTGGGGGTCCTGCAGACCCAGAAGCAACAAGCCGCAATGGCGGCATCGGAGGTGAAGCATCTGATGTCGCGCACCATCGCCGCCCTGAGACGGGAGCTCCAGGCCATCGACGGCGCGATCAAGGCGCTGCTGAAGGCGCACGTCACGCCGGCACTGTCCTCATCGAAAGGCCTTGGGCCGATATTCCAGGCGACCACATTGTCACTGCTGCCTGAGCTGGGCTCGCTGGATCGGAAACAAATCGCCAAGCTGGTCGGCGTGGCGCCGATGAATCGCGACAGTGGCCAGACTCAAGGCAAGCGAAGGATTCGGGGTGGCCGCGCGCCGGTACGCGTGGCCCTGTACATGGCCACGCTCTCGGCGGTGCGCTGGGATCCGCTGATGAAGGCGCACTATCAACAGCTGCGTGCCCGCGGGAAGGTCGCCAAGGTGGCCCTGGTTGCCTGCATGCGCAAACTGCTGACCATCGTCAACGCGCGGCGAAGGGATGAACTGCGCGGCATGCTTGCCGCGCCGAGCACCGCCTGAACATCAACTCCCAAGACAGTTGCTGAATTTAGCGGCGCCGGCCGCAGCGTTTGGAAAAACGTGAGCGGTGAACCGGCGTCCGCTGGAATGAGTAGTTAGGTGCCAAGCCGCCGCCTACGAAGCAAAGCCAACCCAACCCTTGCGACCAACAGTACACCCAAAGCGATTGCGGCCACTTGGTAGATGGCTGGATGTGCGGAGGAGAGATTAGGGCTAAACACGAGCCCTAACGCCGCAGCGGCCAAGACAAGTAGCACAAGCACGCCAAGAAGCTTGGCCAAGCGGATTGAGAACGGGAGCACCAGAAACGGAAGCGCAACTACAACAAAGCAGATACCTGTGACCAGAGCGTCACGCGCGCCCGCAATGACTGAGCCAGACGCGAGCGTGAAAAACACAAACAGACCGAGGCCACCGAAAAACAGGCCCACAAGAAAGGAAATTAGTTTGATGATCTTGCCGAGCACTTGTTCTTGGCACCTAACGCCCGAATTTAGCGGCGCGCGCAGCGCGTCCGCTGGAATGAGTTGTTAGCCGTGCTACGCCGACCAACAGTACAGCGGACTACCATACACGCCGTGCGCCCCAAGCTGGTCTTTGCTGGCGCCCCAAAAACAACAGAAACGATCTTGTGCCGGCTGGTACACGAGCCAATAGCCGGCTTGGCTGTGTGCAACGCACAACCCGGAGAGTGTGCCGCCCACTGACGCATCTGGGAAGCCGGGTGGCTCCACGGTCGCGGTGACCTCGAACGGCTCACACATGTGCGCACGAATGTCATTTGCGAGCTCTTGGAAGTAAGTAGCTGCATCGGCGCCCGCGTTGACATAAACACCCGTTGTGTCCCCAAGCGCAACTTCAAGTTTGGCGAGGAGCTTGTTTTGCACGGCTAACGCCTGAATTTAGCGGCGCCGGCGCCGCAACGTTTGTAAGAACGCGAGCAATGAACCGGCGTCCGCTGGAATGAGTTGTTAGGCAGCATGCTATTTGTGTGCATACGTGCCCGAGACCTTGCCAAGTGTTTTGCTGAAGCCCAAACCATAGGCAACATGTTCGCCGTGAAACTGGCCGTTTGAAAGCTCGCCAACGTATGAGTCGTACGAATCGCAGACTTGATTGACCAACAACACCTCGAGTCTTCCGTTCTCCAGCGTGTACGCCGGATTGTGCGTGTAACCAGTGACGTCTTTGGCGACCTTGGCCTTCTTCCAGTCACCGGAGATGCAGGTTTGTGCGGGCTCGTTGGTGAGAACGAAAGAGAGTTGACGCACTTGGTGTCCTGAGCTGTCGGTTTCGGTGAACGACGCTAAATCACTTGTGCGACCGTGCGCGGCAACGCCGCAGCACCCAGCAAGCGCTATGACAACCAGCATGATTGCAGAAAGTTTGAACATGCTGCCTAACGCCTGAATTTAGCGGCGCCGGCGCCGCACAGTTGTAAGAACGCGAGCGATGGACCGGCGTCCGCTGGAATGAGTAGTTAGAGCCCATTTGCATGACCAAATGTGTCGTAGCACTTGACCGAAGAAAAGACTATTTCACCGTGCGACGAAGCCAGTTGGTACTTGCCAAAGTAGCGTTGAACGGTCAACTCTCGCGGGATAGAAAGGCTCTTAGATTTGCCAGATGGTTGAAGAAAAACCTTGCTGCTTTGAAGTGACCAGCGGCCAGTAGTGTTGCCCCATGAGCCAACATCGCCTTGCACATTGGCTTGGAAGGTTCCGTTTTTATGTAGCCGCAATTGCGACGTAGTGTACGTACTTTGATCTTGAAACTCGAAGCAGCCGGCGAGAACTGCCACCGACTTTGGATTGCCCACACTTACACAGCTAGCGAGAAGAAGAACCATCAGGGCCACCGCAAGCCTTTTCATGGGCTCTAACGCCCGAAGTAAGCGGCCGCGGAACGCGGTCCGCTTGACTGAGTTGTTAGGCGGCGGTGCCCGCACGTTGCACGCGCCGTTGAACGAAGCGACGCCGCCCACGCCGTAAATGTAGCAAACGCGATACGCCGAACGCCGGCAACAACGTCGCCCAAAGCACAAAAGACTTTGACGCAAGCCGAACGTGCAACAGCCGCGCCGATGCTGGCCGAAGGTGCCTTGGTGTTGATGCGAGCCGCGAACTGCACGTTGCGACGCCCCCAACTGAAATGAAAATTGCTACACCGACGCCTAACGCCCGAGGTAAGCGGCCGCGGAACGCGGTCCGCTTGACCGAGTTGTTAGGCGGCGGTGCGACCACGCTGGCCCCAGCGGTGAACGAAGCGATGATGCCTGCGCTGTAAACCTGGGAGACGCGTTGGACGCGCCGCCAACAGCAATGTTGAACGAAGCGCTCAGAACCTGGCCGCAAGCCGACCGCGCCACACTTGCGCCGGTGCTGGCCGAAGCTGACCTGATGCTTGTGTGTGCAACGCGCTGCATGTCGCGATGAACCACCCCTGAGTTGATTGATGCCTACACCGACCGCCTAACGCCTGAATTTAGCGGCGCCGGCCGCAGAGTTTGGAAGAACGTGAGCGGTGGACCGGCGTCCGCTGGAATGAGTAGTTAGCCGTAATACCCCTACAGTACACCCGGTTTGACCAGCGACCCGAACCTAGAACAAATGACGACTGCTAGAACCTGTCCACCAATTACCCTTTCCAGCACAGTGGGATCCGAAGCTTGGAATTCACGTGACTTGAAGTCGCGG
>JADMIO010647640.1_pt1 | contig 12357 bp, 13 predicted proteins | sample 8958161 | NCBI WGS metagenome assembly JADMIO01 (sample SAMN16585339, study PRJNA669376) | soil metagenome | isolation source: Crop rotation soil | place: USA: Cullars Rotation, Alabama | collected 2011 | reverse complement strand
CCGCGCAGCCTGGCGATCCACGACAAGGTCTACTCCGAAGCCGGCCTCGGCATCGTCGACGGTCACCTGCAGCGGTTCCTCGAGCCCACCGGTCAGACGTACACGCGGGTGGGCGACGGGGACGACGTGGGGCTGTAGGCCTCAGCCCTCGGAGAGGGCGTCCCGCACCGGGACGAACTTCGCCTGCGCCTCGGCCAGCTCGGCTGCCGGGTCGGAGTCGGCGACGATGCCGCAGCCGGCGAAGAGCCGCACCGTGCCGCCGTCGATGACCGCGGAGCGCAGCGCGATGCCCCACTCGCCGTCGCCGCTCGCATCCATCCAGCCGACCGGTCCGGCGTACCGGTCGCGGTCCATGCCCTCGATCTCGGCGATCACCTCGACGGCGGTGCGCGTGGGCGTGCCGCCCACCGCGGCGGTGGGGTGCAACGACTCCGCGAGCTGCAGCGAGGACACCGTCGCGGCGTCGTGGACGACCCCGGCGACGTCGGTCGCGAGGTGCATGACGTTGGGGAGGTGGAGGACGAACGGCGCCTCGGGGACGTTCATCGAGAAGCAGTGCGGCTCGAGGGCGTCGGCGACCGAGCGCACGGCGTACTCGTGCTCCTCGAGGTCCTTCGACGACCGGGCCAGCGCGGCGGCCAGGGCCAGGTCGCGCTCGTCGTCGCCGGTCGGCCGGATCGTGCCGGCCAGCACCCGGGAGGTGACCAGGCCGCGCTCGCGCCGCACCAGCATCTCCGGCGTCGCGCCGAAGAGCCCGTCGACGTGGAACGTCCAGCACATCGGGTAGGTGTCCGCGAGCCGGCGCAGCGGCCAGCGCACGTCGATCGGCTCGTCGGCGGTCGCGACCAGGTCGCGCGCGAGCACGACCTTCTCCAGCTCGCCCTCGCCGATCCGGGCGACCGCGTCGGCGACGACCGACATCCACTGGTCGCCGTTGAGCGCCCCGTCGGTGAAGCGCACACCGGCCGGCGGGTGCGGCGCGTCGACGTCGCTGAGCACCGGGTCGAGCAGGTCGAGACCGGTTGCCGAGATCGTGGTCAGCCAGGCCCGGTCGCCGCGCCGGCCGATGACGTACGACGGCACCACCAGCGACGAGTCGCCCGGCTCGTCGGCGAACCCGAAGGTGCCGAAACAGACCAGGCCGCTGCCCGGCTCCTCCACGTCGTCGCGCACCACGGCCCGCCCGGTGGTCTCGCGCCACCACTTGTCGGCGTCGGCGAAGCGGGTGACCCCGGCGGTCGTGACCCTGGCGGCGACGCCCCAGCCCACGAGCCCCTCGCCGCGGCGCACCCACGCCACGGGGCTGTCTGCCGGCAGCAGCTCGACCAGGGCACCGAGGCCGGCGACGTCCAGCGATACGGTGCGGACGACGAGTGGCGCCGCGGATGCTCCGAGCTCGTCGGAAGGCGCACCGATCGTCACGCGTCGAGACTAGCCCCAGCGCGCGGGCGTCCCACACGGGGGAACCGTGGCGCGAGAGGAGAAACACATGGCGGAGCCCAACGCACCGGCGACGAGGAGCCGGTCCGGCGACCTCGCGCGCGTCGTCGGGGGTCTCCTCGTGGTCGCGGTCGTGGTCGGCATCGGCCTGTGGGCCGAGCGGCTGACCGACGACGACCTGGCGCTGCCGGGCAAGGTGGCCGGACTCGCGATCGACGACTCGGCCACGGCACGGGACTTCACCGAGGCCAACAGCAAGCAGCTCTCGGACGCGTACGACGATGCAGAGGCGGTCACGGCTCGCTACCGGTCGGGCAAGGTCCAGCTCGTGGTGACGGCCGTGCGTGCCAGGTCCGGGCCACCGGTCCCGGGGATGTTCACGGCCAACGAGGACTGGGTCGAGGACGGCGAGGTGACCTGCCTGGTCGCCCACCCGTCGAAGAGGCCCGACACCATCCTCTGCCAACGCGGCTCCGGTGACCTGACGGTCCGGGTCCTGTCGCCGGGCTCGAAGGTCCTCGACCTCGACGCCGTCGTCGAAGCCACGAACGACGTCTGGGAGGACGTGTCATGAGCGAGCGCAGCGCCGGCCCGATCGGGATCGCGGTGGGCGTCGTGCTGCTGGGCGGGGTCGCGGCGTTCGGCATAGCGCTCCCGAAGGCCACCGACGACGACACGTCGGACTCGTCCAGGTCCGCCACCCCGATCGTGCTCCCCGACGAGCTGCCGCACGGGCTGGTCGCGCAGGACACCGTCGCCGGCCGGATCGGCGAGCAGTACGGCAAGGCGCAGACCTCGATGGTCGACGGGCTCCAGGACATCTACGGCGACGATGCCGCGGTCCGTGGCTACGCGAGCGACGACGGCGTTGTCCAGGCGACCGTCACGGTCCTCGACCAGGCGCCGGGGTTGTTCGACCCGCAGGGGCCGCCGGTGGCGCCCGAGGTGATCGGGCTGGCCCGCTCGGTCTACGAGCTGCGCAGGGTGGGCGACGCGGTCTGCAACCTGAGCTGGCAGCAGCCCGTTCCCGAGGGGCAGCCGGTCACGGATGCCGACCGCCCCGCTGGTCTTCAGTGCCAGCAGGGGGTCGGCGACCGGACGGTCGAGCTGTTCGCCTCGGGCATCAGCGTGGAGCAGGCCAGCGACATCCTCGACGCCGTGGTGTCGGCTCAGGACCAGTAGACGATCACCTTGTCGCCGACGTTCACCTGGTCGAAGAGCCAGGCGATGCCGTCGTAGTCACGGACGTTGACGCAGCCGTGGGACGCACCGGCGTACCCGACCGCGGCGAAGTCCGAGGAGTAGTGCACGGCCTGCCCGCCGGAGAAGAACATCGCGAACGGCATCGACGAGCCGTACAGGTGTGAGACGTGGTCGCGGCTCTTGGACAGCACGGTGAACGCGCCCTCGCGGGTCGGCGTGTACTCCGCGCCGAACCGTACGTCGACCGTCTTCTGGACCTGACCGTCGACGACCCAGCGCAGGGTGCGGGTGCTCTTGTCGATGCACAGCGCGCGCCCGGTCTCGCAGCGCGGGTCGAGCGGCCCGGGAACGTTGTCGCCGAGCTGGTTGGTGAGCTCGGCCTCGGTGGGCTCCGTGGTCATCGCGTGCAGCCGGTCCAGCGTCCGCTGGTCGACCTCGCCGGTGACCGGGAACCCGCGCTTGCCCTGGAAGCCCTTGACGGCCTCGGTGGTGACGTCGCCGTAGAACCCGGTCACGTCGGCCTCGAACCAGTCGATCTGCCGGAGCCGGGCCTGGAGGTCCTTGACGTCCGGACCCTTGTCACCGGGGGCGAGCAGGGCCGGAGGAGGCGCCGGCTCGTCGGGGGTCTCGGTGGCCGGCGGGGCCGAGGTCGGGGGTGCCTCCGTGGGCGCGGAGTCGGGTTCCGTGGTGGAGCCGACGGTCGCGGGGTGGTCGCGGTCCGGCTCGTCGGAGGGTCGGAGTGCCCATCCGGAGCCGAAGGCGACGGCGGAGAGCACGGCGGCGATCACGACGGTGAGCGCGAGACGGCGGACGATCTTCATGGCCTCTTCCTGTGGGGCTTGATGTGTTGGTACCTAGGTGACGCATCCGGCGCGGTTTTGGTTGCGTACCCTCGGGCCGTGACCCGGGCCGACCTCGACAAGCAGCCGACCGACGTACGTCGGATGTTCGACGCCGTCGCGCGCCGCTACGACGTCACGAACGACGTGCTGTCGATGGGCCAGGACCGGCGCTGGCGGCGCGAGGTGACCGACGCCGTCGACGCGCAGTACGGCGACAAGGTGCTGGACCTGGCCGCGGGCACGGGGACCTCGAGCGTCCCGTTCGCCGAGCGGGGCGCTCTCGTCGTGCCCTGCGACTTCTCGATCGGGATGCTCCGGGTGGGCAAGGAGGCGCGGCCCGCCCTTCCGTTCACGGCGGGCGACGGGACCCAGCTGCCGTTCGCCGACGACACCTTCGACGCGGTGACGATCTCGTTCGGGCTGCGCAACATCGTCGACCCGCTCGCCGGCCTCCGCGAGATGCACCGGGTGACGCGGCCCGGCGGCCGGCTGGTGGTCTGCGAGTTCAGCCACCCGACCTGGGCGCCGTTCCGCACCGTCTACATCGAGTACCTCATGCGCGCACTGCCGGCGGTCGCCCGCGCGGTGTCGTCCTCACCGGACGCCTACGTCTACCTCGCCGAGTCGATCCGGGCCTGGCCCGACCAGCCGGCCCTCGCGGACCTGGTCGCCGCCGCCGGCTGGCAGCGCCCGGAGTGGCGCAACCTGTCCGGGGGCGTGGTCGCGCTGCATCGAGCCACCGCCTGATATACGCAACGCTCCTGTGCGTTAAATGCCCAGGTGAGAGCCGGTTTTCCGGTGCCGGGTACCGGGTGTTGCGGCTCCGCCGAGGAGTGGCAGACTGTGGCCCACGTCATTCGTGATTCCATTCACAAAGTCACAATCGGATGCCGGAGAGGACCGCCTGGATGGAGCTCTACACCCCAGTGCTGGCGCTGGTTCTCCTCGCCACCTTGTTCGTCGTCGGCTCGTTGGCCATGAGCTTCATCCTGGGCCCGAAGCGCTACAACCGCGTGAAGCTGGACTCCTACGAGTGCGGCATCGAGCCGACACCGCAGCCCGTCGGCGGCGGCCGGTTCCCGGTGAAGTACTACATCACCGCGATGCTCTTCATCGTCTTCGACATCGAGATCATCTTCCTTTACCCGTGGGCCGTCCAGTTCGACTCGATGGAGCTCTACGGGCTGGTCGAGATGGTCTTGTTCATCGCCACCGTCTTCGTCGCCTACGTGTATGTCTGGCGCCGCGGCGGACTCGACTGGGATTGAGAGCCACGATGCACGCACTCCGCCAGCGTTGTCGTCACTCGACGACCGCTCCGCTCTTGAGGTCGCCTTCGCTCCTCCGCCTCGGCGGAGCACGCACCTCGCGACTCTCAACGGGAGGACTCTGATGGGTGTAGAGGACAAGCTGCCGAGCGGCGTGCTGCTCTCGACGGTCGAAGGGCTCTCCGGCTACATGCGCAAGGCCAGCTTCTGGCCGGCGACGTTCGGCCTGGCCTGCTGCGCGATCGAGATGATGACGACCGGCGGCCCGAAGTACGACCTGGCCCGCTTCGGCATGGAGGTCTTCCGCGCCAGCCCGCGCCAGGCCGACCTGATGATCGTGGCCGGCCGGGTCAGCCAGAAGATGGCCCCGGTGCTGCGCCAGATCTACGACCAGATGCCCAACCCGAAGTGGGTGCTGGCGATGGGCGTCTGCGCCAGCAGCGGCGGCATGTTCAACAACTACGCGGTCGTCCAGGGCGTCGACCACGTGGTGCCCGTCGACATGTACCTCCCCGGCTGTCCGCCGCGCCCGGAGATGCTGATCGACGCGATCCTCAAGCTGCACGACCAGGTCCAGCACGCCAAGCTCGGCGCCAACCGCCAGGAGCAGATCGTCGAGCTCGAGAGCGCGGCGCTCAAGGCGCTGCCGACGTCGGAGATGAAGGGTCTGCTGCGGTGAGCGAAGCGAGAGAGCGCGTCGGTCTGCACCGGACCGCGTACCGCGCGACTGCGCTCGAGCTGCGAGCGAACGGATCAGCACGGTGAGCGACGAGCACGACAAGGCACCCGAGCAGCCCGCCGTCGAGCAGTCGCCCGAGAACCTGCCCGCCCCGCCGGGTGAGGTCGAGGAGCGCGGCCGGCGTACCGGCATGTTCGGCGTCCAGGGCTCCGGCGACACGAGCGGGTACGGCGGACTCGTCGCCCCGGTGATCTTCCCGGGCCCCAGCGCCCGCCCGTTCGGCGGCTGGTTCGACGAGGTGGCCGACGCCCTCGACGGCCTGATCGCCGGCGTGGTCATCCACCGGGGCGAGATCACCTTCCACGTGGCCCGTGAGCACCTCGTCGAGGTGGCCCGGAAGCTGCGCGACGACCCGGCGCTGCGGTTCGAGTTCTGCGCCGGCGTCAGCGGCGTGCACTACCCCGAGGACCAGGGCCGTGAGCTGCACGCGGTCTACCACCTGGCCTCGATGACGTTCAACCGGCGGATCCGGCTCGAGGTCACCGCCCCCGACGCCGACCCGCACATCCCGTCGCTGGTCGCGATCTACCCGACCAACGACTGGCACGAGCGCGAGACCTGGGACATGTTCGGCATCGTCTTCGACGGCCACCCCGCGCTCACGCGCATCCTGATGCCCGACGACTGGCCGGGCCACCCGCAGCGGAAGGACTACCCGCTCGGCGGCATCCCCGTCGAGTACAAGGGTGGCTCCATCCCACCGCCCGACCAGCGGAGGAGCTATTCATGAGCACCACCGAGGACATCTACGCAGGCAGCACCGAGACCACCGAGGGCAAGGTCTTCACGGTCAGCGGCCAGGACTGGGACCAGATCGTCTCCGGGCTCGCCGAGGAGGCCGAGGAGCGGGTCGTCGTCAACATGGGCCCGCAGCACCCGTCGACGCACGGCGTGCTCCGGCTCATCCTCGAGCTCGAGGGCGAGAACGTCACCGAGGCCCGGTGCGGCATCGGCTACCTGCACACCGGCATCGAGAAGAACATGGAGTACCGCTCCTGGGTGCAGGGCACCACGTTCTGCACCCGCATGGACTACCTGAGCCCGTTCTTCAACGAGGCCACCTACGTGCTCGGCGTCGAGCGGCTGCTCGACATCGAGGACGACATCCCGGAGAAGGCCCAGGTCATGCGGGTCCTCCTGATGGAGCTGAACCGGATCTCCTCCCACCTGGTCTGCATCGCGACCGGCGGCATGGAGATCGGCGCGCTGACCGTGATGACGATCGGCTTCCGCGAGCGGGAGCTGGTGCTCGACCTGTTCGAGCTGATCACCGGGCTGCGCATGAACCACGCGTTCTTCCGCCCGGGTGGCGTGGCCCAGGACCTGCCGCCGGGGGCGCTCGAGGAGATCCGCGGCTTCGTCGCGCTGATGAAGAAGCGGCTGCCCGAGTACGCCGCCCTGTGCAACGCCAACCCGATCTTCAAGGCCCGTCTCGACGACGTCGGCCACCTCGACCTCGAGGGCTGCCTGGCCCTCGGCCTCACCGGTCCGGTGCTGCGCTCGACGGGCTACCCGTGGGACCTGCGCAAGACCTCGCCGTACTGCGGCTACGAGGACTACGACTTCGAGGTGCAGACCTGGGACACCTGCGACTCCTACGGGCGGTTCCGGGTACGGCTCAACGAGATGCACGAGTCGCTCAAGATCGTCGAGCAGGCCGCCGACCGGCTCGCCCAGCTCGAGGGTGCCCCGGTCATGGTCGCCGACAAGAAGATCGCCTGGCCCAGCCAGCTCGCGATCGGCAGCGACGGGATGGGCAACAGCCTCGACCACATCCGGCACATCATGGGTGAGTCGATGGAGGCGCTGATCCACCACTTCAAGCTGGTGACCGAGGGCTTCCGGGTCCCGCCGGGCCAGGCCTACGTGCCGATCGAGTCGCCCCGCGGCGAGCTCGGCGCCCACGTCGTCTCCGACGGCGGCACCAAGCCGTTCCGGGCGCACTTCCGGGACCCGTCGTTCACCAACCTGCAGGCCACCGGTGTGATGGCCGAGGGCGGCATGGTCGCCGACGTGATCGTGGCGATCGCCAGCATCGACCCGGTGATGGGAGGAGTCGACAGGTGAACACCCCACCGTATTCTTCGCTCCCCCGCTTCGCTCCTCCGCGAACAATCGCGCGGGGACCCCGTTCGCTGTGGTGGCGGCCGCAGGGAGGTACCAGGTCGTGAGCGAGATCGACGACAAGACCCGCGGAGAGCTCGAGGAGATCGCGGCCCGCTACCCGGAGAAGCGCTCCGGCCTGCTGCCGATGCTCCACCTCGTGCAGTCGGTCGAGGGCCGGATCACGCCCGAGGGCATCGAGGCCTGCGCCGACATCCTCGACATCACCGCCGCCGAGGTGAGTGGGGTCGCGACGTTCTACACGATGTACAAGCGCCGCCCCGTCGGCGACTACCACGTCGGGGTGTGCACCAACACCCTGTGCGCGGTGCTGGGCGGCGACGTCATCTTCGACCGGCTCAAGGAGCACCTCGGCGTCGGCAACGACGAGACGACGGACGACGGCAAGGTCACCCTCGAGCACGTCGAGTGCAACGCGGCCTGCGACTACGCCCCGGTGATGATGGTCAACTGGGAGTTCATGGACAACATGACGCCGGCCTCGGCGACCCAGCTGGTCGACGACCTGCGGGCCGGCAAGGAGGTCCACTCCACGCGTGGGCCGAAGCTGTGCACCTGGCGCGAGGCCGAGCGGGTGCTCGCCGGCTTCCCCGACGACCTCGTCGACGAGGGACCCGGCGCCGGGCCGGCCAGCCTGGTCGGGCTGAAGATCGCCCGGGAGCGCGGCTGGACCGCGCCGTCCGCACCCGACAAGCCGGCGCTCGCCGCGAAGCAGGAGGGCGCAGCAGTGAGCGAGCCGAAGGGATCGGCACAGTGACCTCCACCCTGACCCCGGTCCTCACCGACGACTGGGACGCCGAGCGGAGCTGGACGCTCGCGACGTACGAGTCGCGCGGCGGGTACTCCGCGATGCGCAAGGCGCTCGGCATGAAGCCCGACGACATCATCACCGCGGTCAAGGACTCCGGGCTGCGCGGCCGCGGCGGCGCGGGGTTCCCGACGGGGATGAAGTGGAGCTTCATCCCGCAGGACAACCCCAAGCCCAAGTACCTCGTGGTCAACGCCGACGAGTCCGAGCCGGGCACCTGCAAGGACATCCCGCTGATGATGGCCACGCCGCACACCCTGGTGGAGGGCGTGATCATCAGCTCGTTCGCGATCCGGGCCAACCACGCGTTCATCTACATCCGCGGCGAGGTCCTGCACGTGATCCGCCGGGTCCAGGCCGCGGTGCAGGAGGCCTACGCCGCCGGGCACCTCGGCAAGGACATCCACGGCTCCGGCTACGACCTCGACGTCGTGGTGCACGCCGGTGCCGGCGCCTACATCTGCGGCGAGGAGACCGCGCTGCTCGAGGGCCTCGAGGGCCGTCGCGGCCAGCCGCGGCTGCGCCCGCCGTTCCCCGCCGTGGCCGGCCTCTACGCCAGCCCGACCGTCATCAACAACGTCGAGTCGATCGCGTCGGTGCCGAGCATCGTCGGCATGGGCGCCGACTGGTTCGCCTCGATGGGCACCGAGAAGTCCAAGGGCTACGGCATCTTCTCGCTGTCCGGTCACGTGGCTCGGCCGGGGCAGTACGAAGCACCGCTCGGTATCACCCTGCGCCAGCTGGTCGAGCTCGCCGGCGGCGTGCGCGACGGCCACGAGCTGAAGTTCTGGACGCCCGGCGGATCCAGCACCCCGCTGCTGACCGCCGACCATCTCGACGTACCCCTCGACTTCGAGGAGGTCGGCTCGGCCGGCTCGATGCTCGGCACCCGGGCGCTGCAGATCTTCGACGAGACCACCTGCGTGGTCCGCGCGGTGCTCCGCTGGACCGAGTTCTACAAGCACGAGTCGTGCGGCAAGTGCACGCCGTGTCGCGAGGGCACCTGGTGGCTCGTCCAGACGCTCAGCCGGCTCGAGCGCGGTGAGGGCAGCGAGGCCGATCTCGACCTGCTGCTCGACCAGTGCGACAACATCCTGGGCCGCTCGTTCTGCGCCCTCGGCGACGGTGCGACCAGCCCGATCTCCAGCTCGATCGAGTTCTTCCGCGACGAGTACCTCGCCCACCTGAGCCACGGCGGCTGCCCGTTCGACCCCGCGGCGTCGACCGTCTTCGCGGCCGAGGGGGCCAGCGCATGACCACGACTCCCGAGCAGACCGACCTCGTCAACGTCACCATCGACGGCATCCAGGTCAGCGTCCCCAAGGACACCCTGGTGATCCGGGCCGCCGAGCAGGTCGGCGTGCAGATCCCGCGGTTCTGCGACCACCCGCTGCTCGCACCTGTGGGCGCCTGCCGGCAGTGCCTGGTCGACGTGCCCGATGCCGGCAACGGACGCGGGTTCCCCAAGCCGCAGGCCTCCTGCACGCTGCCGGTCGCCGAGGGCATGGTCGTCAACACCCAGGCCACCAGTCCGGCTGCCGACAAGGCCCAGCAGGGGATCATGGAGTTCCTGCTCATCAACCACCCGCTCGACTGCCCGGTCTGCGACAAGGGCGGCGAGTGCCCGCTGCAGAACCAGGCGATGTCCAACGGCCGGGGTGAGTCGCGGTTCTCGTCCGGTGGCGGGGTGAAGCGGACCTTCCCGAAGCCGATCAACATCTCGGCGCAGGTGCTGCTCGACCGCGAGCGCTGCGTGCTGTGCGCCCGGTGCACCCGGTTCTCCGAGCAGATCGCCGGCGACCCCTTCATCGAGCTGCTCGAGCGCGGCGCCCTCCAGCAGGTCGGCATCTACGAGAAGGAGCCGTTCGAGTCCTACTTCTCGGGCAACACGATCCAGATCTGCCCGGTGGGCGCGCTGACCTCCGCGGAGTACCGCTTCCGGTCCCGTCCGTTCGACCTGGTCTCCACCCCCGCGGTCGCCGAGCACGACGCGTGCGGCTCCGCGATCCGGGTCGACCACCGCCGCGGCAAGGTGATGCGGCGGCTGTCGGGCAACGACCCCGAGGTCAACGAGGAGTGGATCACCGACAAGGACCGGTTCGCCTTCCACTACGCGCAGGCCGACGACCGGCTGACCCACCCGCAGGTCCGTGACGAGGACGGCTCGCTCCGCCCGGCGTCCTGGACCGAGGCGTTCGCGGTCGCGGCCCGCGGCCTGAAGGACGCAGGGTCTGCCGCCGTGCTGACGGGCGGGCGGGTGACGACCGAGGACGCGTTCGGCTACAGCACCTTCGCGCGGGTCTCGCTCGGCACCAACGACATCGACTTCCGGGCTCGTCCGCACAGCGCGGAGGAGGCCGAGTTCCTGGCCGCCCACGTCGTGCTCACCGGGCCCGAGGGCGGATCGGTCACGTACGCCGCCCTGGAGGCCGCGAAGACCGTCGTGCTGGTCGGGTTCGAGCCCGAGGACGAGGCCGGGGCGATCTTCCTGCGGCTGCGCAAGGCGGCCCGCAACGGCACCCGGGTGCTCGCGCTCGCGCCGTTCAGCACCCGTGGGCTGCGCAAGATGCACGGGACCCTGGTCCCGACCGCTCCCGGCGACGAGCCCGGGGCGATCGACGCGCTGCTCGGCCATGCCGACTACGGCATCGACGCCACCAGCGTGGTGCTGGTCGGCGAGCGGCTGGCGACCGTGCCCGGCGCTCTCACGGCCGCGGCCGCGCTGGCGCAGAAGTCCGGCGCCCGACTGGCCTGGATCCCGCGGCGCGCGGGGGACCGGGGTGCGGTCGAGACCGGCTGCCTGCCGCACCTGCTGCCGGGCGGTCGTCCGGTGGCGGATGCCGCTGCCCGCGTCGACGCCGCCGCGTCATGGGGCGTCGACTCGCTGCCCGAGAGCGTCGGCCGCGACGGTGATGCCATCGTCGCCGCGCTCACCGCCGGAGAGATCGGCGGTCTGGTGGTCGGTGGCCTGGACCCGGCGGACACCGCGGACCCCGAGGCAACCCGTGCCGCGATCAGGGCGGCCGGCTTCGTGGTCGCCCTCGAGCTGCGCGAGACCGAGGTGACGCGCGAGGCCGACGTGGTCTTCCCGGTCGCACCGGTCAGCGACAAGGCCGGCACCTTCGTCAACTGGGAGGGCCGCCCGCGGCCGTTCGACGCGGTGCTCACCAACCCGGCCTCGCTGCCAGAGGTGCGCATCCTCGCCGGCATCTCCGAGGAGCTCGCCGAGCTCGGGCAGGGCACGACGCTCGGGTTCCGCACGGTCGCCGAGGCGAGGTCCGCGATGGCCGAGATGGGGCCGTGGGACGGGCCGCGCGCGACCATGTCCGGCGGCGCCGAGGCTCGCGCCTCGGCCACCGGAGGGTCGGTGCGACTCTCGACGTGGAAGCAGCTGCTCGACAACGGCTCGATGCAGGACGGCGACAAGAACCTCGCCGCCACCGCCCGGCCGGCCGTCGCACGGGTGTCGGCCACCATGTACGACGCCCTCGGCCCGACCGTCACCGTCACCGGTGACCGCGGGTCGGTGACGCTCCCGGCCGAGATCGCCGAGGACCTCGTCGACGGCGTCGTGTGGGTGCCTGCGAACTCCTCGGGCCGCGGCGTGCTCAGCGACGTCGCCTCGCCCGGTGCGCCCGTGACGGTGAAGGGAGGTGCCGCGTGATCGCCGACGTGCTCCCGCTCGCGGCCGACGACCTCAGCGCCTTCGGCCACGACAAGTGGTGGATCATCGTGATCAAGACGGTGCTGATCTTCGTGGTCCTGGTGCTGCTCACGCTCTTCAACATCTGGTGGGAGCGCCGGGTCGTGGCCCGGATGCAGCACCGGATCGGCCCCAACGTGCACGGCCCCTTCGGACTGCTGCAGTCGCTCGCCGACGGCCTTTCCAGCACATTGGGATCCTAAGCTTAGAATTCCACGTGGACAAGTTGT
>JADMIO011718080.1_pt1 | contig 12358 bp, 13 predicted proteins | sample 8958161 | NCBI WGS metagenome assembly JADMIO01 (sample SAMN16585339, study PRJNA669376) | soil metagenome | isolation source: Crop rotation soil | place: USA: Cullars Rotation, Alabama | collected 2011 | reverse complement strand
ACACGGCAACTTCCAGGGCGGGATCATCAACGCGATCACCAAGACTGGAACGAACACTTTTCGGTCGGCGGTGCGTACCAACTACGAGTCCGCGCGACTCACCTCGAGCAACCTCAACGCGAACGAGCAGGGCGTCGAGCAGGCCGGCCGGCGGGAGTTCAGCGGCGAAGCGCTCGGCCCGATCGCGCGCGACAAGTTGTTCTACTTCATGGCGGGCCAGTTCGTGAACCGCGACATGCGGTCGCCCGACCTGGTGAGTGCGGCGCCGCACGACTTTCAGTCGGTGAACGAGGCGCACCTCGACGCGCGCGGCCTGGGCAAGCTCACCTGGCTTCCGGCGCTCGGCCAGCGCATGGATCTACTCATCGGCCAGTCGATCGCGAGCGCGGATCATTTCGGCATCAACGGCGTGGACGATCCGTCGTCGACGGTGCGCACGCGCCAGCCGACGACGTTCTACGAGCTCACGTGGACCAACACCGCGAGCCCGCGGAATGTCATCGATTTCCGAATCGCCGGATTCAAGTCGCTGTCGACGAACACGGGGTATGCGGGATCGACGGTTCCCGGTGTACAGACAATGCGGCTCGGTCGCATGCCGACCTATCAGAACGCTGCGTTCGACGAACGACGCGAGCCGTCGAGCATCGGCGGCAGCCTCGAGTGGCGGACGACGCAGTCGCTGGGCGCGACGGAGCATCAACTTGTGCTCGGCACCGACGTTTCGCGTGGACGGTGGAAGGATTATCGGCTGCGCAACGGCGAAGTCACGTGGCGTCCGTTCACGACCGGCCTTGCGTCATTCGATCCGACGAACGCGCTGACGTGGACGACGACCGGCAGTGACTGGGGCGGCGAGATCCGACTCGACAGCGATGTTGGCAGCGAAGCGCTGTTCATCCAGGACTACATCTCCCTCGGTCCGCGCGTGACGGTGACGCCGGGAATCCGCTACGGACACTGGGCCGGGTACATCCGTCCGGACTGCGCGGCGGCTGCGACGACGGCGCCCGCGTCGCCCGCACCGTGCTATCGCTTCGATGCCGTGCACGCTGAAGGCTTCGATCCGCGCATCGGCATCGCGTGGGACGTCACCGGGACGAACACGTTCGCGCTCAAGGCACACTGGGGCCGGTACCACCAGGGAATGTTCTCGCTGTTCTTCGATCGCGTTGCCGGCGCAAACGTGTACACCAATAGTCGCTTTTACTACACGGCCCCGGTGCTCTCGTCGTCGACCGCGACCTTCACGCCGGCGCAGCGCGACGCGCCAGGCTCAGGGTTCAGCACGTTCTTCGAGGAGAAAATCCTCAACGAATCGGGAAGAGTGGACGGGTATCGCCAGCCGTACGTCGACCAGGGGGTGCTCGGCCTCGAGAAGAGCTTCGGCCCGGCGTGGAAGGCCGAGTTGTTGTACACGCGTCGCCGCAACGGTGACATCGTCGGCCTCAAGGACAGGAATCTCGCGACCGACTACTCGCCGATCGTACGCGTTGGTGTGGACCATCGGCTCGCGTCGGGGATCGTGCTCGACGCCAACGGCAATCGTCTCATGCTGCCGGTGATGTACGTCGGGAACAACGATCTCATCGCGATTCTTCAGGCCATTGCTGGTAGCCGACAGCCAAATGGAACCATTGCCGGGTACGACACCTCCGCGCTGCACTTCCTGTCGTGGAATCCCGACGTCGTGCTCACGGCAATCCCCGAGGCCAGCCGGCGGTATCAGCAGATGACGGCGCTGCTTCGCGGATACCACAGCTGGTGGCGCGGCGAAGGATCGCTGACCGTCGCCCGATTGCGCGGCAATGTCCCCGGCGTCACGGGGTACGGGACAACCGGCTCGCGATTCACCGCCGGGCCGTTTGTGCGTCCCAACGAGGGCATCAACGGCGACGGCTTTCTGCCGGACGCGATGGAGATGGAAGGAAAGCTCTGGCTGACTGCGCGGCTGCCCGCGTCGATGCAGGCGGGCGTCCTCTACACCCACGTCCTCGGCGAACGCTTCGCGCCCACATTCGAGATCCTCAGCCGGTATCGCTACACCGACCTGCGCGGGCAGCCGATCCCCGATGAGCTGCTGCACCAGGTGTTCGGACAGAACATCCTCGTCGAGCGGCGCGGCGCGCGTCAGTACGCCAGCCGCGACGTCATCGACTTCCACTGGGAATGGCGCGCGCCGAGGCGCGCGATCATCGCGCTGGATCTGTTCAACGCCTTCGGCGCCAACGCGCTGATGAACGTGAATACCAACATTGGCGATCAGGATCCCAACGATCCGACGTCGGTGTTCGGGGCCGCTCGACTGCGTGTCGCGCCGCGCACACTTCGGCTCGGTGTGAGGGTGGAGTAAGGCGACTGCGCTAGCTTCGGGGAATGAACAAAGCCCTCGTCGTCGCGTTGCTGGCGACCGCCGTCGCCACCGCAGGTGCACAGGACTGGAAGTCCGTCGAAGCGGCCATGGGTCGCGCGGGCGTTGCACAGCCCGGCGACGTCTATCGCTTCAACTTTCCGCGCTCCGACATGCGGGTCACTGCGTCCGGGGTGGCAATCAAGCCGGCGTTCGCACTCGGCAGCTGGGTGGCGTTCAAGCGTGTGCCGGGCGCGATTCACGGCGACGTCGCCATGGCGATGGGGGACCTCGTGCTCACTGATCGCGAGCTCGCGCCAGTGCTGTTGCGGCTGCAGCAGGGCGGCGTGCAGCAGACCGCCATCCATCATCATCTCATTCGTGAGTCGCCGCGCGTGCTGTATGTCCACGTGCACGCGATGGACGACCCGGTGAAGATCGCGCAGACGATTCGTTCGGCGCTGGCCCTGACGAAAACGCCACCGGCATCAAATGCCTCGGCGCTGACGCCAAAGGTCGAACTGGACACGGCCGCGGTCGCGCAGGCGCTGGGCCGTTCAGGGCGCGTGAACGGCGGCGTGTACCAGGTGAGCGTGCCGCGCGCGGAGCAGGTCAAGGACGGCGGTATGGATGTGCCGCCGAGCATGGGGCTCGCCACAGCGATCAACTTTCAGCCGACGGGCGCGGGCAAGGCGGCGATCACCGGTGACTTCGTGATGATCGCGACCGAAGTGAATCAGGTGATCCGCGTGCTGCGAGAGAACGGCATCGAGACCGTGAGCCTGCACAACCATCTGCTCGAGGAGCAGCCGCGTCTCTTCTTCATGCACTTCTGGGCCAACGACAACGCGGTCAAGCTCGCGGGAGCACTGCGGCTCGCGCTCGACAAGATGAACGTTGCACGCTGACGGCTAGAACTTGAAGCCGACGATCAGCGGCGACTGCGGCCCGTACTCGAAGCGCCTTCCGACGTAAAATGGCAGTTTGAGCTCAGTGAAGAGCGTCATTCGCCGTACCCGCACGTTCACGCCGGTGCCCCAGAGCAGCGACGGCAGGGTCTCGTTGTTTCGATAATACTGCACGGGACCTGTGGGATCGAAGCCCGTATCGGTCGGGAGAAACGTTCTGAAGCTACCCCGGCTCTCCACCGAGTAGAGGCCAATTCCTGCAAGCACGTATGGTTGCAGCCGACGAACACCGAAGGATCGGATTCCGACGGCCTGCACTCCGACGCTGCGTTGATACCGATAGTAGGCACCGTCGAAATCCGAGTTCTCGCCATACTCACCGAGGAGTCGGATGGCCGTCCGTGACCTGGGCGGAGTGATCTCGAAGCCGACGGCATACACCGGCGTCCACTGAGTCATCGCGCCGAACGGCATCCCGGCGCCGACGATCATCTGGGTGAGTGTACGTGCAGGCAGAGAGTCCTGCGCACCGGCGGTGCCGGCAATGACCAATGATGCGATGGCGAGGCAACCCAGTTTCGGCATAAGACCTCCCCCCCCCAGGCTGTCAGCGATACAGTGTGACGTCAGCCGGGAACCCGCTTGCACAGAGCTTCTACGGTATCCCGTCCGCCGGACCCGCCGCATTCCCGGTGCCACCGCGGCGCCGAGACCGGTAGAGTCGCATCCCCGCTGCGACGAAGAACATGACGCCCGCAAAGATGTAGAGCAGCCGCTGCCCCTTCGGTTTGTGTCCGGCGAACGCAATGGTCTCCATGGCGAAACCGAGCACGACAAGGGCGATCGCTCGCCCGCGCTGACTGCGCTGATCGTCGCTCACGAACGCGTTCCAGAGCGGGCCCGCGAAGCTCTTCGCTTTGCGCCGAGCAGTGGACCCGTCTTCTTCTTCGTGGCGATGAGCTCGTGCGCGTCCTTCAGCAGCTCCGTGAGCTCGCGCCAGTTCACGCGTCCGTCGAGGCGCACGCCGACCCAGCCGCTCGTCCCCACATACGGCGGCAGGAAATACCGCTTCGGCTTGTGCTGCACCATCAGTCCCTGATTCACGAACGTCGACTTCACCCACACGGCCTCGTGGCCGGCGCCATGGTGGTTGTCCGCGTGTGCATACATCGCGAACAGCTTATTGTTCAGGCGGAACGTGGGCGCGCCCCATGCCTCGACTTCGTGCGCCCCCGGGAGCGCGAGGCACGCCTTGCGCAGCTTCGTCAGCGCGGGAGTACGGGTGTCGCGCGGCATCGTTTCAGAAAGTAGAACGGCGTCGCGGGCGCGGTAAGAGTCAGGGCGCGCGGACGCTGCGCGGCGCACCGACGATGGATTCGGCACTGTGCGCACGCGGCAACAGGGGCGGCGGGGCGTAGGCGACGTGTCCCTTCGTCGCATACGGTGTGTCTTTCGGTGCGCCACCGTTGGGCCAGTCGTGCTCCTTGCCCGGTGAGTCGGGTCGCGGCTGCGAGGTGACGTATACGGCGACGTCCCACGCTTCCTGCGGGGTGAGTGTCTTGCCGAGTCCCCACGGCATGTTGTGCCAGATGAACGCGGCGGCCTTGCTCTGGCGCGCCATCGATGCGCCGACGGAGAACGACTTCGGTCCCCACAGCGCCGGAATTCCCGGAGGGATGTTCCTGTTGCCCTGACCGTCGACGCCGTGGCACGATGCGCATTTGGTCTGGTACACCGCGATTCCGCGGTTGCGATCGCCGGTGTGTTCTTCGACGGCGGGAATTCCCATCGCGCCGGGCAGTGTCGTTCCTTCACCGACAGGTACGCCCTTCGACAGCCACGCCAGATAGGCGAGAATGTCCTGCATCTCGCGGCTGTCCACCGGGAGCCGACTGCCAGCGAGGCTGCGCGTGAAGCAGTAGTTCACGCGATCGGCGAGTCCGACCACTGCGCCGCTGCGGTCGAGGTACTTCGGGAAGCGCGCGTGTGAGCCGGTGAGTGGCGCCGCGCTGACGTTCCGCCCCGCGTCGAGATGGCAGTTGCTGCAGTTGATGCTGCCGGGCGCGAAGGCGGGAAGGCTGTCCGTGGTGTGCTGTATGAGTGCGAGACCGCGTCGGATCGAGGCGCCAAGGGAATCGCGCGGGATCTGGGAATCGACTGGTGCCCGCCACGCCGTGCCGTCGAATCCGGTTTTGCTTTGCTGCGTGACAGAGGGCGCGCTCGGTCTGCACGCGAGCGCGCCGAGATAGAGAACAGCAGCGAGGAGCCGGTGGACGGATGGGATCCGCACAGTGGCCCAACTTACTACAAACTACGGCAATCGGCCCACCGCTTGTCGTCCGCTCATCTCGCTCGGCGTGATTCTGAACACGTACGAGCGGTACGGCATCGGGTCGCGCTCGGTGAACGCGGCGGGAATGAGCCGCCGGATCGCCGCCACTGCCTTGAGATACGCAAATGGCTCGGCGCCCGGACCGACGCCACGCACGATGTCCATGGATCCGTGGATGACGACACTGCGCCAGTTGAACAGATCGTCGACTTCGTCGACCTCGACGACCACGGAGACGTCACCGCGCCACGCGCGCGACTTGCTGCCTCCCGCGGTGCGGCCGTACATGACGCCGTCCTCGATGACGTAGTGCACCGGGGCAATCTCCATGCGCTTGCCGTTCATGAATCCCACGCGGGCGACGGTATTGCGACCGAGCACGCACGCAATCTGGCGCGCGGTGAGCTCGCGGACGCGCGGACCGCGCAGCGCCATGGACATGACGGCAGGAGAGGGAACCTCGGAGTCGAATGCGGGGGTGGTCATGGAGTCCTCGATGCGTGACGACCCAAGCTGTCGTTGCCGCATCGTCACCGGCATCAGCGGAACGCCGTGCAGTCGTCCGGGATTTCCTCACAGCGAGCGTTCCACGGTGCGATAGCATTCGTCCATGCGGACCATGCTGCTCGTCCTCTGCATGCTGTGCATTGTTCGTGTCGCGCATGGGCAGCAGGTGGACACAATCCGATGCACGTACACCGCCTGCGCGTTGCGCCTCGTGCCGCGCTGGAATGCGCTGGACGTCGTTCGTGGTCAGCAAGGCACGCGGGTGGCGTCACTCGGATTCTTTCGGGCGAAAAACGTCACACCGCAGTTCGCGACGGACGACTCGGCCCGAACCTACGCTCGACGGGCGACTCGAGTGCGTGTTGTCGCCGCGGCGCTCACGGACGCCGGCGCCGTGCTTCTCACGATGGGCGCGATTCGCGGCATCAGAGATCGCTCGATGTCGTCGACTCCTTCTGCGTTTGCCGTCCCCGGCGCTCTGCTCTTTGTGGCGAGCGTTCCGCTGCAGTTCGCCGCGGACGCGCACCTCAGCACCGCCGTCTGGTGGTACAACCGTGTCTTTGTCCGTTAACCGAGCCGTGCCTCGGAGGAGGACATCATGCCGGCGCTCAACGCGCGAAACACCGAACAGATCTACATGAGGAAGTTGCCTGGAGGGGGCTTCGTCATGATCGAGGTCAGCCCGATGCGCACGCTCTTCGGCGCGCGGCGATATCAGGGGCGCCTGATCCTGGAGCGCCGCAGCGAGACAGCGCGTCGGGATGGTCACGTCCCGCCCGTCATCGCGGAGGCACAATCGACATCGATCGCCGGAATTTTCCACGAGCTCTTTCTGCTGGCGCAATCGAACGTCGCGCTGGCTACCGCCGCGTTGAGACCGTCCACGCTTCGGGGCAACAGCAGCTTTGCAGCCTTTGTGCTGTAGTCGACCTCAAAAAACCCACAGCGCCGCCGCCGTCACCGCGGCCATCCCGGCAAGTCCGCCCGCTGCCGTTTTCCGGAAAGGTGGCGCCCCAGTCGCGGTCGCGAGCCCGAGCTTGAACAGCGTGTTGGACAGTATGCCGATGGCGATGGCGTGCGCCGCCAGTTGCGGGTCGAGTCCCGCCTCCGCGCGGCTCATTCCCACCGTGAGCGCATCGACATCCGTGAGCCCAAGCGCTGTCGCGGTGGCATAGAGGCCCGGCGTCGCCCAGCGCCGCTGCACGAACTCGATGATCATCATCGCCACCTGAAATGCCATGGCCATCTGCAGGGCAAGCGCGAGTCGCAGCGGATTGCGGTCGGCTACCGCGTCGTCGCGAGTTTCGGTGGAGGGCAACCGGAAATTCCACCACACCATCGCCAGGCCGATCAGTGCCGCAGGCACAAGCAATGGCAGGAGCGACAGGGCCACTCGCGCATCGAGCACCGCGCTGACGACCAGGACGCGCGGAATGAGCACGGTGCAGGCTCCCACGACGCCGTGCGCAAGTGCGTTCGCGAGCGCGGGCTCCCGTCGGCTGCGGCGGGAAAAGTCCAGCGTCACGGCCGTTGACGAGATCAGCCCGCCCAGCAGTCCGAGCACGCCGAATCCGCGCCCCGGCCCGAGCGACCGTCGCACCACAAACCCGACAAAGTTGAGCGCCGAAAAGAACAGCACGATGATCCAGAGCGCGCGCGGCTCGAGGCGCATCGGTCCCCAGGCCACTGCGTCCGGGAGTAGCGGCAGCACGACGAGCGCGAGCACGCTGAATCGCAGCGCGGCCTGCAGCTCGGCTTCGCGCAGATGCCCGACCAGCTCGTGCAGCCGTTCCTTCTCACTGAGGGCCAGGACGAGGACTGAAGCACTCGCGGCGGCGAGGGCCAGCCAACCCATCCCGGCGATCACACCCAGGGCGACGACGAGCAGCGCGGCGGATTCGGTCGTGCCGTCGACAGTTCCATCGACACGTCGCGCCGCGACTGTGTACGCCGCGACAGCCAGCGCGGCCACGCCGGCCACGAGGGTGGCCGCAACGACCGTAGCGCCGCGCTCAAACAACAGGCCGGCGCAGCCGCCGATGGCGCCGAGCATGAGAAACGTGCGGAGCCCGGCGAACCGCGGTTCCCGCTGCCTCGCGTGGCTGGACCACTCCCGCTCCAGCCCCACGCCGAGTCCGACGAGCGCCGCGATCGCGAGTCGCGTGGCCGCGGCCAACTCCGAGAGTTCGATCATCGCCGCACAACGTTGCGCGCGCTGGTTCGTTTGTCGGTCCGGAAGAGGCCCCGATCCAGCCTGGGAAATGCCGACACGTTTGCGGGATTTTGCCGACGCGCGCGGCGTTCAGGACGTCGACCTTTCGGAAGCCGACATTATCACAAGGACCGACCATGATCACCACCATCCTGGTACCACTCGACGGCTCGACGCTGTCAGAGCGCGCGCTCGGCACCGCGGCAGAAATGGCACGGCTGTCTCGCGCACGCATCGAGCTCGTACTCGTGCAGCCGCCCGGTGCGAGCATTGGCTCCAACCTCACACCACTCGAGGTTGGCGGAGTCAGCATCGCGGAGCAGTATCTCAGCGGACTGGCGGAGCGTCTCGCGCGGAGCACGACCACGCCAGTCGGAAGTCGTGTTGTCATCGGGGATCGCGTCGAGCGCATCTGCCATGTCGCACGACGCATCCACGCGGACCTCATTGTCATGAGCACCCACGGTCGCACGGGATTCAGCCGCGCCTGGATTGGCAGTGTCGCAGACGGTGTCGTGCGTCAGAGCTCCGTCCCGGTGTACCTGATCCGCGCGACAGAGGACAACGTGGCCGAGCCGACACGCCCGACCCCGACGCGGAACATCGTCGTCGCCCTGGACGGGTCGACGGTAGCGGAAAAGATCATCCCGATTGCCAGCGAGCTGGCAATCATGACCGGCGCAACGCTCACACTGGTCCAGGCGGTCGTGCCAGTGCCGGTGGTTGCCACGGACATGGCGACGCCATACATCGCGCCAGTCCCGGTGGTGGACGAAGGCACCACCCAGTTGCTCCTCGGCGACGCGAGGGCCTACCTGGCGAAGGTGGCCACCCTGCTCCAGGGCATGCCTGTGAAGACGAAAGTCATCATGGAAACGCGCCCTGCTGCCGCCATTCTCGATATCGCGCACGCGGTCCAGGCAGATCTCGTCGCGATGACCACGCATGGCCGTGGTGCTTCGCGTCTCCTCATCGGGAGCGTGGCGGACAAGGTACTTCGCGCCGCTACGACGCCGTTGCTGCTCTATCGCCCGACCACTCGCGGCATCAAGCGCCACGCCAGGAGAGCGATTCCGCACGCCAGGAAGGTCACGCCGTCACGCGTCTGAGAGCTCAGAATACCTTCAGGTTGAGATAGCGCCTCGGATTCGCTCGAAAGTCGGCCACGAGCCCGCGCAACGCCGTCACGAGCGAGTCGCCGCCTACGTACAGGGAGGAGTCATTCACGAGCCGGCCGAGCGAGCCGTGGCCGCTGTTGATCTTCGCGAGCACGGAATCGCCGTTGACGAGAAAGCGATCCAGCCGCGTCTGTGTGCCGGCGAGCTGGGTCGACATCGAATTGATGGTCGTCGTCGCGGACCGGAGCTCCACGGCGGCGGATCCGAGATCGATCAGGAGCTTTCTCAGCTCACCCTGAGTCATCGACGAGTCCACCCGATCGGCGATCAGTTGCGTCGTGTGCGCCGTGCGATTCAGGGAGCGCACGGCGTCACGCAGTTGCGTCGACAATGTGTCGAGATCGGTGGAGTGGTCCCGTACGGTGTTGGCCAGGGTGGCTGAGAGCGCGGCGAAGTTGCTGATGCTGGAACGCAGCTCGATAGCCGCCGCGGCGTCGAAGGCCACTTCGACACGCCCGGCCACCGCCGCCACGTCACCGGCGATCTGTCCGGCCACCGCCGTCAACTTTGCGATGTCGGGCAGAGTGGCGCCCGGCATCTCGCCATTGCCGCTGTTGGCCGAGATCTGCTGCTGGACCGTCTCGTCGCGGGGCAGCGCCGCCCGTTCCATGATCGTGGCCTGCCACTCACCGAAGAGACTCGATTCGTTGAGCAGGACGACGGGATTGGACGGCAGCTGGGTGCCGCGGTTGAGCGACAGATGCACGAGCACGGCGCCGTCGTCGGCGAGCTCGATGGACTGGATGCGTCCGGCACGCACCCCCCGGATCACGGCGGCGTTGCCGACGCGCGCGTTCCCCACGTCGTGGAAGCGGGCGACCACGCGCTGACGCCGCCGCGTCGGATCGCTCTGCCGCACCCAGAGCACCGACGCGATCAGCGCGACGATCGTGACGATGACCGTCAGGCCAACCAGGAGATCGGGTCGCTTTCTCATGGATTGTGCCCCAGCAGCCACACCACCGCCCAGAACGCGTCGAGCACCAGGATGGCCACCGCCGAGTACACGACCGCGCTCGTCGCTGCGGTGCCGACACCCTGCGCGCCACCGCGCGCTTTCAGCCCGCGCGCGCTGCCAATGAGCGTGACGGCGAGGCCGAAGCTGGCCGACTTCACGAGCCCGTACCGCACGTCGAAGGTGTCGAAGTACAGCCTGACACCCTTCACGAACTCGCTCGTCGACAGGTCCAGCAGCACCACCGACGCCATCCAGCCCGCGGCGAGACCGGCGATCATCGCCGCCGCCACGACGATCGGGAACATGATCGCGCCGGCGAGCACGCGCGGCAGCACGAGGAACGCGAATGGATCGTATGCCAGCGTCTCCAGCGCATCGATCTGCTCGGTGACCTTCATCGTCCCCAGCTCCGCCGCGATGTTCGCGCCGACGCGCCCGGCGAGCGCCAGCCCGGTCAGTACGGGCGCCAGCTCCATCGTGATGGTCTTCTCCACCAGCGTGCCGACGAAATACAACGGCACCGCGCCGGTGAACGAGTAGCTCGCGAGCAGCGCCAGTACGATGCCGGTGAAGAGCGCGATGAACATCCCGATGGGAAGCGAATCGACGCCGAGTCGGCGCGCCTGGAATACCATCTCAGGCAACCAGGTGCGCACATCGCGTCCTCCGCGCGCGGTATCCCCCACGAACGCCGCGGCCCCGCCGACCCGCTCGATGCTGGCCGTCGCGGCATGTCCCACGACTTCGACGGCGGCCGTGGCGTTCATGGTCTACACAGTAGGCGTCGCCGGAGTTGCGAGTGTCGGCAGGACTCCACTCGCCGCGCGAGGGATTCCCTGACCGTCGACCGCGGAATTCACGGCTGGCATTGTGACTTCGTGAATTCTCAGCAACTCGATCGCATAGGAGAGCACGAGAGGGCCCATGAGCAATCCCGCGCTCCCGAATGCCTTGACCCCCGCAAGCGCACCCACGAGGGTGACCATCGGGTGGATGTGCGACACGCGCCGATACACCACGAGGCGCAGCACGTTGTCGATGTTCGAGATCACCAGCGCGCCGAAGACGAGCATGACGGTAGCGGCCGTGTAGCGGTCGTGGGCGGCGAGGACCAGGACGCCCGGCCCCCAGACAAAGGCGCTACCGAACAACGGCAGGATCGCGAAAATCGCCGTGATCGCACCCCAGAGCAGCACATGCTCGAATCCGGCGATCGCAAAGGCGATACTCACGAGCAATCCCTGGGCGACGCACGTCGTGACAACGCCGAGCAGCATTGCCTCCGTCACGCGATGGAAACGCATCCGCAGCAGCTCGGCGGTCGTGGGACAGAAGGGCAGCAGCGGACGACATCGTGTCCAGAGCCGGTCCGCGCCGACGAGCAGGTAGTACGCACCGAAGAGCGCAATCACGAGGTTCATGGTGGCGCTCAATGCGCCGCCGAGGGCCGCGAGAGTCTGGCGCGAGCTCCAGCGCAGGATGTCGGACGTGAGGCGCTGCAGCTCCGCGCCGATGTTGAGAGAACCCACGCGCGCCGCTGTGATGCGCTGGACGAACGCACTGCCCTGCAGCGACGTTGAGACATCGGGGACCTGCGCCACGAGCTGCACGGCCAGCCAGATCCCGGGGAGAACGAGCACGAAGAAGAGCAGCAGCACCGCCGCGATGGCCGCGAGCCGCCGGCGGGCAATCGGGCCGGATCGCGCTGCGATCCAGTCCACGATTGGTGCGGCAACGATGTACAGCACCATCGCCCCGATCAGCCCCGACAGATACGGGAACAGCAGCCAGGCCACTCCCGCCACGAGAGCGATGGTCAGCGCCTTGACGCCAGCGCGTCCGGAGGCCAATCCATTGGCCTGTTCCATGTGTCAAAGGGTACGGGCGCAGCTGCCCTCGAGCTGTCAGCGTTT
>JADMIO010817238.1_pt1 | contig 12358 bp, 16 predicted proteins | sample 8958161 | NCBI WGS metagenome assembly JADMIO01 (sample SAMN16585339, study PRJNA669376) | soil metagenome | isolation source: Crop rotation soil | place: USA: Cullars Rotation, Alabama | collected 2011 | reverse complement strand
CGCGACAACTTGTCCACGTGGAATTCTAAGCTTAGGATCCCAATGTGCTGGAAAGGATCAAAACACTTATGCCGACCTAGCATTCATCTTTCCGCCTTGGCAGGAAATTTTTAAGAACGACCAAGAGAGAGATCAATCCTTCGAGCAAGCCGTTGAGATCTACGAAGAACTGGCACGCTGGTATGGGCAATTGGGCTTCCGCCTTATTGAGGTTCCGAAGACAACGGTAGAGGATCGAGTCCGCCTCGTTTTGGAAAGCATCAGCCAATGACGGCTCGGACTTCTTCTTTTCCCTTCTTATTGACTCGCCAGATGAACGCATCCAATACGTAGTGCGTCACCTGAGGCATCGTGAGTAGCGGAACAAGAATGACTAGGATCGTCGCTGAAGCGGGAATGTATAAGGATCCAAAGATTTGCCCATGTTCTCGCCAAACAAACTTGTCCCATATTCCTTCCTCAAAGTACGAGAACAAGAACAATGCTCCTACATAGGCTGGGATGTATTTCAGCTGGAAAAACCGAAGAAACCGGTTTTGCTCCCCCATTCCCTTTACGCGCTTTCGATACTGGTAGATCCAGATCAGAGCCATGTACGGCACGCCGTGGGAAATGATGTTGATTAGAGTAAAAGGCAGGTCACCGTTGAACAGGATAATTCCCGTTCCCCAGGCAGCGGCTGTTGCGAGCAACAACAGCGTCTTGCCAAGATTCAGACTGCCTGATACTTTCCAGCGGTAAAACTCTTTAACGAAGAAGCTCGCTAGCACGGCAATGTAGAGCCCTCGACAAATGTACTCTGGCCACACCGACGGGATCTGAATCACATCAAAGTCGCTAAACCATTGAAAGTTACGCGGATAAGTGTGCCAATACACAAGTGGGTACACCGTGGCGAGATAGATTGCCGCCTGATCGATGCGATAACTAAGGTCTCCAGTTGCTTCGCCTCTTCGATACAGCATGAGAAAGCCGTACTGTTGTCGAACAAAATGGTAGATCGCAAAATATGCGATTGCCGACCAAAAGACAACGGGACCAAACAGCGCATAGAGGAAGATTCCGCCGCCCCAGCAAGCAATGGGAACCACAATGTACAGTGTTCGTCGTCGCCCGTATTCCTCCTTGTCGAAATAGGTTCTGAAGAGAGAACTGTAAACGTGGGCTACGTCGATTCCCAACACCAATAGGACCCACAGCCACAGTGGCGTGTCATTTATCGCAGAAAGTTTGTCGCCCCAAATGAGAACGATAAGCGTAATGAGGACCGGGGGCCCGATAATCGCGGCCAAATCGAACTTAGGCGAATAGATCCAAGGTGTTTTGATTCGCATTAGACAATTGGCATATAGAGTTCGGTAACGAGTTGATCGGCTGGCGTTTCGCTCGCGTCGTTCACGTAAACTTCGAAGGCCGGGTTGTCGCTAATCTTTCTTCTCAAGGTCTTCTCGATATAGTTCGTGAACTCAGACCATACGGGTGCCAACTGTTCGTACGGCCCCGTATATCGCATGAATGCGTATTCCCCGCCGGCAATATCTTCAACGCTAAGGCGCAGACCGCTTGTCGCGATAGGTTGAAAGCCAGCGGGCACTTCGACACACGCGGCCGCCCTGAGCTGCGCGGCTGGTGTGTAATCTGGATTGTCCCAATAGACGCCGATGGTTCTTAGGGCTGGAATTCCATTCTTCTCGACCCAAGCAGTCAATTGTTCAAAGACTTGACTCATCTGCTCATAGGGGCCGGTATGACGAAGCATCACCACATGAATGGGCGAAAACTGGGAGACCATTACATTAAGCGCTTTAGACATTAGTTCCTATTATTCTCACGCACGTTCTCAAGACTCGGATTCAAGAAATAGTGCGGAACAAATCGCGCGAGATTCTGGGTTATCGGGCCACTGGATTCCCGAACGCCAATTCCTCGAGCGTTTCCGTCAATGACCCATGAACCGACGACCGCATGATTTTCATCAAAACTTGGCAACGGAGAATATTCCTGATAAACAAGCGGGCCGTCGCCGTAGGGCCCTTCTACAAGCGAGATGCGATCCCCTTGCACGATCTCCACATTGGCGCCCTCGCGTCCGAGAAATGGTTTTCGGACGTATTCGATCATGTCGTGTGGACCGTCGGAAAATGCCGGTAGGAGGTTGGGGTGTTCTGGAAACATCTCCCAAAGGATCGCCAAGATTCCCTTGTTCGAAAGAATCATCTTCCAGATCGGTTCGATCCATTGCACGTTGCCGTACAGTCTTAGCGCCACCGGGCCAAACCGATCCTTCAGCATCCATTCCCATGGATAGAGTTTGAAAAGGGTCTCGATTCGCTCATGCCCCTTATCGACAAACGTTCCTTCTCGCTGATTCCAAGCAATGTCCTCCATCGACATGAGCTCGACGTTTATCCCAGCTTCGTGAGCCGTGTCCATCAGCACAGCTGTCGTCATGAGATCTTCTTCGGAGTCCATGCATGCGAAGTGCACGCGACCTGACTTCAAGTAGCCCTCTTCCTTCAAGGCCCTCCACTTTCCTAACAATCCCTCCCAAATGGAATTAAATTGGTCAGCAGTTGGATGGACCTCTTGCAACCAGTGCCATTGCACGACGGCGGCCTCCAGCAATGATGTGGGCGTATCCGCGTTGTATTCAAGGAGCTTGGGCGGCCCGACGCCGTCGTAGGCCAGATCAAAGCGCCCATAGATTGCCGGCGGGTCGACCTCCCAGGCACGAGTAATAACGTCGTGAGCTTGTGGCGGAATCGCGAGTAGATCAAATAGGCGATGCTCAATCACGTGCTCGACCGCCGCCAAGCACATCTGATGAAGTTCGTTAGTCGAGCTCTCGAGGACTTCGATTTCCTCAGGCTCGAAACGGTAGGAGGCGGCTTCGTTCCAATAAGGTTCGCCGTCGATCGTATGAAAGACAAGGCCCAAGTGCTCAACCTTAGAGAGATATTCAGCCCGCGGAGCGTGGACTTCCCGACGCATTAGCCGCCGTATGAGCTGCTAGCGCCGCTCGATCCAAAGCCTCCGGAACGAATCCAGTGAGCACCGCGAACTCCAGATTTGCACTGCGCGTCCGGAACTACGTTATTAGCGGCGTCCAAGCACACGTTGCGTCCACCGTCATCGAAAGAATCGTTTGAGTTACATCCACTGGCAACGATGGCTGCCGCGATGGTCACGATCAGAGAGGCAGGAACCCCACATGATTTCTTCATTGCAACTGTCGCAAATCTACCCTACCGTCGTACCCGCCCTAGTCGGGATGATCGAAAAGTCCCGCTTTCAAGTTATGTCTACTGCGGAACCAAGAGCGCTTCGATTTGCTGGTTCGCGTCTCTGAGTCTCTGGCAAAGGGCCAATGCCGCATTCCGGTAGATAATGACTTCAAGCTTCTGGTTCTTGGCCATCAGTTCCCTTAGCCTAGCCGCAGGGATCACAACGATCTTTGATTCGCCGATTGACGTCACGTTAGCCGTCCTACCCTTACCATCAAGGAAAGCGATCTCACCGACCATTGCTCCGGCCCGAAGCTCATCGATCACGTCGCCCTGAAGCGTCTCGACCCGTGCACGACCCTCTAACATGATCATGATGTCCTGGTCTTTGCCCCGCGCACTCATGATCGTCTCACCCGGAGAGAACTCGCGGATTTCGCATATGACATGAACGCTGTCGACGTCCCCAACTGTGGCGCCGCGCAGAAGGTAGTTATCGGAGAGGAAATAGGGGTCCATTCACGCAAATAATAGCACTTGTTAACAATCTCCTACGAGCCCGGAATCGAGCCGTCTCCGTCCCCTCGGTAGTCCCATCCCTGCAACCTGCCAGTTCGAACCCATGTACGTATTCGTGATGGCCCATAAGTCACTTCTTTCCGTCCTGCTGCTCTGCTGCACCACGTTTTGCTCTGCTCAGACCACAGAGCATGTCTTCGATTCGAACGGGGTGAAAATTAACTACGCCATCGCAGGAGAAGGCGAGGCGGTCGTTCTCATTCATGGCTGGTTATCGGATTCCACGATGTGGGGCCGAGATGCGTCTGGAAACACGCAACTCAACGCATCTCCGGGCGAGGGCTTCCAAGTCATAGCCATCGACTGTCGCGGCCACGGCAAGAGTGACAAGCCTCACGAAGTCGACGCCTACGGTTTGCAAATGGCCGAAGACGTTGTACGCCTCTTAGATCACCTCAAGATCAACAAGGCGCACCTGATCGGTTACTCGATGGGAGTCTATGTCGCGAGCACCGTAGCGGCAAAGCACCCCGAACGCGTTCTAAGCCTTGTCTATGGAGGACAGGCGCCGCTCATCGAGGATCCGAATTGGGTCGATTCGAACGAGGTGACCGTTTTTGCACAAGCCGCGAGCGAAGACAAAGGAATGGGGGCATACATTCTCGCCGTTAGTCCAGCCGACCGGCCAAAGCCCACGATGGCGCAAGCGAACAACTACGCGAATTACATGTTGAAGGGCAAAGATGTTAGGGCCCTTGCCGCCGCTGGCCTAAGCTTCAGAAATCTTCAGGTCAAAGAAAACGACATAAAGAAGTGCACGGCTCCGTCACTCTTCATTTATGGTTCAAAGGAAACGCACCTGAAGGATCGCGTCGAAAGCTTATCAAAGGTTCTTACGAATTGTGAGGTCAAAATCATCGATGGCAGCGATCATATGACGACGCTCACCAGGCCAGAATTCGGGCAAGCGCTAATCGCCTTCCTTCTCGCCCACAAATCGAAATAACCGGGTCTATGGGTGCTCATAATCTAACCATGACTTCCAAAGATGCGATGGCGAAGTTGAAAGCGCTTGGATCTGAGAAAATGCGCGAGAGCAATGCCAGGAATGGGGCTGGCAACAACCAGTTCGGCGTCAAAATGGGCGACCTTCGCAACATTGCGAAGGAGATCAAGACCGATCCGAAGCTGGCCGAGGAGTTGTGGAAGACCGGCAACATCGACGCGATGTTCTTGGCGACGCTGATCATGAAGCCTAAAGATTTGTCGAGCGCCGACCTCGACCGTCTAGTAGGTGACGTTGACTATTTCTATCTGGCTGACTGGCTCGGATCTTATGTGATCAAAGCCCATCCAGACAAAGAGTCCAAGCGCGAAAAGTGGATGAATTCCAAACACGAGATGACGAAGCGAGTTGGCTGGAGCCTTACCGCGGAGCGGATCGCCAAGAATCCTGACGGCCTGGACATCCCTAAGATCTTGGATCGAATCGAGAAGGAAATGCCCAAGAAACCGAATGCGCCAAAGTGGACCATGAACATCGGCGAGCAGTGGCCCATGAACGTATGTCTGGCCGAGATCGGCATCAATTTTCCCGAACATCGCCAGCGCGCGATCGCGATTGCAGAAAAGATCGGCGCCTTCCGCGATTATCCCGTTTCGAAGGGCTGCACTTCACCGTTTGCTCCGAGTTGGATCGCCGAAATGGTCAAACGCAAAGGCTAACGTCTGGCAGCCCTCTTCAATTCCTTTGGCAGCTCGCCTTCGGCCAGAGGGCAGCTCATGCTCTTGTCATACATGCCCGATCTGTCGAAACAACACGCCCTTCGCTTCCCTGCTTCGAGTTTCGATATGGCAACCCCAACCCGTTTCTCCCGCGTCTCTGCCTGCTTGGCGGTTGCAATCCAATGGATCCAGTCGCGGCGCGCGACCGGCGTAATGTCATCCCACAGTGCCTTCGCCTTCGCAGAGGCTGCAAGAGCTTTTCTAAGATTCGGCGGTACGATCGGCTCCGGCTCATTCTTTGCCGGCTCGATCTCGAGTTTCACAACGTCTCCAACTTTGGCGTCGGCCGCCTCGCGCAACTTCTTGTCCACTTTCATCCAATGGCTGCCTTCCCCATCAGGCTCTAGAGTGACTAATAACGGCGCACCATTGATGGTGCCTTCAACCGAAGTCATACTACGGGTCGGCAATTTTGCGCTGGCTTCTTTTGGCACTTTCAGGAAGGTCCAGGTCGCCGCTTTCTCCGCTGGCCGCAGGAGAGTCGCCGTAAAACGGATGCTAGAGATCGCCTTGCTCATCTTTATTCTTCTTACCACGATTTCCTACTCCGTAGGGACATTTGGATTAGCAGAATCTTCCTCCCCGCCATAACGGTAGGGGACGTCGTCCAAGTGCGACATCAACTGCGGCATGGGCAAGTAGACGTGTCGAATCGAGCGTTGGAATAGGCGAAACGTCAGGCGTCACCAGAAGTGGGATTTCCGTGCAGGATAAAGCCACCGCATCACATCCATCGTCTTGCATCGCCGAAATAATCTCGACGAACCGACCGCGAGAACGTTCCGAGATAATTCCTTGGCAAAGCTCCGAGAAGATCACGTTATCGATGTAAGCACGATCCGTCTCACCAGGCGTTCTCAGCTGGATCTCTGCCGCGCCGAAGGCTGTCGGGTACGCCGGCCCCTCCATCGTCCAGCGAGTTCCGAGAAGGGCGACACGCTTACATCCCTGAGATAGAGCCTGCTCCGCAACGATCCGGGCAATATGCAACCCGGGCAAGGGAAAGGCATCTGTAACTACATCAAGGGCGATATGCGCGGTGTTGTCCGGACATACAAAGAAGTCGCATCCTGCTCGTGCAAGGCGCTCGGCGCTAGCTCCCAAGTGTTTATTCACCGCATGGAGATCACCCGACCGGTACATATCGAGGGTAGGACCCATAGGAAGGATCGATAGGGTGATCTCCGGATGCTGATGTACGCCAAGCCACTTCGCGCCCTCCCGAACAATCTCAAGAAAGCAAAGCACTGCGCCGTCCGCCGAATGTGCGAGAACGCCGATGTGCTTCAAGGTCCTTCGATTGTACGTTCCCTACTGAATCGGTCGCACTTCAATCCCGAAACCGTACTCTTCTCCGAACATCGCTGCTGGATGAAGAGACGCTACTGCAACCGCCTCGTCGATGCTCTCGGCTTCGACGATAAAGACACTGCCGAGTTGCTCTTTTGTCTCGATAAACGGACCGTCGGTGACGTTCGGCTTTCCGTTCTTCGGACGGACAACCTTTGCCAGGCTAGTGTGCTGAAGACTCTCCTCTACGATGATCTTGCCGGTCGCGCGGAACGGAACGCATTGCGCAAAGCAGGCCTTCATAATCGCTTCCTGCATTGCGGCCGGGATGCTGTCGAAGTCGGCCATGTTGAGATATCCGAGGCATAGAAATTTCATATTCTTGTTCTCCTATATTGCTCCGTGCGGCTTGTGCGCCGCGTGAACAGGAGGTGGTCGTACAATGAAAGCCCGGTTTCGACATGGTCCTAGCGGCTCTGACTTTAAGGCGCCAGAATAGGTTGAAATCCCTTACTGAACCGGCGGTAACCTCTCCTCCAATGGCGTACGGGTCACTTTACGAACAGGCCGGTGGATTCGATGCGATCCTTGCCTTGTGCAAGCGCTGGCACGCCTTATGTCTAACAGATCCGCTTGCCGGACACCCGTTCGAGCACGAGCTTCATCCCAGGCATGACGAACGCCTTGCCGCTTACCTTTCGGAGGCATGGGGCGGGCCGCCTCTCTATACAGCCGGGTACGGTGACGAATCGTATGTCCAACGGATCCACGCCTGCAACGGAGTTCACATCGAACTGGATGAAGCGTGCCTAGCCTTCTTTGACAGAGCCGTGTCCGAGATGACCACCTCACCAGATGCAAAAGCAAAGATGAATGCATATTTCCGTAGCGCCACCGAAGATATGCGACGTTTCGAATCGAACGACGCCGAAGTGCCCGAAGGACTTCCCTTCAACTACGCCTGACGTCATCGGCATTATTAGGCTAGCCGGCCGAAGTACAAAACATATCCGTTCGGATCGACCAATTCAAAACCTCGAAGCTTGTCATCGTTGACGTACACCGACGCGATCTCCATTTTCGCGCGCTTATTGAATTCCATCGCTAACGCATCGGGGTCCTTCGTGTACACGTACGCATCCCAAGCGGCCCAAGGATGTCGTTGCGGATTGGGTAGCGGTCCGACCTCAGGCGTAATTTCCTTAATGAAAATCGCAATCGAATCACGCGTGATGATCGCGAAATACTCGTCACCTGCGGGACCGATAAACTCTAACTCGAATCCCAGGCAGTCGCGATAAAAGCCGATGGTTTCGTGCAAGTTGCGCACGATGAACAGCGGCGATATCGACAATAACTCTGCCTCTGTCTCAACCATAACTTATCAATATTACGTCGCAGCCGACATGACAGACACCTTCAACGCGGGACCTAACCTGAAAAGAAAACGCTCCGGCGGGCAGTCATTTCTTCCGCGACAAGCGCGCTCTCTCCGCCCTTCTGCTGAAGCTCCTTCACGGTGCTCTCAAAATCAGACCGGCTTCGGTTCTGGCTCAGTTTGAACACCGCTTCTACCGAACTCACAAGAATCTCGAATCCCTCGATAGCCTTTATCAAAGAGGGCACATACTCCCCTGGCAAGTCTTCAAATTTGGTGGACGGCTCCACCTCATACAGATTCTTAAGGTCTCTCAGGATCTCGACCAGGTCCGACTCTGGCAGATATTTGAGCTTGCCTCGAACATGGACCGCCATGTAATTCCATGTGCCACCAAAAGGGCGACCGGTGTTCCAGCTTTCGAGGACGGGTGCATCCGGGCCGGTGAATGCGACCAAGACTTCCGAAGCTTTCTTGAATCCTTCCCAATGCGACGTCTTGCGCATCACGTGGCCGCGCAAGCGAAACCGTGACGCATCCCCATCGATCAAGAGAGGAACATGCGTTGCGACAACACCGTTTTCCCCTGCGGCAGTTACCATTCCCAACGGATATTTGCGGATGAAGTCCAGAATGGCTTCCGGGTTCTTCTCTTGAAACTCAGGCATTGGATACATGAGAGCTGAGTTTACTTGTGATGTTCTCGCAGGCGAACTGCCGCCGAAACTAAGCCCATGGGCTAACCGAATTGACAACGATCCATGAATTGAGATCGATGTTCCTTGGCGTGCTCAACATCTGGGCGGCAAGCTCTCCGATTTGGTCGATGGTCATCATTCGGGAGCGGTGGTCCTGTGATGCCCACTCTTCATCCCAGATATTCGTGTTAACGGCGCCCGGGCAGATCGCAAGGACTCGGACTCCAACTTCCGCACCTTCTTTCTTGAGCACCTCAGTGAATCCGTTCAATCCATGCTTGGATGCGCAGTATGCGCTGGCGCCACTGTATCCCTGGCTGCCCGCAATACTGCTCACATTGAGAATCTGACCCTTTCGATCCACGAGCGCGGGCCACGCCGCCTTCGTAACAATGAATGCGCCCGTCAGATTCGTTTCGATGACATCTCTCCAACATTCAGTAGTGGTTTGCAGAAGAGGTGTTTCCAGCAACCCGATCCCAGCGTTGTTCACGAGAATATCTAAAGCGCCTCCCCAGGCGACAACTTCGGCCACGCCGCTTCTTATCGACTTCTCATCGCGCACGTCCATGGCAATAGCGATCCCGTCGCCATCGATCCTTGAGAGTGCGCTGTCTAATGCAGAGCGATCCCGGCCTGTCAAAGCCACCCGCACGCCGCGTGCAGCCAGGGCCCGAGCTACGCCGAGCCCAATTCCCTTTCCCCCTCCGGTGATCAGAGCGACCTGTCCTTCCAATATCCGATCCATATTTGGGCGAGTCTACTACCGGTTAAAGTTACAATCAAGGAGGCCGCGCGAGGGTCTGCAATTGATCCATCAAGACAAAGGCGAATATTCATTGACAAAGAACGATCAGCATCCGATATTTGAAGTCCTCGGCGGAGAAGAGGGGTGCAGGAGGATTGCACGAGACTTCTATGCGCGAGTTGCCGTAAACGCGGATCTGAAACCACTATTCCCGGGAAAAAGCGTCCGCTGTGCGACCGAGGAATTCGCGGCCTTCCTAATTCAATTCTTTGACGGAAGCGAAAGTCAGACCCAGTACCGCTGGTGGCTGAGCCTTCGGGAGTCCCACTCCCGATTCCAAATAACAGAGCAACAACGAACGGCGTGGCTCGGCCTCATGCGCGAGACTGTTAGCTCACAAGTCGAAGGCGCCGACACACAAGAGGCGCTAGTCCAGTTTTTCCAAGCTACATCCTCCTATGTCGTTGGAAATGGCGAAGCAAAAATAGAACATCGAGAATTGCAAGAGCGTTGGACCATGCAGCGGTCGCTCGATGAATTGATCCATGAGCTTATGCACAACCGCGATGCGAAAGCCATTGCTAATGCTCGTAAACTAGGAACGAGACGTTCTGTCCTCGTTGGAATCTTCGCAAGAATGATGGAAGCAAAACGAGAACCACTAATCGACTTTGTTCTAGAAAGCCTCCGAAACGACCAAGAGTTGGCAAAGAGCCGCTTTAATGGACGAACAGTGCTGCACTTTGCAGCCAGCTCCTCATGCCTGCCGGTCGTCCGTCAGTTGCTATCACTTGGCGTTGACCCCGACACCCTGGATAGCGGAGGACACTCTCCGCTGTATAGAGCTGCGAGCACAAGCAATGACGATGCTGGTGCCGCGGTCGTCGAAGAACTTGTCCGGGCCGGAGCAACAGTAGATCTCTGTGCGGGTGTGAACAAATCCACACCACTTCATCAGGCGGCGCGCTTCGGCAACGTCCGCGTTGCAAACGCTCTATTGGCTGCGGGAGCCAATCGATCTGCCAAGGACAAGAAGGGACTCACTCCACTCAATCGCGCGCTGAATTGCCGTAAGCACCTCGTTGCCAAGCTACTCACCGCTCGATAGTGGGCAATCGGCAATCAAATATTACACTCCAACCTTGCCTGTCTTCACCCTCCCATCCCGACTGTAGTTGGCCATGATCACGCCGGTCGGTGTAATCGTATTCTCAACCAATTTGAAAGCCGTTGGAATCGCGCCGTCGTCGAATAGCCTTTTGCCTGCGCCAAGAATAATCGGGTAGATCTTGAGCCACAGCTCGTCGACCAAATCATTCTTAAGCAGTAGCTGGGCGAGTTCGCTACTTCCCCAAACCTGGATGTCACGGCCACTCGAGTTCCTGACTTTTTCGATATCCGCTACCGTCTTGAGGAAGACCGTGTTCTTCCAATCCGACCGTTCACGAGTGTTGGAAAGAACGTATTTGGTGCCCTCATTAATTGCTGGCCAGAAATCTCCATGGTTGGGCCAGTAGGGCTCCCATATCTCAAACGTCTTTCGGCCCAACAGATAGTCAGCCTGCTCCAACTGTTTCTTCAAGACGTTTAGGAAGACTTCGTCGCCATAGGGTGCAGTCCAACCACCAAATGTGAAACCACCTGACTTGTCTTCTTCCGGGCCGCCCGGTGCTTGCATCACTCCATCTAACGTGATCATTTCAGCGACAATTATCTTTCTCATAGCAATGACTTTCCTTCAATTCCATCCAGCGAGTCGGTCACTCGACTACCACTAACTCATGGTCGAACGGCCTAGTCAAAATTCGACGACACGCGCAGTAATTCGTTGGACCGTTTGGCTGTAGGCGTCGTTCGGGCTGCGGCGAGCCCAAATCAACTTTTTTATTGGTCAAAAGCGCCTGGTATCGTCTTGAGATCATGAAGCGCCTTCTAATAATTGCACTCTTCACCGTGCCAATGGTTTCGGTTTTAGCTCAAGATCCTGGCGCACCAAAACAGATCAAGGACCTCGCTTGGATGGTTGGAACATGGTCTGGTAGTGGCAAGATTGCCTTCGGCAGTCAAGCCGTGGAAATTATTTCAACGATGACGGTCTCGTTCGATGGCCAGTTCCTCAAAGCAGTCTCCACCGACAAATCAGCCGGATCCACCCTGACGAAGACAACGATGACAGGTTGGGAGACCACGAAGAATCAATACATCAGCTACACCTTTACCAACATGGCACCGACCGCTCGTATCGCGCACGGCAAATTGAGCGACAGCAAATTGGAGATGATCTCGGACCCATGGGAAGCCGAAGGCTTTACCATGGTTTCGCGCGAAACGATGTCGAAAGTTTCTGACAGGAAGCTTGGCTTGGTGATGGAATTTAAGAACGGCGATAAATGGATTAAGGGCATGGACTTCGTCTTAACCAAGGAGTAAGTTCGCGAACAACTCCCGTCCAATTCAATACACGATCTAAAATCCGGGATTCCAAATCGCTGTCGATTTCAAACTCTGCCATTCGACAAGAGTTCGTATGTCCCGCTATACTGCCCCAATGCTGACACGGCTGCCCGTCGTCCTCCTGCCTTTTCTAGCGGCTCTGGCGCCCGCTCAGACCCGCACACATGTGTTCGAGGTCGTCCATGGCGCCCAGCCTCGATACAAGGTTTTCCAGCACAGTGGGATCCGAAGCTTGGAATTCACGTGACTTGAAGTCGCGGCC
>JADMIO010806591.1_pt1 | contig 12358 bp, 12 predicted proteins | sample 8958161 | NCBI WGS metagenome assembly JADMIO01 (sample SAMN16585339, study PRJNA669376) | soil metagenome | isolation source: Crop rotation soil | place: USA: Cullars Rotation, Alabama | collected 2011 | reverse complement strand
CTTTCCGTCGTCGTGTCGGCGCGGCGCGGCGACCGGCTCGACGCGCTGGTGCGCGAGATCGAAGCCGCCGGCGGCCGGGCGCTCGCGGTCGTTGCCGACGTCACGCGCGAAGCGGACATGCGGCGGCTTGTCCGCGAGGCGGTCGACCGCTTCGGCCGCCTCGACGTGATGGTGTGCAATGCCGGCTTCGGCGTCGAAGGGACGCTCAACGACGCCGCCAGCGAGCACATGCGGCAGCTGCTCGAGGTCAATTATCTCGGCACGTTCCACGCCGCCCGGGCGGCGCTGCCGGTGTTCCAGGCGCGCGGCGCCGGGCATCTGATTTTCGTCTCGTCGATCGTCGGCAAGCGCGGCGTGCCGCACATGGGCGCCTATTCGGCGACGAAATTCGCGCAGGTCGGCCTCGCGGAATGCTTGCGCGCCGAGCTGTCCGGCTCGAACATCCACGTCAGCGTCGTGCTGCCCGTCTCGACCGACACCGAATTCTTTCTGGTGATGAAGGAAAAGTGCGGCGTCGCATCGCGGGCGCGCGGCCCGCGGCAGACGGCTGAAGCCGTGGCGGCGGCAATTGCCGGCGCCGTCGTCCACCCGGCGCCGGAAATTTATCCCTATCCGAAGGCGCGCGGTCTCGTGCTCCTGAACGCCATTGCCCCCGGCTTCTGCGATCGGTTCGTGAAGCGGTTCGGGCGGCAGGCGATCGCCACGTGACGCTGCTCGAACAGGCGGCCGCCATCGCCGCCGCGGTCCGGACGGCCGGCGGCCGGGCGCTCATCGTCGGCGGCTGGGTGCGCGATCGGCTCATGGGCCGCGAGTCGAAGGATGTGGATATCGAGGTCTACGGGCTCGAGGCGCCGCGCCTGCGCGAACTGCTCGCCGGCTTCGGCCGCGTGGAACTGGTCGGCGAGAGCTTTCAGGTCTTCAAGCTCGGCGAGATTGACGTCTCGCTCCCCCGCCGCGAGTCGAAATCGGGGCGCGGCCACCGCGCCTTCGACGTGATTGGCGATCCCAGCCTGTCCATTGCCGACGCGGCGCGGCGGCGCGACTTCCGGATCAACGCGATTGCCTGGGATCCGCTGAGCGACGAGTACGTCGATCCGTTCGACGGCCGCGGCGACCTCGATCGCCGCGTGCTGCGCGTCGTCGATCCCGAGCGCTTCGCCGACGACAGCCTGCGCGTGCTGCGCGCGATCCAGTTTGCCGCCCGGCTCGGCTTCACGCTCGACGACGAGGCGCAGCGCATCTGCCGCAGCATCCCGCTCGACGACCTGCCCGCCGAACGCATCTGGGGCGAGCTCGAAAAGCTGCTGTTCGCATCGCGCCCGTCGGTCGGCCTGGCGCTCGCGATGGAGCTCGGCGTGGTCGCGAAGCTGTGGCCGGAGCTGCAGGCGCTGGCTGGCTGCGAGCAGGAGCCCGAGTGGCACCCGGAAGGCGACGTCTGGGTGCACACGCTGCAGGTCGTCGATCAGGCGCGCACGCGGCTCGACGGCATCTCCCGCCCCGAACAGATCGCCGTGATGCTTGGCGCGCTGTGCCACGATCTCGGCAAGCCGGCGACGACGAAGGTGATCGACGGACGGATTCGATCGATGGACCACGAAGAGCAAGGCGTGCCGCCGACGCTGTCCTTCCTCGATCGCGTGAACATCTGGTCGCTCGACGGCTACGACGTGCGCCGTCAGGTCGCCGGCATCGTCGCGCAGCACCTCAAGCCGGGGAGCTGGTACAAGGTGCGCGACGAGGTCGGCGACGGCGCGTTCCGGCGCCTGGCGCAGAAAGTGGACCTCGAGCTGCTGGCGCGCGTGGCGAAGTCGGATTGTCTCGGCCGATCGCCCGGCACGTTCGACTGCAGCGCGATGGACTGGTTCGTCGAACGCGCGCGATCGCTTGGCGTCGAGCGCCGCGCACCGGCGCCCATCCTGCTCGGCCGCCACCTGCTCGCGCTCGGCCTGAAGCCGGGTCCACGTGTCGGCGAGATTCTCAAAGCGGTGTACGAGCAGCAGCTCGATGGCAGCGTCACCGATCTGGAAGGCGCGATCGCGCTGGCAAGAACCTATCTGTGATCCCGCGCGTCGATGTCTACGGCTAATCCCTAACCCCTAATCCCTAACCCCTAATCCCCAATCCCTACTAAGCGCTTCCTACCCCTACTCCCTACTCCCTACTCCCTACTCCCTACTACTTCCTACCAGTACAATGCCCCCATGTCCCGCTACACGCTCGTCTACGGCGTCCGGCTGATGCCGGAAGGATCCGTCACCGGCCTCGAAGGCGCGAAACTCACGTTGAACGACGGGTCCACGGCCGGGGTGACGCTGCACACGCTCGACGGCACCATCCCCCAGCTGCGCCGGTCGCTCGATCGCAGCCTCGACGCCTTCTTCGATCTGCTGCCGGGCGCCGAGGCGGACGACCTCGAAACATTCGGCGACTGAGCGATCGTCCCGCCACCAGTTCACGCCACGCGTCGAGGTCGCAGCTCGTGAAAGACTGTGGAAACCTCTGTGAGCGCGGCGTTGAACGTGGCGGTACTCAACGCTGATGCGATCGGTGCTTGCCGCGCTGTTTGAAAACCGGCTGAATATCCTCATCGCGGCCGCCCCGGTGGCGTGGGCGCTCGCGATCCTCGCGCCTGACTCGCCCTGGGTTTTTCTCACCGCGGCGGTGTCGCTCGTGCCTCTCGCAGGGCTGATCGGCCTCGGCACCGAGGAGCTTGCCGGGCGGGCCGGGCCAGTCTGGGGCGGCTTCCTCAACGCCAGCTTCGGCAACGCCGCCGAGCTCATCATCGCGCTCGTCGCCCTCCACGATGGCCATGTCGACCTCGTGAAGGCGTCGATCACCGGCAGCATCATCGGCAACCTGCTGCTCGTCCTCGGTCTGTCGTGCTTGGTCGGCGGCCTCGGCCGCCGCACGCAGCGCTTCAACAAGACAGCGGCGTCGAATACGACGGTGATGCTGTTTCTCGCCGTCGTCGCCCTCGTGATGCCGGCGGTCTTCGATCTGGCGCTCTTTGGCAGCCTGGCGCCGCGGCCGCCGGCCCTGCTTCGCCTCAGTCTCGGCAGTTCGCTCGTGATGATGGCGGCGTATGCCGGCAGTCTCGTCTACGCCTTCACGGCGAAGGCGGATCTGTTCCGCCACTCAGGCGAACGCGGTCACAGCAAGGCCAAGCTGTCGACCGCCGCGGCGACCGGCCTGCTCGGCGTCGGCACGCTGCTGACCGCCGTTCAGTCGGAGATCCTCGTCGGATCGCTGCAGCCGGCGCTCGCGCACTTTGGCTTCACCGAGCTCTTCGTCGGCGTCATCATCATCGCCACCGTCGGCAACGCCGCCGAACACTATTCCGCCGTCACCGCGGCGCACCGCGACGACATGACGCTGGCGGTCGAGATCTCCGTCGGCAGCAGCGCCCAAATCGCGCTGTTCGTCGCGCCGGCGATCGTGCTTTATTCATTCATCATCGGCCGGCCGATGACGCTGCTCTTCAACGCGCTGGAAATCACGGCGATCGGCCTGTCGGTGCTCGCCACGGCGTTCGTCGCGGCCGACGGCGAGAGCAACTGGGTGGAGGGGCTGCAGCTGCTCTCGGTGTACGTGATTGTTGCGATGGTCTTTTACTTCGTGCCGTGACGCGTCACGGTTGACGCCCGCGTTTCGCCGAGCCAACCGGCACCTGCGGCGTCGGGGCCGCCGCTTCGTTCTCCCTCGAACGCGATCGTCAATCGCGCGTCGCGCGCCACTCTTCGAGCAGGCGGGCGGCGTTGCCGGCGACTGAATGCAGCGTCGGCGTCCAGCCGACGCTGCGGGCGCGCGGGCTGCGCACGACCTGATCGAGGGCGAGGGCTTCGGCGTAGGGCCCCATTTTGTTGCGCGCCTCGTCGATCGGGACGTGCCGCACATCCGGCCGCACCGCGAGATACGGCGTGATCGCGGCGACGATGTCGTTGACCCGTTCGTCGCCTTCGTCGTTGGCGTGGTAGATGCCTGATGCGTCGGGATTGACCGCCAGCTTGGCATAGAGATCGGCCAGGTCGCGGTCATACACGAGCGGCCAGTGATTGCTGCCGTCGCCGACGACGCGAACCAGGCCGTTCGTCGCAGACTTGAAGATGTCGCCGACGATCCCGTTGCCGCCGCCGTAGACGACTCCGGGCCGGATGACAATCGTCCGCAGGCGATCGTCCGCCGCGTCGAGCACCAGCCGCTCGTGCTCCGGCCGGTACGACGCCATCGCGATCGGGTTGGGCGGCGCGTCTTCGGCGATTGGGTCGGGCGCCTTGCCGAGCACCCACACGCCGGATGTGAAGATGACGAACCGCTTGTCGATGCTGGCCGCGGAGGTCCGCGGCCGCCGCGCCGCCGTCAGGATCGTTTCGATGGCGAGCCGCTCGATCGCCTGCGCCCGCCCCGACGCCTTGTCGATCGCCGTGTGGACGTAACCGTCCTGGGCTTCGGCGGCGCCGCGGAACGATTCGACGTCGGCGAGGTTGCCGATGACCGGATGGGCGCCGCGCGCGGCAATCCGCTCCGCTTTTTCGGAATCGCGCACGAGCGCGGTGACGGAGTGGCCGCCGCGAATCAACGCGTCGAGCACCGCGGCTCCGACATAGCCGGTTGCACCGGTCAGGAAAATGCGCATGGAGTGCGTAGCTTACTACGTCGAACGGGTTTCCATCATAATTCAGCGGTGCCCCGGGACACGCTGGTTGATTTCTTCGATGACATCAGCCGCACGCACGGCGACTTTCTTCTCCACGATGACGGATTTCGGACACGGCGATACACGTACGCCGACGTGGCGCGCGCCGCGCGTGCGTTTACGACACACTTGGCAGAGCTGGGGCTCACCAAGGGCGACAAAGTTGTGTTCTGGTCGGAGAACCGGCCCGAGTGGATCGTCGCGTTCTGGGGCTGCGTGCGCGCCGGCGTCATCGTCGTACCCATCGACTATCGCGCCTCGCTCGATTTCCTGACGCGCGTGGCGCACATCGTCGCCGCGAAACTCATCCTGGTCGGCCAGGACGTGGCGCCGCTGCCGCCAGGGCACACGCCCGTCTGGAAATTGCACGAGCTCGACTGGGATCGGCCGGCCGCCGACGTGGCGCAAGCCGCCGTCGCGCGCGACGACGTCGCTGAGATCATTTTTACATCGGGCACGACCGCTGAACCGAAGGGCGTGCTCATCACCCACCGCAACGTGCTTGCGAACATCGTGCCGGTCGAGCGCGAGATCGTAAAGTACCGGAAATGGGGCCGGCCCTTCTTCCCGATCCGGTTCCTGAACCTGCTGCCGTTGAGCCACATGTTCGGCCAGGCGATGGCGACGTTCATCCCGCCGATGCTGCCGGGTGTGGTCGTGTTCATGCGCGGCTACAACCCGGTGGACATCGTTCGCGAGATCAAGACGCGCCGCGTCTCGGTGCTGGTGTCGGTGCCGAAGATCCTCGACGTCCTTCGCGAGCACGTGCGGCGGGTGGCGCCCGAGGCGGCCGCGCCGGCGCCCAAAGAGCACGTCGCCTGGCGCTGGTGGCGCTATCGCCGGATCCACCGGCTGTTCGGCTTCAAGTTCTGGAGCTGCGTCGTCGGCGCGGCGCCGCTCGAGCCCGAGCTCGAGGAGTTCTGGTCGCGGCTTGGCTTCCTGGTGGTGCAGGGCTACGGCCTGACGGAGACAGCGCCGATCGTGACGCTGAACCATCCCTTCGGGACGAAGAAGGGGTCGGTCGGCAAGCCGATTGCCGGCGTCGAGATGAAGATCGCGGCCGACGGCGAGATTCTCGTGCGCGGCGAGAACGTCACCACCGGCTACTACAACGCGGCGTCGGCAACCGAGCAGGCGTTCGAGGACGGCTGGTTCCGCACCGGCGATATCGGCGAGATGGGCACCGGCGGGCAACTCTTCATCCGCGGCCGCAAGAAGGAAATGATCGTGACGCCGGAGGGGCTGAACGTCTTTCCGGAAGACGTCGAGCGGGTGTTGAATCACCTGGCCGGCGTTCGCGATTCGGCCGTCGTGGGGGTGGCGGCGGGCGGACAGGAACGGGTTCATGCAGCGCTCGTCCTCGAGCCCGGCGTCGATCCGGACACCGTCGTCCGCGAGGCGAACGCGCGGCTCGAGGAGCACCAGAAGATCCGGCGCGCAGTGCGCTGGCCGGAGGCGGAGCTGCCGCGCACGGAAGGGACGCGCAAGCTGAAACGGGCCGCGATTCAGGAATGGATGCGGACCGGCTCTGCGCCGCGGCCGGCAGCGGCGGGCGCCGACGTCCTGACGGAACTCATCGCGAAACATGCCGGACGCGGCGATCTGTCGCCAGCGACGACGATCGACGAGCTCGGGTTGAGCTCGCTCGACCGCGTCGAGCTGATGGTGGCGCTCGAGGACGCGTTCCAGACGCACCTCGACGAGGGCGCGTTCTCCGGCGCGCGCGACGTCGGCCAGCTGCGGGCGCTCGTCGAGCACGCCGCCGCCGGCGAGGCGGCGGCGCCATCCGAGCCGATCGACTTTCCAGCGTGGAATCGTTCACTCGCGGCGCGTGCGATCCGGCGCGTGTCGCTGCCGACCTGGCTGCTGCCGCTGGCGCGGCTGTTCGCCTGGATTCGCGTCGAAGGCGCGTCCGAGCTCGAAAAGATCAAAGGGCCGGTTATCTTCGCCGCCAACCATCAGAGCCACATGGACACGCCGGTGGTGATGGCAGCGCTCGGGCGGCGGCGTTACCGGGTCGCGGTGGCGATGGCCAAGGAGTTCTTCAAGCCGCACTTTTTTCCAGCGCAATACAGCCGCATGGCCCGCTTCACCAACGGCCTGAACTACTACCTGGCGGCGCTGATGTTCAATGCCTTCCCGCTGCCGCAGCGCGAAGCCGGGGCGCGGCAGACGCTGCGCTACATCGGCGAAGTGCTCGGGGACGGCTTCTCGGTCCTGATCTTTCCCGAAGGCCACCGCACCGAGGCCGGCGAGATCGACCGCTTTCGTCCCGGAATCGGCATGATCGCCTCGCGCCTCGGCGTACCGGTCGTGCCGGTGCGCATCGACGGGCTGGAGCGCGTGCTGCACCATACGTGGCGTATGGCCCGCCCCGGCCGGGTGCGGGTCGCCTTCGGCGCGCCCATGGAGCTGAGCGGCGACGATTACGAAGCGCTCGCCCGGCAGGTCGAGGATGCGGTGCGAAAACTCTGAAGTTTTCCCTTTGACGCCGGAACTTTTTGCTGTGTGCGGCGAACTGTGGCACACTATTTGTCTACACGAAAGGATTGCTAGCTATTTGAGCAAGGACGATTTGATTGACATGCAGGGCACCGTGGTGGCGGTGCACAGCGGCGGTTTATACCGCGTGCAGTGCGACGCCGGCCACGAAGTGCTGGCCCAGCTCAGCGGCCGGATGCGCCGCTTCCGTATCAAGGTGGTTCCAGGGGATCGCGTCACGGTTGGCGTCTCGCCCTACGACCCGGTCCGGGGCATCATCACGTTCCGCGCCCGCTAGCCACGAACAGTTTGAACTCGAACACCTCCGACCGACGCCCCTCACGACGCCGCTCCTCGCAGCCGCGCCGCTCCAGCCACCGCCCCGGAAAGAGCCATCGCCCGCACGAATCGAGCGGCCGATCCGCCGACGGACGCGGTCAGCTGTCGCTCGAACCGACGGCGTGTGAAACCACGCCGGTTCCGTTTTCCTCGTTCGACCTCGATCCGCGGCTGCTCGAAGGCATCCGGGATCTCGGCTTCGTCGAAACGCGGCCGATCCAGAGCGCCGTCATCCGGCTCGCACTGGGCGGCGCCGATCTGATCGCCTGCGCCGAAACCGGGACCGGCAAGACAGCCGCGTTCGTCGTTCCGACGCTGCAGCGGCTGCTGACCGGCGCCGGCGCCGCCGGCATGGGCGAGAGCACGGGGCCGCGGCTCAGCCGCGTGCTGGTGCTGGCGCCGACGCGCGAGCTGGCGGTGCAGATCGAAGACGAGATTCACGGCCTCTCGTATCACACGTCGATTACCAGCGCCGCGGTCTACGGCGGCGTCGAGATGGGCGGCCAGGAGCGCGCCCTGCGCGCCGGCGTCGACATCATCGTCGCGACGCCCGGGCGGCTGATGGATCACATGCGGCAGCAGAACGCCGATCTGAGCGGCATCGATCTGCTGATCCTCGACGAGGCCGACCGCATGATGGACATGGGCTTCTGGCCCGACGTCCGCCGCATCATCACCGCCATCCCCGGCAAGCGGCAGACGCTGCTCTTCTCGGCGACGATGCCGGATGAAGTGGTGCGGCTGGCGCTCGAGATCGTGCAGGCGCCGACCTACGTGCAGGTCGGGCAGCGCAGCATGCCGGCGCGATCGATCACGCACCGCAAGCACGTGGTCACGGCGCACGACAAGCTCGGATGGCTGACCGAACATCTGCGCAAGCACGCCGGCCCGGTGCTGGTGTTCACGCGCACCAAGATCGGCGCCGAGCGGCTGGCGCAGAAGCTGTCGTCGCACGGCATCCGCTGCGCCGCGCTGCACGCCGATCGCACGCAGGAGCAGCGCCGCGCCGCCGTCGAAGGATTCCGCGGCGGCAAGTACAAGGTGCTGGTCGCGACCGACATCGCCGCCCGCGGCCTCGACATCGACGGCATCCACACGGTGATCAACTACGACCTGCCCGACTCGCCGGATGCGTACGTGCACCGGGTCGGCCGCACGGGCCGCGCCAACGAAGAAGGATTGGCGCTCACACTCGTCGCGCCAGACGAATTGGACGAACTTGGCCAGCTGGAAAACGCGGTCGGCGTTCGTTTAGAATCGACTGAGCATGTCTGATCCGTTCACGATTCCGGCCGAGGAGCCGGCAGTGACCCGCGCGTCCGCGGCGACCGGGACAGCGGCGGCCGCCGCCACGGCCCCGTCAGCGCCCGCCGAATCACCGGCCGTCGCGCGCTTCAAGTCGTGCCGCTGGCGCCGGCCGCCGGAAGACGGCCCCGAATGCTGCGGCCACCGCGACGTGCTGCCGATGGCTGGCACGACCGGGTTCGACCCCGAAGCGTGGTGCCCCGACTGCACGTTCTACAAGCTGCGCCGCACGCCGAAGAAGCGCTCACGCGACGATTTCGGTTACTGACCTTCCGAAAATTCTCGCGCCAGTTCGACCCACTCACCGTTCGGCGCCAGCTGCTGGTAGGACCGCCAGTGCGGGCGCGCGTTGCGCGACTGCCCCATCTTCTCGAACGTCACCGCCAGATAGAAGTGCGCATCGGCGTACTGCGGATTGAGGCGCAGCGCGTTGCGGTAGCACACCTGCGCGTCGGCGAAGCGGCCGAGGTCGTGGTAGATGTTCCCGAGATTGAAGTGCGCTTCGAAGAAGTTGGCGTCGATCTCGATCGCGCGTTCGTACAGCGCCTGCGCTTCGGCGAGCTGATCGCGGCTGTAGTGGATGTTCGCCAGGTTGATGATCGCGGCGACGAGATACGGATCGAGCGCCAGCGCCTTGCGATACGCGGCGGCGGCCTCGTCCTTCTTCGATTCCTCGCCTTCGTCGAGCTCGGCTGCCTCGCGAAAATAGCGTTCCGCGTCTTCGATGTCGCCGAGCGAGACGCGGCCGGTGTTCACCGGCGGCGGCGGCGACGGCCGCTGCAGCGTCAACACGCGCGCCGGTTCGACGTCGAGCCGGAAGTCGAACGCCAGCTGGCCCTGCCGCGACGCGACGAGCGTCCGCGCCACGGCCTGGAAGGACGAGCCCTGCGCCATCTCGTCGTTCACCTGCTTGATGGCGGCGACGTCCTTGAACGAGAAGAAGGCGTCCGCGTTGGTGCGCAGCACCGGCCGGATCACGCCGAACTTCATCAGGTAGCGCAGGTGATCCTCACGCACCGAGTCGTAGCGCGCCAGCAGATCGCGCATCGCCTGATACTGCCGCTTCAGCGCATCGGGAGTCGGCACGCCGGCGAGATCACAGAAGTCGGCTTCGCTGACGATCCGGATGTGGCACCCCGGCTGCGCGTTGAGCCCCTCGGCGCGATAGAGCTTGTTGCTCTTCTCGCGCGGCGACGGCCCGAACCCCTCATCCCCGACGACGAGCATCGTCGTCTTCACGGTGATGTCGTCGGCGGTGCAGCCGCCGAGACGCTCGACCAGCGCGCACGCATCCTTGCGGCCGAGCGAGCTGAGCTTTCCGGTGAAGACGACAAGCTGCCCCGCGAGTGGGTGATCGCTCGGCAGCTCGGGCAACGGTAGGGACATCACTTTCTGATCCGCAGCCTCCGATCCGCGGCGTCGATCCGCGACGACGGAGGCGCGCGCCGCCGGTGAATTGGCCTTCAAGATGAAGGAGAATGAGCGGGAAGTCAAGCATGCTGCTCGCCGGCGACATCGGTGGAACCAAGACGCTGCTCGGTCTGTTCGAGCGCGCGCGGCCGCGTCCGCGCGCGGCGGCGGTCAACAGTTTCACGACGTGCGACTACGACGGCCTCGACGCCGTCATCGACGCTTTCATACGAACGTCGGCGGCGTCGGGACAGCGGATCGAGCGCGCCTGTTTCGGCGCCGCCGGCCCGGTGATGAACGGTGTCGCGCACCTGACCAACGTGCCGTGGACGATCGACGCCCGCGCCGTCGCGGAGCGCTTCGGCTTCGAAAGCGCCGCCCTGTTGAACGATCTCGAAGCGATGGCTTACGGTGTGCCGGCGCTCGACGAATCGGAAGTCAAGGTGCTGCAGACCGGGAAAGCGGTTCCAACGGGCAACATCGGCCTGATTGCCGCCGGCACCGGTCTCGGCGTGTCGATGCTGCACAATATCGACGGCCGTTTCATCCCGCTGCCGTCCGAGGGCGGCCACGCCGACTTTGCCGCCACCGACGAGCGCGAGATCGCGCTGCTGCGCTGGCTGATCGCGCAGCACGGCCGCGCGCAGGTCGAGCACGTCGTCTCCGGCCGCGGCCTGCTCAACATTCACCGCCACGTGCACCGCACCGCCTGCCCCGCCGCCAGCGGCCGCGACGGCAGCGCGTCGGCGGCCGCCATCACCGAGGCGGCGCTCGCCGGCCGCTGCGCCGAGTGCGTCGAGACGCTCGACCTGTTCGTGACGGCCTATGGATCGGAAGCGGGAAATCTGGCGCTGCGGACGATGGCGACGGCGGGGCTCTACGTGGGCGGCGGCATCGCGCCGAAGATCCTGCCGGCGCTGAGCGACGGCCGCTTCCTGCGCGCGTTCAGGCGCAAGGCGCCTTACGAAGCGCTGCTCGGCGACATGCCGGTGAAGGTAATCCTCAACAGCCAGACGGCGCTGCTCGGCGCGGCGGTCTTCGCCGCCGGTCCGGCCAGCGACGTTTAACCGCCGAGTGCGCCGAGACCGCAGAGAGTCTTTTCGAAAGATCTCCGCGAACTCTGCGAACTGCTCAGAAATTGCGTATCACGACGTCAACCGCAGAGCCCGCAGAGGAATTCGACGGCCTCGGCGGTGAAACGTTTTCATGGATTGGGGTGAACACAGTTCATGACGACTCTGCGTTGATCGTCGTGGTTGCGTGTAGTCGTGGGGTCCGGCTTCCGCCTCATTTCAAGACGTCGACGCCGGCCTGCGCGCACTGACCGTCCTGCGCGCTCGTGCCGCCCGACAGGCCAATGGCGCCGATGATCACGCCGCCGGCGACGAGCGGAATACCGCCTTCGATCGGAACCGAGCCCTCGAGCGCCAGCACGCGGATGCCGTCGCCGCCCGCGGCGAGCGTATCCTGCAGCGCCTTCGTCGGCCGCTTGAAAAGCGCCGCCGAGCGCGCCTTCTTCTGCGCGACGGTCACGCTCCCGAGCTGCGTATTGTCCATCTTCTCGAAATAGACGAGCAGCCCCGCCGGATCGACCACGGCCGCCGCCATCGTCCAGCCGTTGGCCACCGCGACGGCGAGCGCCGCCGCCGCCGCTTTCCTCGCCTGCTCAATCGTGATCGTCGGTCCGTAGTCCATGGTCAACCCTCAGTGACGACAAACATTGCCCGGCGACGCAGAGCTGGTTCTCTCGGCGATCCCGCGGTGATCGACAAGCAGTCGAACTCTGCGTCAGTGCATGCCCGAACCACCGGCCAGTTCCTTCACGAGCTCGCCGACGACCGCCTTCGCGTCGCCGAACAGCATCCAGGTGCGGTCGGAAAAATACAGCTCGTTGTCGATGCCGGCGAAGCCGGGGTTCTTGCTGCGCTTGATCGCGAAGACGGTGCGCGCCTTGTCGGCGTCGATGATCGGCATGCCGTAGATCGGGCTGCTCTTGTCGCTCCGCGCCGCCGGGTTGACGACGTCGTTGGCGCCGACGACGAGCGCGACGTCGGCCTGCGGCATGTCGTGGTTGATCTTTCCAGCACAGTGGGATCCGAAGCTTGGAATTCACGTGACTTGAAGTCGCGG
>JADMIO012385623.1_pt1 | contig 12360 bp, 12 predicted proteins | sample 8958161 | NCBI WGS metagenome assembly JADMIO01 (sample SAMN16585339, study PRJNA669376) | soil metagenome | isolation source: Crop rotation soil | place: USA: Cullars Rotation, Alabama | collected 2011 | reverse complement strand
TATTGCCACACATGTTTTACCTGGGTGTTACAGAGGAATACACAGAAACACATGCACATGTACCTTTTCTCGAAGGAAAATCATCAACAGGCCGTCTAGGCATCGATATTCATGCAACAGCTGGCAAGGGCGATGTTGGTTTTTGTGGCAACTGGACCTTAGAGATATCAGTAAAGCAACCGGTAAGGGTTTATAAAGGAATGCCCATTGGGCAGCTTATCTATTTCCCGGTGGAAGGTGAGATACTTGTAAAATACAACCAGAAGAAAAATGCAAAATACAGCGGACAGCCAAACAAGCCGGTGGAAAGTATGATGTGGAAGAATAAGTTTTAATCCTCTGTGGAACTCTGTGAAAAACCTCTTTTAACTCTGTGGTTAAAATTTTCGCGTAGGTAAACCACAGAGTAACACAGAGTTTTTTCACAGAGTTTTTTATAAATGGTATCGATCTATCCTTAAAATTTCCTTGCTTTATCGACAAATCAAATTTCAAAAGATGCAAAGATCATCCTGCTTTTTATTTTTCTTATTGATATCCTTTCATGTTTCAGCACAAACAGAAGACACTATCAATAACGGCAACGCAAAAATATATTACAGGACTTTCGGAGCAGGTAAACCAGTCCTCATCATCAATGGCGGCCCGGGCATGAACAGTAATGGATTTGCAGACCTTGCACAAAGATTGTCAACCAATAATCAAACGATCATTTATGACCAGCGTGGAACAGGAAGATCTGTATTAGAAAAAACAGACAGCTCAACCATCACATTAAATTTAATGATCGACGATATTGAAACGTTAAGAAAACATTTGAATATAAAAAGCTGGATCGTACTTGGGCATTCATTTGGCGGCATGCTTGCCTCTTACTATGCAACACAACATCCCGGTAACATTGATGCACTGATCCTTTCTTCTTCGGGTGGTATTGACCTCGAGCTGCTGACCTATGTTCAGCAAAGTATTAATTCTAGACTGACCATTGCAGAATACAAAGAAGTTGATTACTGGACAACAAAGATCAACGATGGTGATACCACACATGCAACAAGATTAAAAAGAGGACTGGCCCTTGCTCCTGCTTATGTAGTTAACAGGAAAAATGTACCTATGATCGCTGAACGGCTAACACAGGGGAATGCACAATTGAATGGCCTCATATGGAGCAATATGCAAAAAATAAAATTTGATTGCGCTGAAAAACTTTCTTCTTTTAAAAAGCCTGTACTTATCATCCAGGGAAAACAGGATGTTATCAAAGAAGAAACTGCATTGAAAGCACACAAGGTTTTAAAGAATTCAAAAGTGGTTATACTTGACAACTGCGGGCATTATGGATGGCTGGATGCTTATGAAGAATATTTTAAAGAAGTGAAGCAATTCCTGGCGGGCATCAACTAGAAAATAAATGCTCTGCTTCTAATTCAGTCTCCAGATAAAATAATTCAACACCCCTGCATAACCAACCCAACAGATATAAGGTATCAATAATACTGCTGCTATCCTGGAGATATTTGCAAATGATATAATTGTAAACATGATCATTAGCCAAAGCAGGATGATATCAATGAATGCCCAGCCTATTTCGTGAAATTCAAAGAAGATGAATGACCATGCAAAATTTAAAAGAAGCTGAACGAAATAAAAAATAAATGCCTGCCTTTTATCATCTTTTGCAGCATCACTTTTCCATACAATAAAAAATGAAATGCCCATTAAAATATAAAGTGTGGACCATACGGGTGCAAATACTTCATTCGGGGGATTAAAGGGAGGTTTATTGATAGTTGCAAACCATCCGTTCACTGATTCTACCGTAACCCATCCACTTACAGCTCCTACTGCCAATGGGGCAAGAAGTGCTATTATGAATTTCAGGTAACGTTGCATGTATTTGCTTTTAACGAAAAATGAAAGAAATTATTTTAAACTATAATAACCCTAAATCCTGCCAGATTGTTTATAACCAGGAATTTTAACCTTACAGGGGTATCCAGTTGTGCACAGGCTTTCACGGAGTTAGAAAGCTTGTTTTATATTTAACTCTTTGAGGAAAAATGATTGCGTAGGTACCTTAAATCCTTCCGAATTTTTTATAATAAGAAATAATAAAAGCTGTCACTTCATCATAGCTTAAAAGCCCCTGTGGCTGACTGTTACTCTCCAGGTATTTTCCATATATCCACCTGAAAACTGGTTCAATAGGGCTTCTGTGTTTCCTGTTGAATTCAGCCCATTCTCTCAGGTCAGCCACAACATTTGTATCAAGATCTTTTCTATAAAATTTTGAACTTACAGAATCAACATAGAACAGGTTCCTGTTTGCATATACAAAAAGATCGAGGTAAACCGAGTAATGAAACAATGTATCAGCAGAAGCACTTGCAGCAAGATAACCTACAAAATTTGCTTCCATTTCTTTTGCATAACCTAGCTGGTGAGCTGCTTCGTGACATGCAACAAATGAATGCAGAAATTTCGGTACTGTAGTATTCAATTGCGCCTCGCCTGTAAAAGGATTATAATAGCCCGTAAACCCTGTATAGTTTCCCATCCAGCCCCACATGGAAGACTTAATAGACTGTGGCTCGTATTTTAAAAAAGGATATTTACCCAAGAGGTTTTTATAAGAACTGGAAACCATTCCATATAGTTCTTTGTTAGAAGGATACTTTATTTTTTCAGTGACCAATACTTTCTTCGATGCATTTATTTTTTCTACAAGTAGCCTGTTTATATTTTCAAGGTCTTCTTTGCTGTATTTTTCCATCTTTAACCCCAGCTGCCAGGCAATGCCTTTGCGATCATAATTGATACCCCAGAAAATATTAAAAACGATATATAGCCAACAACAAAAAACAACAGCTTTCCGGCAGCAACTTAACAAATACTGTTTTCTTGAAGGAACCTTCCCTTTTTTAATTACCCTGGCTAAAAACCTTGCAATTTTCCATATTAACCAACATACCATCAATCCATATAAAAAATCACCAATACTAAATGGCAGCCAGCCAAAAACAAGCCTCAAAATACCTGCAAACCAGGGGGAAAAATGGCTGCTATATCCTGTTTCAACCCTCATGGCATCGTTGCTGTAAACATGTATAATGGTACAGATAATCAATAAAAAAGCAACATTGATAGCCTTCTTGTTTACCTTCATACGGCTAAAATTACTTAATGAGTGCTTAATTAGTTCGATTTATAGGCAAAAAGCCTTTATTCATTACTCATAATTGATAATTTTCACCTACATTTGCACTCCTTTAAACTGAACGCAATGGCTAACAGGCGAGCATTTGAGATTGCTTTTGTGGGGCTGAAACCGGGGGTTCACCAGTTTAACTATGATATCGACAGTAAGTTCTTTATAGAAAAAGGTGCTCAGGATTTCAATAATGCCACAGCAAACGTAAAGCTGTCATTGGAAAAAAACACAGGCTTCATGCTTTTAAAGTTTGAAGTGGGTGGAAAGGCAGAAGTTACCTGCGACCGTTGCGGCAATCCATTGAAAATGGACCTTTGGGACGAGTTTAAAATGCTTGTCAAGATGGTTGACAATCCTGAAGAGATGAATGAACAGGAAGAAGACGCAGATGTGTTTTATATCTCCAGGACAGAAAGCCACATCAATGTGAGCGACTGGATCTATGAGTTTGTGATGCTGAGTGTGCCGATGCAAAAGATGTGTAGCCAGGAAGAGATGGGTGGCCCGCAGTGCAATAATGAGGTGCTGGAAAAATTAAAAGAAATGGAAACAAAGCATATTGAACACAATGCAAATGCTCTGTGGAAAGGATTAGAAAAGTTTAGAGATAACTAAGAACAATTATAATTTAGAATTAAAAATTAACAGTCATGCCAAATCCAAAAAGGCGCCATTCGCAACAACGCAGTGCAAAAAGAAGAACGCATTATAAAGCAACGGAACCTACTTTAAGTACAGATGCTACTACAGGCGAAACACACGTACGCCACCGTGCACATGTAAGCGAAGGAAAATTATACTATAAAGGAAAAGTTGTAGCTGAAAAAGCACCACTTAAAGCATAATTATTTCTCCAAAAATTTTAATTCCAAAATCAGGGAATGAGTAACTTCATTCACGGTTTTGGAATTTTTAATTTTTAAATTTTCTTTCGATGATCAAAATAGGCCTGGATATGATGGGAGGTGATTTCGCACCTCTGGAAGCTGTAAAAGGCGCATCGGCTTTTATGGCATACAACAAGGAAGATGTACATCTTGTATTGATTGGAGATGAAGAGAAGATAAAACTGCACCTGGATGGCAACAGCATGAAGTCGCACCAGTACAGTATTGTTCATGCACCCCAGGTGATCGAAATGCATGAACACCCTACCAAAGCTTTAAAAGAAAAGCAACAATCATCCATAGCCGTAGGTTTCCATTTATTGGCCACTGGTAAAACAGATGCATTCATAAGTGCTGGGAATACCGGCGCTATGATGGTGGGTGCATTGTTCAGCATCAAAGCCATTGAAGGCGTGATGCGCCCAACCATTGGAGGTTATATGCCAAGAGAAGATGGTTCGCTTGGTTTGCTGGTTGATGTTGGATTGAATGCAGATTGCAAACCTGAGAACCTGAACCAGTTTGCCATACTCGGCTCCCTCTTCGCAGAACACATTTTAAAAATAGAAAAACCTAAGGTTGGCCTCGTTAACCTTGGTGAAGAAGAAGGCAAAGGAAACCTGTTGGCACAAGCTACCTATCCCCTCTTAAAGGAAAACAATCTTGTAAATTTTGTTGGAAATATTGAAGGCCGTGATATCTTAATTGATAAGGCTGATGTAATGGTATGTGATGGCTTTACCGGCAATGTTGTACTAAAGCTTGCAGAAAGTATCTATGATATTGTAAAGCGCCGCAACATCCACGATGAACATTTCGATCGCTTCAATTTTGAAGCTTATGGTGGCGTGCCCGTTCTTGGGGTAGCCAAACCCGTTATCATCGGCCATGGCATTTCACATTCAAATGCATTTAAGAACATGATCAATATTGCATGCAGGATGATGGAAACAGATCTTACAGGAAAAATAAAAGAAAGTTTTGCTGTCCCGGCTGAATAATGATTTGAAAATTTGGAAATGTGATGATTTGGAAATGTAGATAGCTCTTAGATTTCCAGAATCTAATCTTCAAATTTTCAAATCGGCTAATTTCCAAATCAAATATTATCTTGCGCTAAAAATTGCTTCAACAGCTTTATAGTCTTATCAAGATCATCATAACTCAACGCATTGTTCAAAAACCAGCTCTCATATGCAGATGGTGGCAAATAAACCCCATTATCAAGCATATAATGAAATAATTTATTGAACAAAGGAATATCAGCTTTAGAGGCACTCGCAAGATCAGTAACTGGCTGTTCACTGAAATGTACGCTTATCATTGAACCCAATTGATTGATCACATAAGCTTTACCCGATGCATCCAATACTTTCTTCATTCCATCACGCAGGTAAATTGTTTTTTCCTCCAGCGCTGCATAAATAGAAGGATTTTCTTTTAATTCCTTCAGCATGGTATAACCGGCTATCATTGCGATCGGGTTGCCACTCAATGTACCAGCCTGGTAAACACTACCAAGTGGTGCTATATGTTCCATGATCTCTCTTCTTCCACCAAATGCACCAACAGGCATCCCACCACCGATCACTTTTCCGTATGTAACAAGATCAGCTTTAATACCAAGTGTTTCCTGAGCGCCACCGGCTGACAAACGAAAGCCTGTCATCACTTCATCAAATATCAGGACGATATTCTCCTCATCACATATCTTTCTTAATCCTTCTAAAAATCCGGGCGCTGGTAAAATGCACCCCATATTACCTGCCACAGGTTCAATAATGATCGCAGCGATCTCATTTTTATTTTCGGCTACTTTTTGTTTTACTGCTTCCAGGTCGTTGTAAGCCACCGTTAGTGTATCGCTGCTTACTCCTGCTGTTACTCCCGGAACAGTTTGTATATTAAATGTTGCAACACCACTACCAGCTTTTACTAAAAAGGGATCTGCATGGCCATGATAGTTACCTTCAAATTTTATGAACTTGTTCTTTCCTGTATAACCTCTCGCCAAACGTAATGCACTCATGCATGCTTCTGTGCCACTGCTTACCATTCTTATAAGATCAACATTGGGAACCATGCCTGTGATCAACTCGGCCATTTCTATTTCAAGTTTTGTAGGAGCACCAAACGAAGTAGAATAAGAAGCGTATTTTTTGATCGCTTTAATTACTGGTTTGTGTGCATGCCCCAATATCATTGGCCCCCAGGATGCGATGTAATCGATGTATTTATTTCCATCAACATCATACAAATAAGCTCCTTCCGCTTTTTTAATGAACAATGGTGTGCCTCCTACGCTTTTGAATGCACGCACTGGAGAGTTTACACCACCGGGAATTGTTTTCTGGGCTCTTGTGAAAAGTTTTTTACTTTTTGATGTTTTCATGTTTTATTTTTTTACCGCAGAGACGCGGAGGTGCTAAGTTTTCTCTGCGCCTTCACGTCTCTGCGGTTATTCATTTCTATTTATTAATTAATCTTGCTGCATCCTTCGCAAAGTATGTTGCGATCAGATCACCGCCGGCTCTTTTTATAGAAGTTAATGTTTCTAGTATAGCTTTATTCTCATCGATCCATCCACGTTGTGCCGCAGCTTTTATCATTGAATATTCCCCGCTGATATTATACACACTAACGGGAACTTCCACTGCATTCTTTACTTCACGCACAATATCAAGATAGGGAAGCCCGGGTTTCACCATTACAATATCTGCTCCTTCTTCTACATCCATCACAGCTTCTTTTATTGCTTCGATACGGTTTGCATAATCCATCTGGTAGGTCTTCTTATCACCAAATCCGGGAGCACTATCTAATGCATCGCGGAATGGCCCATAAAAACAGGAAGCATATTTAGCGCTATAAGCCATAATGCCCGTCCTGGTAAAATTATTTTGTTCAAGCCCTTCACGGATAGCACCGATGCGCCCATCCATCATATCACTCGGGGCTACCATATCAGCTCCTGCCTGGGCATGACTGATACTCATCTTTACCAATGCTTCTACAGTTGGATCATTTACAATTTCGCCATGCTCAACAATCCCATCGTGCCCATAAGATGAATAAGGATCAAGTGCAACATCTGTCATCACATACATTTCAGGCACTGCATCTTTGATTGCTTTAATACTCCTTTGCATCAATCCATTCTTATTCCATGCTTCTTTGCCTGTGTTGTCTTTTAATTCGTCTTTGCATTTTATAAAAAGTAAAACTGATTTAATTCCAAGCGACCACAGTTCTTTCACTTCCTTTACAGTTAAATCAATACTTCTTCTGTAATAATTCGGCATAGAAGCAATTTCTGTAGAAATATTTTCGCCTTCATCAATAAATAGGGGGGCGATAAAATCTGCTGGTGTAAGAATTGTTTCTGCTACCATGCTCCTGATCGCCGGAGTAGCCCGGAGTATTCTGTTTCTTCTTTGTAGATACATATTTTTATTTTTCAACCGCAAAGACACGAAGGCGCCAAGAAATACAAACTTTGCGTCTTGGCACCTTTGCGGTTATTATTTAACAAGTATTCGATCGCCGTGCCCATTCTTCCTTTTCTTCTTCACTTACTTCAATACTCAGCCAATCTTTCGGATGCAAACATACATTCAATAATTTTTCTTCTTCGCTCCCGGCGCCTGGCTGATAGTTATAATCGAAACGTACAGTAGGCGGCAAACTCATTAAAATACTTTCTGTACGACCATTTGTTTTCAAACCGAAGATCGTACCACGGTCATGCAACAAATTAAATTCAACATAGCGACCACGACGTATTTCCTGCCAGTATTTATTTTGTTCTGTGAAAGACAAATCCTTTCTTCTCCTAACGATCGGCAGATAAGCCTCTATAAAACAATTCCCGTTTGCCTGTTGAAAGCTGAATAATTTTTCAATTTCAACATCATCAGTTTCACGAAGATGATCATAAAATATCCCACCGATACCTCTCATTTCATTATTACGATGATGATTCACAAAATATTCATCGCATTTCTTTTTATATGCAGGATATAATTCTTTGCCAAAAGGATCGTTTGCATTTTTTAATGTTTGATGAAAATGGATCGCATCTTCTTCAAACAAATAATATGGTGTAAGATCAGTGCCGCCGCCAAACCAGCGATCGATTACATTATCTTCTTCATCATACAATTCAAAATAGCGCCAGTTCGCATGTACAGTTGGAACAAAAGGATTAAACGGGTGAATGATCAATGACAAGCCGGCAGCAAACCATTTATTTGCATCCTGTTTAAGCAAGCCTCTCATTTTTTCCGTAACATGGCCATACACTACAGAAGTATTCACACCGCCTTTTTCAATCATATTACCATTGGCCATCGTTCTTGTGAGTCCACCGCCACCTTTGCCTTCAGCACGCTGCCATTCGTCCTGTTCAAATTTAGATTTACCATCTTCAGCTTCCAATGCGTTACAAATCGTATCCTGTAGATTATAGATGTACGCTATCCAACGCTCCCTGAAATCTTTTGTTGATGTTTTGTACATGAATGTTATTTAGTTAAAACACGAATTTTTTAGCACGAATTTGCATTTCGCAAACCAGCATTCAGCATTCAGAACTCAGAATTCATATTCCTTCACCGCATCTACAAACGCCCTCGCATGATCCACCGGAACATTCGGCATAATACCATGGCCCAGGTTTGCAATGTAACGCTGTGTTCCAAATCCATCGATCATTTCTTTTACCGCTTTTTTTATCTCAGGTATTGGCGCTAATAATTTAGCAGGATCAAAATTACCCTGGATAGTGATATTGTTGTTCGTAAATGCTCTTGCCTGTTTGGGATCGATACACCAATCAACACCAATACCTGATGCAGACGATCTACTCAGATCATTGAGTGCATGCCATGTTCCTTTTGGAAATAATATAACTGGAGCATCATCTTTTAAAGCATCTGCGATCTGTAATAAATAAGGTTGTGCAAATGTTTTAAAATCTGCAGGGCTTAATGAACCTGCCCAACTATCAAATACCTGTACTGTATCTGCACCGGCTTTTACCTGTGCTTTCAGATATTGTATAGTGATCGTTGTGATCTTTTGTAATAAACTATGTGCAACAGTTGGTTGTGTGTATGCAAATTGTTTTGCTTTGTCCCATGTCTTGCTTCCTTTTCCCTCAACCATATAGCAAAGCAATGTCCATGGTGCACCAGCAAAACCGATCAAAGGCACACGGCCGTTCAATTCTTTTTTTGTTAGCGCCAAAGCATCCATTACATATTTCAAACTTGAATCAACCCCATCAGTTATCAATGCATCAACATGTGACTGTTTTTGAATAACTGTTGGTAGTGAAGGCCCCTTCCCTTCTTCCATTAGCACTTCCATTCCCATTGCTTGAGGAATAACGAGTATGTCGGAAAAAATAATGGCAGCATCCACACCTACCTGGTCAATAGGTTGCAATGTTATTGCAGTTGCCAGTTCAGGTGTTTGTACTCGTGTGAAGAAATCATATTTTGCTTTCAGCTTCATGTAATCCGGTAAATACCTTCCTGCCTGGCGCATCATCCATACGGGAACACGTTCTGTTTTTTCGCCTCGCAATGCCTTTAATAACAAGTCATTTTTTAACATCAGTTCTTTCATTTATGTCTTACCGGAAATCAGGTTTAAGAAATCAGCTTCGACGATTTTTTATTATTTATAGTTCATGTAAAATATTCTATCATCTTCTCAACCAGGTTTTCTTTGCCAGGTTCATCAGGTACAAGTATTTTATTGGGTGTATGTTTTCTTATTGTTGATGCAGTTGTATTTCCTATCGCAAACAAAATAGTATTTGCACCGATCTTATTATTCATAAAAAAACTTTCTACCGAACTTGGACTAAAGAATAGAATGCCCAGGTAATCCTTTTGAATTCTATGCGGCACGAGCATCGTCTGGTAAACAATAATTTCATTTACATCAATACCATGTTGCTTTAATAAGGCCGGTAACTCATCCCGGCGCAAGTCACCACAAAAGAAAACAACTTCATCTGTGACTGATTGTTCGATGATAAGTTCAGCAAGCTCCGTCGCACTTGAAGCAGTGGCTCCGATTACAGATAAAGGAAAATATTTCTTTACCAGTTCTTTTGTTGTATTACCAATGCAATAGATTGTCCACTCCGGTTGTTCATCAACAATATTTTCCTGCACTGCTTCTACTGCATTCATGCTTGTAAATACAACTGTGGCGGCTGAATTGAGCACCGCTTCAATTTCCTGTTGTACTTCTACTGATTCGATGGGCTCCGTTTCAATAAATGACAACACATCAATATCAATGGCTTTCTCATGCGCCGCTTCAATGAGCTCCTGTTCCAAAAGACGGGTAGATAATATCTGTATATTATTTTGCATTCCTTATAGAATCAGCAATTAGCTGTCCACCATTTTTTAATAATTCAATTGCCAGTTGCTTACCAAGTCCTTCAGCATTTTCTTTTTTTACAGTTCTTTCAACGGCTGCTTTTTCCTGCCCGTCAATGGAAAGTATGTTTCCCTTAAAGTGAATCTCATCTTTATCTATACGGGCCAATGCGCTAATGGGTGTTGAACAACCACCAAGCAATTCCCTCAAAAAATCTCTTTCAATTTTTGTACAAACTGCAGTTGCTTCATCATTTAGTTTTTTAAGTGCAGCCGTCACACTTTCTTCTCCATCCCTGCAAACAACCATGATCGCACCCTGTGCAGGTGCTGGCAACATCCAATCAAGTTCAATGGAATTTACAGGGCGAAGGTTTATTCGTTCCAAACCTGCAGCTGCAAAGATCGCCCCATCCCAATTGCTTTCTGACACTTTCTTTAATCTCGTATTTACATTACCTCTTAAATTCTCCATGACGGAATTTGGATAACGATGAAGCCATTGGGCTTTGCGGCGGATACTACTGGTGGCTATGATGAATCGGCAATCGGCAATCGGCAATACGAGCTCTTTTAAAGACAAAGACTCTAACAATCTTTCAGAGTTTTCCTGATTACCGATTACCGATTGCCGATTGCTGACAAAGAGATCCTTATAATTTCCACGTTGCAAAACGGCCCCTTGTACAATTCCAACAGGCAATTGTGTCGGCACATCTTTCATCGAATGAACTGCAATGTCAATGGTATTATTCAGCAGCGCAATATCCAGGCTTCTCGTAAATATTCCCTGCACACCCATTTCATATAATGGTGTTTTCAGATCGATATCGCCTTCGCTTTTAATATATACTAACGTGGAGGGATAGCCTTTATCAGCCAGTATATTTTTTACAAGAGTGGCCTGCCAGACAGCCAGTTCACTTTCTCTTGTCCCTATTCTTATTATGGAATTCATTTTATTGGCTGGAAGCTGTTGAAATAAAATCGTTAATTGCTTCTATGTAGTGACAACCAGGTTGATTTTGCGTGCGCATTTTAACAGCCATGCCGTTGATCACTTTCTGAATTTTATCCTCTGCCGCTCTCTCATCACAGGAAAACGGCACAGTAACAGAAGGATCAAAGATAGTATCAGACTGAATGGTAAGTAATTTATTTTTTACATGCTTCAATACGGGAACATGCTTGCGCATTTGATGCCATTCGATGAATTCAGCCACGTGTTCCTCAATGATCATTTTTGCTTTTGGAATTTCAGCTGAGCGCTTTAACAAGGTCTCATCCTTTATCTTACTGAGCTCATCCACATTTATCAATTCTATCCCCGGAATGTTCTTAACCTCTTCAGCAACATTGCAGGGAACAGACAGGTCGATCACAAGTTTTTCAGTTTCCTTAGAAAAATGTTCATTACAGATCAGGGGTTCATTTGCATTTGTTGTTACAAGAATGATATCGGCATCATCGATACATGCCTGCATGTTTTCAATAGGGCTATATTGAAAATTAAATTCTTTTGCTAGTTCCTGCGCTTTTTCCACGCTGCGGTTTATCAATGTAACAGGAGCGCCGGGTAAATAATCTGCAAGGTTCCTGCAGGTATTGCTTCCTATTTTACCAATACCGAGCAACAATATTTTTTTTGTGGAGAATTCTTTAAATTTTTCTTTTATGAATTGTACGGCTGCAAACGAAACAGAAACGGTACCACCACTCAATGAAGTATTCGTGCGGATCTTCTTCGATGCAGCCAGAACTTCATTGATCATACGCTCTAAATAGGCCCCGATACAATTTCTTTGCTTTGAGAATTTAGCAGATTGTTTTATCTGCCCGATGATCTCGTAATCTCCCA
>JADMIO011628032.1_pt1 | contig 12360 bp, 13 predicted proteins | sample 8958161 | NCBI WGS metagenome assembly JADMIO01 (sample SAMN16585339, study PRJNA669376) | soil metagenome | isolation source: Crop rotation soil | place: USA: Cullars Rotation, Alabama | collected 2011 | reverse complement strand
GCCGCGACTTCAAGTCACGTGAATTCCAAGCTTCGGATCCCACTGTGCTGGAAAGACCGGGCGCGGCTGGAGGAGGGCGAGCGGCAGTTCGGCCCGCTCAGCGTCGGCCAGGCGGGCTCGAAGACGCATCTGCTGTTCACGTGGGCGGACGAAATAATACGCACTCCGGCGATGCTCGACGCGATCGAGGATCTCATCGGCCCGGACATTCTCGTCTACCAGCTCACGATGTGGATCAAGCCGCCGCGCGACGACGCCATCGTCGACTGGCATCAGGATGCGTCGTACTTCGGGCTGGAGCCGCACGAGCACGTGACCGCGTGGGTTGCGCTGACCAATGCAACTTCCGAAGCCGGCTGCGTGAAAGTGATACCCGGCAGCCACAAGGGCGGCCAACTCCACCATGCGGTGCGCCAGGGCCGCGCCCGCAACATGCTGCCGCGCGGCCAGTCGATTGCGCCCGGCTACGACACCAGCACGGCGGTGGAAATGCCGCTGCAGCCCGGCGAATTCTCGCTGCATCACACGCTGGCCGTGCACGGTTCCGAGCCGAATCGCTCGGACGACCGGCGCATCGGCGTCGGCATCAGCTACATCCCCGCGCGCGTGCGCTTCACGGGCAGCGTGCGGCTGTCGGCAAAGCTCGTGCGCGGAGTCGACCGCTACGGTCATTTCGACCCGGAGCCGAGCCCCCGCGCGGACTGCGACGCGGAGGCCCGCGAAGCACATGCGCGCCTCTCGCGTGCGTATTTCGCTTCGAAACAGGAATTGGCCGATCGCTACGCCAGAAATTGAATGGGGCGGTGTAGCTTTTGAAGCGACAAGGTCGTCGCCGGCGATGTAGAGGAGGGGCGAAGATTATTCGGGATGCGAATGTAAAGGCAGCTTAAGCTATCGATTCGCTGGTTGCCATATATCTCGACATTCGCAACGGTCGGGCCCACGCCCGCGCCTATCGGGATAGGGAATCGGAACTCCAACGCGATTGCTCGCAGCGCATTCGTTGGTACAAGCTTCCTGTTCGGGGAAGTCCCAGGTTACATATCCAATTAGTAGCCCGATGGAAATGACAACTGCGAATCCTATCGCAGTCACCAAACCAGGGGAACGTATTGGCAATTTCATGAAGCGCGGCACGCCAACATGAGCCGCCCGCCCGACTACTTAAGGCGACTCCCCTTAAAAAACTTCAACTGATCGCCGACGAGATCCGACGCTTCGATAAGTTCTAAAGGGCGTCCTTTATTCAACTTCGACATTGCCAAGTTGCATTTCGCGCGATTCGGATACACGCCAATCAACCGCCAATTAGATGCGAGTTCCCAGTTAGAACAGTCTTCGTTGACTGCGTAATACAGCTCGGAAATTCGATACAACAAAACCGACGTAGCCATCACAACACTCCAAATGTGCGCAACGTAAACCGCGGGACATGGGCTTTGCATCGCTACAACGGTTGCCCGGCTGGGCAGCCATCGCCTGCCAATTTCATTCACGCTACTCGATTATTCGATCAGCTCGCATTAAGACGGTCCTAGGTATCACGAGATTGATCGCTTTGGCCGTTTTCATATTTATAACCAAGTCAAACCTTGTAGGCAGTTCAATCGGCAAGTCTGCGGGATTCGCGCCGTTGAGGATTTTGCTCACAAACGTGGCCGCCCGACGGAAGTGTTCTGTATAGTTTTGTCCATAGCTCATGAGACCGCCCGACTCAACAAGTTCCGGCGTCGGTAGCATAGAGGCCAGCTTAAATTTTCTGAACAATTCCGTAAGTGGATCAGCCTGTTGTCTGAAAAATGGGTCGGGTGCCACGACCGCGGCCTGCACTCGCTCGCGAACCATCGCACTCAATGTGGGCTCCAATTCCGACGGATCATGAACACCGTACGGCGCAAGATGTACTCGAAGTTTGGATGCTGCGGCCTGTAGTTCCTTAAGAATCTGTGCGTGAAAGCTGTTCGTAGAATTGAGAAGCGCAGCGAAACGAGTCCATTTCGGCGAAACTTCACGCAAGAGCTCAAACTGTTTCGCCGCCACGTCAGCGGCACTTATCGAGGTGCCTGTGACAGTGCCTCCGGGCCTCGCCAAACTGGCGGCAAAGCCGCTTGAAACGGGATCACCGACGACTGCCATTACTATAGGAATTGTATTGCTGGCTTGAAGAGCTGCACGCACGCCTGGAGTTGAATTGACTACCATCACATCGACTTTCAGTCGTACCAGATCTTGGGCGAGTGCAAACAGTCCTTCGTTCGCACCTTCGCCAAAACGCCATTCGATAGTGATGTTTTTCCCTTCAACAAGTCCGAGTTCACGCAGCCCGTCGACCAGTGCGCGATAGTAATGAGTATTGGTTTTCGAAGACGCTGGGGTTAAAACACCTATACGCCAGTATTTACCCAATGTTTGTGCGAAGAGCACGGTGGGCGCGGTAAAAAGCACCAAGGTAGCTAAGGAGAATTGCCGTCGTGGGATCCGCTCCATTTTCATTCTAGCGATCATCCGCGTTTACGTGATTTATGGACATTTACGGTTGACCGAGGCGGTGGCTCATCTCTCATCTGCCTTAGCTCTATTTGGGACAACGACAGTGCAATCTTAAGTAACTTTGCCTTTTCTAGTTCCATCTCAACTTCAATTACCTTTCCCAGCGAATCGCTGAGCTCGAGCAGCAGGCGCAAATGATCCGAACCTATACCCACAACGCGTTCATCAGTCGTCTGGATGGAACGCACCTCAAGCGGCCCGTCTTTCGTTTCATACGTTGCCTCAATCGCTGGGATATTCAGTTCCCAGTCATTGACCGAATGCGCAATATATTTGTCTCGTACACCATCAAAAAATTTATGCGCTTCCTGCAGCTGAATGGGTAGCCCCGCAATCATTTCGCTCGTGACTTGGTGCGGATGCCGAATGCCGCCACCGTAAGACCGGCCATAGCGCATTATTGCCGCTGCTTGAATGGCCTCTGTAAGGATGAAATCTCCTGCAGTGTCGATGCGCAGCGCAATTCGGCAGTAGCTGGCCGTTTGGCGTAAGTCATTTAAAGCGCCACTCAGATGTGCAAGTCGCTTTGATTCGGAGCGAGTAAAGGGAATATTCGTTGACGTGCGCATCACTTGTTCCTAGTTTTGCATTCCACCCGATATGCAACAATTACTTCTTTGGGCAGGTAAACATATTTAAGCACATCATCCAGTAAGTCCGGATGTAAGGATAGAGGTGAATTGGTCGAGTGTAGGTATTGGCTAATTTCAACTCGACTTCTTGTGCGTCTGCCGTAAAACAGATTTTTCCACAATAGCGATGCTCTCGCTGGATGCTTACGATCAGAGATTATTTTCTCAAGATTCCCACCGATAATTCCAAAGCGTTGCGGTGGCCGCTTTTCACTAAGCTCTAATGTTCGCGTCATGACGTCGAGCATCGGAACGGCATTGCCAAAATCATAATGAATGTAGTTAATCAGCTGGCAATAGCGCCTTACATCCCAAATTGTCATATCCAGCTGTATTAGTTCGGGTCCGCGAACATGAAATGGTATTTCAAGGTATCGGAATCGACCGTACGAATCGACATGCTTGATAAACCTTAAGGCCGGCTCTCGGATCCTCAACCTGAAAGGCAACTCAGTCTTTAGTAAGTCGAGCGCCGCACTCAAATCGTGGCGAATTGACTTAGCCTTGATGCGGTTAAGTAGGAGGATGCACTTAAAATACTTTTCTATCGCTTGGAGTGATGCCCACAGAAATTGAGGTACAAGTTGGGCGCGGTATGCCATGCGCGCTGCGATGTAGTCGCAATCAGCAACATCTCTAAATGAACGAATTGCGAAATCATTCAGCAAAACGTCCTTTGCATTCTCTCGCATATTCGGCGCTTAGCCCCTGCGGCGTGCTCGCTAATTACTGTGACTGGTTCGTTCGGAGAATCAGGTTCGAATCGATAGAAAAGTTTGATTCCCGATCGCAAAGGGTCAAGCGTCAACGGTTTTGGCCTTTGTGGCAGGTTGTTAATTGCCAAATAACCTAAATGCACATCGACCGTGACAGGTCGCCACTACTGTTCCAAATCTGTCTGACAGAGCAGACGCAGACTCGCCTATAGTGGATTCGGCTTTTCGAGCGCAATCTAAACTCGGAGGTCATTATGGAATGGGTATGTGAGAAAGCTCCCAAGTTGGGGGGGTGGGTCGTGGAGGCGATTGGCGATGACGGCGAGGTCTTCGTCGCCCAGTTTTACGGGCCTGGCGATGAATTCCGCGCTCGCGAATATGCGAACTGGAAGGGCGCCTCTAAAACGCAACCTCCAAGTCAACCTCTTTGACGCAGGTTTGAGGCTTTGAATGTTGAGCTTGTGCCGTGTGCCAAGGCCCGGCCTTGCTCGCCACGTCCATTAATTGATCGAGTTTGATGCATCGCCATTCCCCGCCAGGTGGCAGGCCCGTCTTGCTTCCACCGGCGAACTGAAAGAACAACGCGTACTCGGAACCATCTTTACCGCGTCCAATGCAATGTGGGCACATCTCGCGCACATAGCCGTTATACGTGGCGGTAACTTGCTTTTTATTAGCAATAGCATCACGAACAATTGCATATACGGCTGTCATAAACGCTCCCTACGTTTATTGGGGATATGCACTATACGCTGCCGCAGAAAAACGATCTAAATCGGAAAAAGCGACCTCAATCGGTTACTTCCCGACAGCGTACTCGAGCCGCGAATCGAGAATTTCACTGCGCATCGGCGCATTCGGACTTGCATCTAAACGAGCGCCCCAATCTATTCAGTATCGGAAGGGCCGGGATTTTTAAGGTCAGCAAACTTGGCTGCCATCGTTGGATTGGCTCGCGTTAGTTTCTTGATCGTCACGTCCTGGGCTTTGTCGTTCGCAAGACGAAGGTTGCGATCTGTGCCGAGTAGGGCCTCCTTCGTCTTCTGCAGGTGATCGATTGATTTGTCGATCTCATCGATCGCCGTTTGGAAGCGTCTGGAAGCGAGGTCGTAGTTCTTTGCGAATGCCGTCTTAAACGTCTCCAACTCAGTTTCGAAGTTCATAATGTCGATATTCTGTGCCCGCACAAGCGCAAGCTCCGCCTTGTACTTTAATGAGTTCATTGCCGCGTTTCTCAGCAGCGTAATGATTGGTAGAAAGAACTGTGGCCGGACGACGTACATCTTTGGGTATCGATGAAAAACATCGACGATTCCAGTGTTATATAGCTCACTATCGGGCTCAAGTAGGGATATCAGTACCGCGTACTCGCACCGCTTTTCGATGCGATCTTTGTCGAGTTCCTTTAGGAAGTCCTCATTTTTGTTCTTCGTCGCGGTGCGATCGCTTTCGTTCTTCATTTCGAACATGATCGAGACGATCTCATTACCCGTCTCGTCCATATCGCGAAATATGTAGTCGCCCTTACTGCCGGTGCGCGAGTCATTGTCCTTTTCAAAATATGCTTTAGGGAACGCTGTTGCACGAATGCGGTTGAATTCTGTCTCGCAATGCAACTCGAGAGTTTCACCGACCATCTTTGTGGAAAGCCGAGCCTTCATATCCCGTAAGCGCTCTATAGCGTCATCCCGATCCTTTATCTGCACTTCGTACTTGTCTTTAAGGGACGTCTCGGCAAGTTGCTTCTCGAGCTTTACTCGCTCTAATCCGTTCTTTAGTTCATCGCGCTCTTTTTCGACTGTGCAGACTGCCTCGTTGATTGCGAGCTTTTGGGCGATCTCCATGGCTTCTAGCTTTGTCTTTAGGCCATGAATCTCCTCGGCTTTCATAACAGCGGATTTTTGCAGTTCGTTCGCGAGCTTCGACTCGGCAAGCCTGGAAGCAGCTTCGTTCTCGAGCTTTGCCTGCTTGAGTTCATTCGCGAGAGCATCACGCTCTTTCTCTACGGCGCTTCGAGCCTCACTCACGGCGAGCTTTCGCGCGACCTCATTCGCATCTAGTCTAGCCTTCAATTCTTGTATTTCGACATCTTTAGCTGCGGCGGTCTTCTGCAATTCACTGGCGACCTTGGCTTGGGCGAGTTCGACAGCACTCCGTTTGTCTCGCTCAGCCAGCTCAAGTCGCTCATGCAGCTGCTTCTCGAAATCACGGTCGCGAACCTGCTTCAGTATGTCCGCATAGCCAGTCTCGTCGATCTTGAACGCTTTCTTGCAGTGTGGGCAAATGATTTCGTGCATGCCTACGCTCCTCCTGCCTTCGTCAAAATTAACTCAAGAAGCTCTGGAACGGCACCGCCTGCCTCCCGTGTCGCAATCCGGCAGGCGTACTGATTCTTTGCGAGCGCGATTCCGGCAGCGGCCTCAATCGCCGCATAGGACAATTGCCACTCCGCCCAGTTAGACGTAAGGTAGCTCTCGAGGTTATCGCTTAAGGTCGCTACGCGATCACCAACCTGCTCTGCTGGGAAGTCAGCTTCGGGCTCGCCAAGGTACTTCAACAGCCGACGATTCTCCGAAGTAAACTTTATCCGCTCGGCGTCAATTATGGCTTGTTTCTTTCCTGTGGCCTTAGCCCGTGCCTCGAAGCCGCTGTCACCGTCGAAAAGTACATAGGTGGGAATTGCTAGGCGAGTGAGAATGGCATGAGCAAGCGGGATCCCACCTTTGCCTCCTGCCGGAACAATTGAAAGTCCTTGAGCTTCTAGCCGTCCCACCGCATCGCGATCACCGATTCCATATAGTACTGCTGCTTCCGTCTCCCCCTCGACGAGTAAAGCACGCGTTGCGAATAATGCGACCGAAAGGCGGTCCGTAACGATTCCGTCAAGTTGGCGGACAACCTGATCGGCATCGACCGTGCCGTTCAGTTTCGATTGCACATCCGCAATCGTGGCGAAGTGCACATTAACGATAGGAGTCTCATCAGAAGATCGAGTTAGACGTCTCACTTGGTCGAAGTGCCTCGCCTCAAGAAAGTACGGGCTATGAGTCGCATATGTCACTTGTATCCGCTTACTAGGGTTCTCTGCAAGCGACCGGAGTACCTTCGCAAACGTCTGTGCCTGAATTGGATGCTGAAAAAGTTCTGGTTCCTCTATAGCGAGGCAGATTACGCCCTCGGCTGAAGCGGCTCCCGACTGCGCCAAGAGCTGGAGAGCTGAAATTAGAAGCGTGCGTTGAAAGCCATGACCTTGTCGCTCGACTGCAGTCTCGGTTGCGCCGTCCAACACGGTTACGTCGAACGTGGTCCGCGGTGCCTTGAGCTCTACCTCGGCAGGGCAAACCGTGAGAGCTCGTCCTGGAGAGTAGGACGTGACGACCTCGTTTAGCTGGGTCGTCATGACCTCTAATTGCGCTTTAAACTTTTCTTCATAGATTTGCTGTTGCTTTGCGCGCGACTCCTCGACGATTTTAGCGATTTCCTCGTCTGCAGCAGCACGATCAACTGAGCGCTCAAGAATTCGACCGATGATACTTGACCTCCCGTCTATCGATTCCTCGCTTGCTCGAAGATCGGCAGTGACCAATACGAAGTCGAAGAGCCCGCTCATCTTGCCGCCGCTGTTAAAGCCGAAGAAGTTGGTCTGTAAAAATTCCGGAGCTTCGATGAGTTTGTCGGTATGGTTCGCCTCCCAGGTGATCATCGCCTGATTGGCGGCCTCAACATTACTCCACGCGGGAAGACCGAGCACGGAATCCGAGGCGCGCAGCTCGTTGTAAGCGGCCCTCTTTTCGGTGGCCGAAGCCTTCGCACGGACAATGTTGAATGCCGGATAGCTTTTCGAGTTTGCTGACACGCTTTCAACCCCATCTGGGGTTCGACGCTTCCAGGCAGTGAACGTTGTTACGCCTGCGGGAGCGTATTTGCCAAGTTCTTGCCGATCTTTATCGGTAAGGTCACCGAACGTGACTTGGACTTCAATGTCTTCGTTAATAGCCCCGAAGGAGCAGTCCTTTTCCGTCAAGGAGCCTTTGCCGTTAAAGTACCAGTCGAGTGCACAAAGCACAGTTGATTTGCCCGTCCCGTTCGGCCCGATGAAAGTCGTGACAGCATCGAATGGGATCGTTACGTCTTTCAACGTGCGGAAATTTTTGATTCGAACAGATTGGATCTTCATGCTTAAGAACGAAGCGCGCTTAAATAGGTTATGCCATTGTAATGGAACGCGATGTGCTAGACGTTACGCGCCGATTCTGTCTTATAGTGATGACTGATTTTGCGAGACGTTAGCTTGCAAAACGACGGACCGCTAACCATCATTCGGCGATGGCCGCCCTATCGCCACTTGTGGCCATCTCCATCGCCTCAAGCAACACCTTCTCTTCGTGCGCCCCCGCAACGGTCACTTTGCCGTTGAAGATGAAGAACGGCACGATGTCGATGCCGGAATTCCGGACTTCCTGCTCGAGCCGCTCGACTGCCCGCACATCCGTGTCGCTGCCCAGATACACCGCAACGTGAGCCCAGTCGAGTCCCACCGTTGCGGCGAGATCCGTTAGTGCTTCGTGATCGTTGAGGCTGATGCCTTGCATGAAGAACGCCTTGAGCAGCGTTTCCACCATCTCGTCCTGACGCCCGATCTTTTGCGCGCAGCCGCTGAGTCGATGCGCGTCGAGCGTGTTCGGTTGTACCGTGATTTTGTCGAGCGCGAACGGGAGGCCCAGGCGCCTCGCCAACTCCCCGACTTGCTTCTGCTTTTCAAGGTCGGGCCCGGCTGGGCCGTGCTTGAGCTCCTGGTGCTCGCGGCGCGACATGCCGCCGGCCGGAATCTCGGGGTTCAACTGGAAGGGCAGCCAGCGCACGATCGGTTTCGGGCCGCCGGGATGCGCTGCGGTCCAGTATTCGAGCGCGGCTTCGAGGCGGCGCTTGCCGATGTAGCACCAGGGGCAGACGAAGTCGAAAACGACGTCGACGTACAGAGGCTCATTCACATTCACCTCTTCAATTGATAATTGACAATGGACAATTGACAATTAGAAGCAAAGTTCGCGTCCATTGCAGGATTATAAATCTTGAACGGGGAAGGCCATCGGCGCGCGCGGAGAACACTGAGGACGCGGAGGGAAGCTAGAATCGCAATGACGTTTGCATGGGAGTAGGCGAAGCGGTAGTTTATTGGTCGGCGAAGAAGTAAAGATCATTTGTCGGTAGTTTGGACACCAATACAAATTAGGGAGCGCCGCAAATGCTGGGATTGATATATCAGCTGCCAATGATGGTGATGATGCTCCTTACCTACCCCCAGGGGCAGGTGGCTATCGTAGTCGTATTGCTGGCAGTCGCAGCCGCCGCCGCATCAAGGCGGTTCTGGGTGCAATGCTTTGTGGCGATCCTGCTTTTCGTCTTGAGTACCGTTGCTTCTGTGTGGGTCTTACAGTTCGGGTGGGCGTTCGCAGTTCTTGGCATCCTGCTGCTGATGTCCGGTGCAGTTTGGAAACTGACAGCCCGCCGCCCTGCGGAATCGCAACCGGTACGCGCGCATGCCAGCGGTGGCTTGATATGGCCAGGCTTGGGGCTGTTGGCAGCCCCATTTGCGAACGTCTTCCTCCTGATGCCGGCTTTGCGGCCGTTTTTCGCGTGAGACTCACTTAATCTGCAATTGCAGTCCAAGTGCGGCCCGCGCTTACTGCTGTGCTTGAACGAAAGGCGCTCAGGGACCGTATTTGTCGTGATTTCGGCCATATCTTTTGTGTTGTTCTTAGCGCAAGGTCTTGTTGCTTTCGTTTCGTTCGGCCAGATGGCGTTTTTGATCTATACGATGATGGACAATTGAGGCGCACGCATCTGACAGCGGCCGTTCGCCGCTCCATACAACAACCGAGGAGATTCAAATGCAGTACGTCGATGGATTTGTTTTGCCCGTTCCCAAGAAAAACCTGAAGGCCTATCTCCGCATGGCCCGGACGGGAAAAAGAGTGTGGCTCAAGCACGGCGCGCTCGACTACAAGGAGTGCGTCGGCGACGACCTTGATACAAAGTTCGGAGTGCCGTTCACGCGAATGATGAAGGTCAAGCCGGGCGAAACGGTCGTTTTCGCCTATATCGTGTTCAAGTCGCGGGCGCACCGCGACCGTGTCAATGCAAAGGTATTCAAAGAAATGAGCGGCGCTGATATGCCGAAGGAGATGCCGTTCGACATGAAGCGGATGGTCTACGGCGGATTCAAGGCTGCGGTGGGGGGATAAAGCTACATGGAATGCCCCGGCTTAAAGTTGCCGGGGCAGACGCCAAGTCCGGAATGATGAGTATGTCCGCGCCTTCAGCGTTCTCCGCGCGAACATGTATGACCAATCCGTTTTGCTCTTGCTCCGCGTCCTTTGCGGCAAAGCTTTCAAATGGATTCCGGATCGCGTCCGGAATGGCGATTCTATCGGCGTTCATCGGCGGTTCCAAATCGCTTTAACGCTTGAGTCGCTCTAAAAACCAAGCGCCAACCCGCCCGGCCGAGGATCGGTCCCGCCTCTTAACACGCCGTTCTTCCGATCGAACTGAATAAGCTGCACCGCGCCGCCGCCGCTCCACGCCTTCAGGTTCTCGACGGTGTGGCCCAAGCGCGTCAGCGCATCGCGAGTTGCCTGGGGCACGCGTTCGTCTATCTTGACGACGGGAGGGCGGCCGAGGTTTGCCGGGTCGGTGCCCGGGAAGCTGTGGAAGCGCGGACACTCGCAGGACTCCTGAAGCGACATGCCGTGGTCGATCACGTTGCTGATCATCTGCACGTTCCATTGCGCCTGCTGATCGCCGCCGGGCGTGCCGCCGACGAGCCACGGTTCGCCGTCGCGATAGACCATGTAGGCGTTCAGCGTATGCATCGTGCGGCGCCCAGGCGCGATGCAGTTCGGATGATTCGGGTCGATGCTGAAGCCGCGGCCGGCGCGGTTGTTGAGCGTGATGCCGGTTTCTCCCGCGACCACGCAGGAGCCGAACGCGTTCGACAAACTGTGAATGAAAGAAATCGCGTTGCCGTCTCCATCCGCTACCGCGAAATAGCTCGTGTCGCCGGCATGTTCCGGCACCAGCGCACCGTCGGGCCAGAGCGCGCGGCCGCGATCGATTTCGGCACGGCGGCGGGTCGCGTGTTCCTTCGAGATCAGCGTATCGAGAGGCCACTTCACGAATGCCGGGTCGCCCGCGTAACGGTTGCGATCCGCAAATGCGAGCTTCTTGGCCTCGACGAGAAGGTGAATGCGCTCTGGACTGAAAGGCGCGAGTGAGCCCAAGTCGAAGCCTTCGATGATGTTGAGCTGCTCGAGAACGAGGAAGCCCTGCGAAAGCGGAGCGGTTGCGTACACCGTCGTGCCGCGATACTGCGTCGAGATGGGCTTGTAGACGATCGCCTGCTGCTGCGCGAAATCCTCGGCCGTAAACGTCTGGCCTTCCTTCTTCAGAAACGCGAGCATCTGCTCCGCGAGCTCGCCGCGGTAAAACGTGTCGGCGCCGCCTTTAGCGACAGCCCTCAGGGATTTCGCCAGGTTCGGCGCGTTCCACCGCTCGCCCGGCGCCGGGATGCGGCCGTTCGGCAGATATTGCGCAGCCGAATGCGGATAATTCGCGAGCGTGTCCGCACGATCCGCGAATCGCGCGCTGATGTAATCTGTGATCGCAACGCCATCCTGAGCGAGGCGGATCGCCGGTTCCCAGAGCTCGGCCCAGTCCATCGTGCAATAGCGCTTCCATATTGCTTCATAGACGGCAACCGCGCCGGGCACGCTGACGGCGTGCACGCCGTTGAGCGGCATCGTCTTGTGTCCGCGGCTGCGGTAGTAGTCCGATGTCGCGCCCGCTGCCGCGACGCCGCTGCCGTTCATGCCGACGGTCTCGCCTTTTTTTGCGTCGTGCAGCACGATGAACGCATCGCCGCCGAGACCGCATTTCATCGGCAACACGACGCCTTCCGCCGCGGCGACCGCGATCGCCGCATCGAATGCATTGCCGCCGCGCTCGAGAATGCTGACACCGATGTATGCCGCCACCGGATGAGCTGAGCAGACCATGCCGCGCGTGCCGAATGCTTCGGGGCGCCTCAGGATGCGCGAGGCTTCGGCATCGCTGATGCTCCAGGAACCGTCGTCAATTTTCAAAATCGTCTCCTAATGTTTGCAGAGCATCCTACACTGCCCAAGGCTCTGAAAAATACTTCTCCCTCACCCTAACCCACTCCCCCAAATTGGGGGAGTGGGAATGTTCTTTCATTCCACGACTATATTCGCGGCCTTCACGACCTTGGCCCAGCGCGCGACTTCCGATTTGATGTAAGCGTTCGTGTTTGCGAGCGGCTCGGCGGCCGGCTCGAGGCCGAGACCGAAGAGACGGTCCTTCAGCTCCGGCGCGTGGAAAATCCTGATCGCTTCCGCATTCAAAAGCGCGAGCACGCTTGCGGGCGTTGCGGCGGTCGCGAACAC
>JADMIO011418088.1_pt1 | contig 12361 bp, 9 predicted proteins | sample 8958161 | NCBI WGS metagenome assembly JADMIO01 (sample SAMN16585339, study PRJNA669376) | soil metagenome | isolation source: Crop rotation soil | place: USA: Cullars Rotation, Alabama | collected 2011 | reverse complement strand
CCCCGCCGAGGGGAGGGAGAAAGAGGTTGGACGCGGCGCAACATCAAAGATTTTCCCGGGATTGAGTAAGCCGTCGGGGTCGAGTGCGTTTTTCACGACCTTCAACAATTCGTAGCTGTTGTCGCCCAACTGTTTGTGAAGGAACGGTTTTTTGGCAAGGCCAACGCCGTGTTCGCCGGTGATCGTGCCGCCGACCTGCAGCGTGCGGTCGACGATTTCGCGGAGGGCCAGCTCGACGCGGTGCATCTCGTCGGCGTCGCGTTCGTCGACCAGGAAGGTGGGGTGCAGGTTGCCGTCGCCCATGTGGCCAAATGTGCCGATCATGAGATTGTATCGGGCGGCGCAGGCGGCGATGTAGCCAACCATGGCGGCCAGCTCGCTGCGGGGGACGGTCACGTCTTCGAGTATCGTCGTGGGCCGCACGCGCGCTAAGGCGGAGAACGCGCTGCGGCGAGCGGTGAGCAGCCGCGTCGCCTCGGAGTCGTCGGCCGCGGCGCGGACTTCGATGGCGCCGCGGGCGGCGGCAATTGCCGCCATGGCCGCGGCTTCTTCGGCGACGGCCGCTTCGTGGCCGTCAGTTTCCATCAGCAGCACGGCGGCCGCGTCGGTCGGCAGGCCCACGTGAGCGAAGTCCTCGACGCAGCGGACGGTCGTCTGATCGAGGAACTCGAGCGTGCAGGGGATAATCTTTGCCGCGATGACGTCGGAGACCGTGTCTCCCGCGGCCTCGATCGACGTGAACGTAGCCAGCAACGTGCGACGGGCCTTGGGAAGGGGCACGAGTTTGAGCAGCACGCGCGTGACGACGCCGAGCGTTCCCTCGCTGCCGATGAACAGGTCGCGGAGATTGTAGCCGGCAACGTCCTTGACGCATTTGTTGCCGAGCCAGGCGATCTCGCCGCTGGCAAGCACGACTTCAAGCCCCATCACGTAATCGCGAGTGACGCCGTACTTCAACCCGCGCAGGCCGCCGGAGTTTTCGGCGACATTGCCGCCGATGGTGGAAATCTTGCGCGAGCCGGGGTCCGGGGGGTAAAACAGACCGTGTCTGCCGGCCGCTTCGTCGACTTGCTGCGTGATGGCGCCTGCTTCTGCCTCGATCGTGAGATTGCGCGGGTCGACCTCGCCGATTTGGTTCATATCGGAGAGGCAGACCACGATGCAGCCGGCCATTGGCACGCTGCCGCCGCTCAGTCCCGTGCCCGAGCCGCGGGTGACGATCGGGGCGCGTGCGTCTCGGGCTGCTTTCACGCAGGCGGCAACTTCGGCCGTCGTTTTTGGAAAGACGACGCAGGCAGGATTCTGCCTGAGGACTGGCGTTCCGTCATAGGCGTAGACGGCGAGGTCCTCGGGCTGGGTGAGCACGCGCTGGGCGCCGAGCTGGCGGGCGAGTTCGGCGACGAGTGGCGTGGAGGCAGACATTTGATTTTGGATTTTAGATTTTGGATTTTGGATTGGGGAGAGGAGGGAAGGGCGAGCAACGTCTTCCGCCTGGCTTGCACAATCCAAAGTCTAAAATCCAACCTCCCGAGTTGCCGTGCGTCTCTCCCTCAAACAATGCCCCACCGCACGTCACTGGTCATAAAGCAAAAACTTCGCCCGTCGTTCCAAAAACTCGTCCAGCTCCTTCTGGTACGTCGCCTGAAGGGCGTCGCCCTCGACGCCGTCGCGAATCGCCTCCAGCGTCCGGCGGTCGATCAGCAGGCGATCCATGTCGTTCACCTTCCACGCGTCGGGATAGAGTCGGCGTAACGTGGCCGCGATCGTCAGGCCGACGCGCACCGGCTCGATCGCCCCGCGGTCGATGATCGTGAAGTTCACGCCGCCGCACTGTTCGCCCTCGAACTTGCTGGCATCGGGCGTGAACTCGATCGGCACGAAGCCAATGCCGGGGAGGCCCACTTTGTTCAACTCGGCGGCGAGTTTGCGGCCATCGATCCATGGCGCCCCCAGTACCTCGAACGGCGTGTCCGTCCCGCGGCCGACGGAGATGTTCGTCGTTTCCAGCAGGCCGATGCCGGGGTAGAGCACGGCTTCGGCGAGGCTCCGCATATTGGGCGAGGGGTCGATCCACTCGCGCCCGGTGGCGTCCCACAAATCGCCGCGTCGCCAATTTTCGCACTTGACCACGATCAAATCGAGGTCGAGTCGCCGCTCGGCGCGGTACATCGTCGCGATTTCGCCGACGGTCATGCCGTGCCGGACGGGGACGGTGTGGAAGCCGACGAACGACTGGCGTCCCGCGTCGAGCACCGGCCCCTCGACCGCAATGCCGCCAATGGGGTTGGGCCGGTCGAGCACGACGAACCGCTTCTTATGCTCGGCCGCCGCTTCCATGGCGTTGGTCATGGTCGAGGTGTACGTCCAGAAACGGGCGCCGATGTCTTGCAGGTCGTAGACCAAGACGTCAACGTCTTCGAGCTGATTCTTAGTCGGGCGGCGATTCTCGCCGTAAAGGCTGAGGATCGGTACGTCCGTCTTCTCGTCGGTCGAGTCCTTGATGCCGTCCTCGTCGAGCTTACCCGCGATGCCGTGCTCGGGGCTGAAGATGGCGACGAGCTCGACGCTGTCGGCATCGTGCAATAGGTCGATCGTGCGATGACCTTCGAGGTCGACGCCGGTCTGATTGGTGATGACGGCCACGCGGCGGCCCTTGATCGGGATGAAGCCGTCGCGAGCCAGCACGTCGATGCCGCACAGCACCGGTTCTCCGGGCTTCGACTTCTGTCGCCGTTCGGCGGTCGCAACTTGCTCGCCGCCGCCGAGCGGATTCGGTGCCATGACCGCGGCGGCGGCGATTGTGCCGATCCGCCCCGCGAGCGGATTCACGTTGCCCATGCCATCGGGATGCAGGCGGTTGGAGAGGAAGATGACAAACAAATCGTTGTCGGGATCGATCCACATCGACGTGCCGGTGAACCCGCCGTGCCCGAACGCGCGCGGGCCGAAGAGCTCGCCGCGATTCGATGAAAACGCGCTGCGGTTATCCCAGCCCAGGCCGCGAGAATTGCCCGCCACATCGCGAGGTCGAATCATTTCAGCAAGCGTCGCCCGGCTCATGATCCGCGGCGACTCGCCCGCCGGGCGGCTGCCGCGGAGCATCGCGTCGCAGTAGATGGCGAGGTCGCTGGCGGTGGAAAACAACCCCGCGTGCCCGGCCACGCCGCCCAAGAGAGCTGCGCGCGGATCGTGGACTTCGCCGCGCAGCCATTGGCCCTCTCGCTGCTCGGTGGGCGCCGCCCGCTTGCGCAGCACCTCGCCGGGCCGATACATCGTGTCGGTCATTGCAAGCGGCCGGAAGATATTGGCCGCGGCGAACTCGGCGACGTCGTAACCAGTGACCCGTTTGATGACTTCGCCGAGCACGATGAAGTTCACGTCGGAGTAGACGAACTTCTCTCCTGGTTCCGACTGCGGCTCCAGGGCGAAGATATGCTCCCAGGCCGTCTCGACGCCATCTTCATAATCGCCCAGCGGGTTGTCGGGCACGAGCCCGCTCTGATGCGTCAGCAGTTGCTCGATGGTGATGTCCTTCTTGCCGCCGGCGGCGAATTCCGGAATGTATGTCGCCGCTGTTTCGCGCAACCGCACGTCGCCGCGCTCGACGAGGATCATGATGCTTGTGGCCGTGGCGATGGGCTTGGTGAGTGATGCCATGTCGAAGACCGTATCGGCCGTCATGTCTTCTTCGTCGGGTTCGACCTGACGCTGGCCGAACGTCTTCAACAAGCCAATCCCCCCCGTGCGGCCGATGGCGACGACGCATCCGGGGAGATTGCCCTTGTCGATGTTCTGGGCGACCAGCTCGTCGATCTTGGCGAGTTTCTCGGCACTGAGGCCCAGTTTCTCGGGCGCCACAACGGGGAGTTGGGCGTCCACTCGCGGCGCGAAGGCAAGTATTGCCAACAGTCCCCCGAAGAAGCGAAGAAGCGGCTCGCGCCCCTGCCGAAGCGAAGTCGCCCCTACGGCGTGTTCAGCTCGAACTCCGAAGGCCCGGTTCCGACTCGACGGTTGTAACATCGGGTTGATCCTATTGAATGCTCGCTAATAATCGGCGCCACCCGTCGTCCGGCCGCCGCCCAGGACAAAACTCAGCAGCCATCCTCCGCCAAACGTCGCCGCGGCGCCGATCGCCGCGTACCAGGGCCAAAACACGACGGGCCAATCTTTATTGTACAGGTTGCCCAGCGGCATCGTGGGAAGCACCATCGCGGACAGGACCGTCAAGCCGATGACGAATCCCCCCAGGGCAGGCCGTTCGGTCACCCGCGGCGTCAGCACGCCCAACAGGTACAGCCCCAGCATGGGACCGCTGGTGAAGGCGGCAATGCCCAGCACGCTATCGACGACGCTCTTGCCCACCCCCCAACGATAGCTCGCCAGCGCGATCGCGATCTGCACAACACCGAACCCCAGCGTGGCCAGGCGGCCCCATCGCATTTGCGCCTCCCGGCTCAACGGTCGCCCGGCGAGCGGCACGACAATATCTCCCACCAGCGACTGGGCCAACGGGTTGAGCGAGCTGGAAAACGCGGCCGCAAACACCGCCGCGAGCGTCAGCCCCACCAGTCCCGTCGGCAGGTTATGAATGATGAAGTGGGCGACCACCCGATCGCCGGCCGCGAAGTCGAACGCGGATTGCGGCGGGAACTGGACGTAAAACGCGGCGAGCCCCACGCCGATTAGCAGGAAGAGAGCAAATTGGAAACACACGACGAACCCACTCAAAGCCAGCGCCCAGCCGGCTTCCCGTTGACTACGCGCCGCCAACAATCGTTGCACGGTGAGATGGTCGGTGCCGTGCGTCGAACCAGTAAGGAACAGGCCGCCAATGAGCCCCGCCCAGAACGTCATCGACGATCCGTCCGGCTTGACGAAACCCCAGCGAAAGTCGAAGACGCGGAACTTTTCGGCCGACTCGCCAAAGGAGCGGAGCTGCTCGACGCCGCCGGGCAGTCCCTGCACGATTTTTGTGAGGATGACAATCGCACCGAGAATGTAAATCGAGAATTGGATGCAGTCGTTCCAGACGACGCTTTTGACGCCGCCGAGATAGGTGTAGGTGATCGTCACGGCGCCAACGATGACAATGCAGGTGTGAAGTTCCAGCCCCATCGCCTGTTGCAGGACCAGCGCCGCCAAATAAAGCCGCAACGCATCGGCGAGATTCCTGGTCACGATAAACAGCAGCGAGCTGGCCCGGCGGGACGTCTTGCCAAATCGCCGCTCCAGCACCTCGTAGGCCGTAAACGGTTCGCCGCGAAAGTACAGCGGCAGCAGGATCAGAACGATCATTAGCCGGCCCGCGATGTAGCCGAACGTGATCTGCAGGTAGCGCATGTCGCCGCCCGCAACGAACGCCATGCCGGGGACGCTCAGAAAGGTGACGGCGCTGGTTTCCGTCGAGACGATCGACAGCAAAACGGCCCACCACGGCAGCGTGCGATTGCCCAGAAAATAATCGTCGGTCGTCACCTGTCCCCGGCCGACCCAGACGCCCAAGGCGAGCATTGCCAGCAGGTAGACGACGACAATCGCCCCATCAACTCCGCTCAGCGGGAAGCCCAGACCACCGGTGGCGGCAAAAAGCTGCATCATCACCAAGAAAAAGTAGGAAGAATTGGCCTCGCTCCTCGCCGCGACGGGAGGAGGCCGAGACAAAACGCGCCAGTCCCACGCTCTCCAGTATGATGCGGCGCCCGGCCCTCATAAGCCAGACACGCGCAGCTTTATCTCATTTTCGCGCACCGCCGCTATGGAGCGATGCATCCCGTTACTAGAATCGATTCCATGCTCGAACACCTCACCACCGAAGCCCGGAACCCGGATTCCGAGCAGCTCGACAGCATGACCCCGCTGGGGATCGTGCGGCTGATCAACGCCGAGGATGCAAAGATCGCCGACGCGGTGGCGGCGGAAGCAGAAAATATCGCCAAGGCGATTGAGGTGATCGCCCATCGCCTTCAGCACGGCGGACGACTGATCTATATCGGCGCGGGAACGTCGGGCCGCCTCGGCATCCTCGACGCCTCCGAATGTCCGCCGACGTTCAACGCCGATCCGAAGCAAGTGCTGGGATTGATCGCTGGCGGCCCCTCCGCAATCCTGAAAGCCGTCGAAGGCGCCGAGGATTCGCCGGAACTGGCCGCCGAAGATTTGCGCGCGATCGACCTCTGCAGTCATGACGTGCTGGTGGGCATTGCCACCAGCGGCCGCACGCCTTATGTGATTGGCGCACTGGACTATGCCCGCAGCCAAGGGGCGTACGCCATCGGCTTGGCATGCAATCGGGACGCTCTGATGGCCGCCCGAGCGGATCTGTCGATTACGGTTGTCGTCGGGCCGGAGATCCTCAGCGGCTCGACGCGCATGAAGGCGGGCACGGCGACCAAAATGGTGCTGAATATGCTCTCAACCGGCGCCATGGTCCGCATGGGCAAGACCTACGGCAATTTGATGGTCGACCTCCAGGCGACCAACACCAAGCTCGCAGCCCGGTCAAAGCGCATCGTCAGCGCGATCACCGGATTATCTGCCGAGGATGCAGCCGAGATGCTTGCGCGCTGCGGAGGCGAAGTCAAAACGGCGATTGTCGCTCACCAGCTCGGGCAAACGCCGGAGGAAGCTCGCCAGTCGCTCCGCGCGGCCCGTGGCCATCTCCGCGGGGCGCTCGAAGGCCTGACGCAGGCTAACGGCCGGCCGTCGACCCTGTCCTAGGCGCGATTGGTCCTAGGCGCTAGCGCAGGCACGGTCTTGGCAACGTAAATCGAAGGGGGATCGAGCCGTTTCTCTCGCGACGGCAACCGCCTGACGTCCGCTACATTTGGCGCCTCAGTCTTGTTAAGCTCATGCCATGAGCAACGAACTTCTGCTGGGGGTCGACGGCGGGGGCACCAAGACCGAAGCCTGGCTGGGGCGTCTGGGCGGCGCCGCCGAGCCAGTCGTCCTCGGCCGCGGCAAGGCGGCGTCGTCCAATCCCCGCGCCGTCGGCCTTTCGACCGCGCTTGCGAATCTCGGCGACGCCGTCAACGCCGCGTTCTGCGATGCGGAGCTGGAAGTTCAACCGGCCGACTGTGCCGTGCTGGCGATAAGCGGGGCAGGGCACGCAGCCATGCGCGAGCACATCCGGGACTGGGCTGAGCGCCGCAACCTGGCTCGTCGCCTGGACCAAGTTCATGACGCGGACGCGGTGCTAGCGGCCGGCACGCCGGACGGCTGGGGAGTCGCATTGATCGTGGGCACCGGTTCGGCGGCCGTCGGCGTCGATCGCGGGGGACGCCGCGAAGTCGTGGGCGGGTGGGGTTATTGGTTCGGCGACGAGGGAAGCGCCTACTGGCTCGGCCGCTGCGCGCTGGATGCCATCGCCCGCGCCGCCGATGGCCGGCTGCCGGGCACGCCTCTGACCGACGCGGTGCTTGCGTGGCTGCAAATCGACGATCCGCGAGCGATCCTCGGCGCCCTCGAAGCCACGGGCAATGTCCGCGGCGCGATCGCCGGATTGGCCGCGATCGTTACTGCTCAGGCCGACGCGGGCGACGCGGCCGCGACCGGCATTGTCGCCGTCGGCGCCGAAGAACTGGGCGAGTCGATTGCCAGCCTCGCGGCGCGATTGGCTTTAGGAGCCGAATTTCCGCTGGCCATCACGGGGGGCGTTGCCTGCGGCAGCGATCTGTTTCGCCAGCGGCTGGAGGCCGCGCTGCTGAAGCGTTCGCTCACCCCGCAGCCGGTCGAAGTGGTGCCTCATGCCGTCGTCGGCTGCCTTCGCCTGGGGCGCACGCTGGTGGCGCCGCGCATTTGAGCGCGCCGGCGGGGGCTCGATCATCGCAAAGGCGGCGGCGCCTAGACGCCCCTGCGCATCGCTTGCCACGCGCCAACGATGAGGCAGGCGATCGCCGGAAAGAACGTGACAAAGAATAGCAGGCCGGGTCCGATCGGGTTGGGGTTTGGATCGGGCCACAATCCGAGCGACGCCAACACGACGATGGCCCATAACGGGCCCCAGCCGACGACGACAAGCCCAAGGCCGACCTGCAGCCAGCGGTTGCGCGACAAACATTTCATGCAGCAAGCTTAGCATGCGTCCACGGCGGTGCTTTCTTCGCCGGCTCTTTCATCGGCAGCGTCTGCCAGGCTTTTGCCGAGACAAAGGCTGGTCTCCGGCGACAAACGATACTCCCCAAAGAGCGGAATTGGATGGAAGCCCGCCGCTCGATAGAGGGCCAACGCGGCCGTTTGCCGGAATCCGGTTTCGAGAACGAGCCGCCGAACGCCTTGCATGCGGGCTTCACGTTCGAGCGATTCGACCAAGAGTCGGCCCAAGCCCTGACCGCGGGACGACGGCGCGACATACATTCGCTTGAGCTCGGCAGTCACCTGGTCGAGGCGGCGAAAAGCGCCGCAGCCCACCGGTTGGCCGCTGAGGTACGCCACGAGAAACACGCCGCGACCTTCGGCGACCTCCTCGGGATCGAGTCGGAAATGATTGGCGCCGGGCTCGGCGTACAAACCCGTAAGCTCGGCGTTCAATGCGCTAATAAGCGATTGGCTCACGTCGGCGGCGAGGTCGGCTCGGGCGATGACGAGGGCTTCTGCGGCCACGATGACCCTCGCTTACACCATCGGCTCGGGGGGAGAGTCCTTTCGCGAACGCTGCGACGCCCGCAACAGGCGGAAGCCCACGTCGCTGCGGATGAATCCGTAGAGCGAGAGCAGGATGAACGCCAACACGCCGATGACCAACGGCTTCGAATAGTCGATGCCGTAGAACACGCCGCCTTCGCCGAGCGGCGGCGCGGTCGCGGGCTCCAGGGGCAGCGCATAATCGTACGCCAGCGTATTGATATGCACGACGTGAATCACGGGGACTCCCTGATTGACGAATCTCGGCATCACGCCGTCGATTTCGCGCACATGCCGCGGCGGGCGGCGATTGACGCCGGGCTTGAACATGGCTTTGCCGACGCTCTTGCCCACCGAGACCATGCCGCCGCCGACGTTGATGTACGCTTTGATGGGCTGGCCTTCAGCCGATTCCTTGTAAAGCCGCATGCGCTCGTCCACGTTGGCCTTGAAATCGGCCTGCTTGTTGGCGACGACGTCGCCCTCGGCGGAGATGGGCGGCGCGTCGGCGCGAAACGGCGTGAGGCCGTTGCGCTGGATCGACGCCATCACTAGTTTGAGCCCCTCTTCGTTGAGGCCCTCGCCGCGATCTTGGTTGCCGCCCACCGAACAGGCGATGGACTTGATCGAAAAAAGCCCAGACTCGCGGTAAGTGGGCTTGCCGTCGGCGTCGAGTTTAGGTTCGCCCTCTTCGTCGAGAATCGGCTCACGAATGCCGCGTCGGCGCAGCAGGCGCTCCATGTCGGGCCAGAGCAAGGCCGGGACGTTGGCGCCCCATTGCGAGGCGCTGGCCCCGGAGATGACGATGGCTTTGCACTTGAGCGTTTCGCACGCGGCATAGGTGCAAATATTGAGCGCCGGGAACGATCCAGAGACGCCGATCGCGACAACATCCCCGTCTTCGACGCCCGCCTCTTTGAGCATATCGACCATCACGGCGGCAAAATTAGGATTCACCGACGTCTGCTTGGCGGCCACTTCGCCCCAGACGCTGGTGGCGGGAGACATGGGCAGACCGATGAGGCCCGACTCCGAAGGATCGACCAGACGATCGATTGGCGGGCCGACCTCGACGCGGGCGGCCTTGATGACCGCAAAGGCGTCTTGGGCCAGCTTGGCGGCGGCCGTCTTCTCGGCGAAGTACGGCTCCTGGTTGCGCACCTTCCAGCGTTCCACCACCACCAGGCCGGCCAGAGAAATCAACGCGATCAGAATCAGCGCCGGCCGCGAAACGGCCCGCGGACGCCAATAGATTTTTTTCATCGGCTTGCTCAATTCCAGCGATGTTGACGGCCCGCGAATTACGCCAATGGACGGCAATGCAGCAATCGCGGGCTGGGAACAGTCTCTATGCCTTGAATCACTTCCCGACGATTCGCGTTCTTCGCGGCAAAATTTGCGGAGTCAATCAAAGTTGCTGCAACTCGAGGCCGAACACCAGCATCAGCGCCAATCGCACAACCACGGCCGAGGTGACCAGCGCGGCGAGCGTTTCGATCACGCCTTGGCGGTCCATCCAGATCGCGATCAATCCTGGGATGACGTAGCCGATGACGGCAAACGTGGCCGGCGCCGTGCCAAAGTGTTGGCTCAAATCGAACAGCGGCTGCGAGGCGTAAAAGGGAATCTGATCGAACACGCCGCGGACAAGGTAGCCGATAATGATCATCAGCACCGTGCGCCGCTTGCCGTAGACGATGATGAAGGTGGACAGCGAATGGACGACAAAATAGGTGACCAGCGCCGCCGACAGGGTCAGCAGCACATCGATCGGCCTGTTGAGGTACAGGGCGATGTATCCGGGCACGACCATGCCGCCAGCCGCCAGGCCAAACATTTCGGAGAACAACAGGCTGACGGCGAGTCCGATGCCGATCGAGGCGCTGAGCAGGTCGATCATGGTCGTGAGGAGTAAGGGAGCGAGGCAGTCAGTCGGTCGATACGTACGCCAGGGCAAGGGCCCGCGCACCTGGTTTACCCACTGGACTTACTCACCAACTCACCCCGCATTACTCCTACTTAAAAATCCTATTTGTACTTCGATTCGCAAAATACCGAACGACGTCCAGGCCGATGCCGCCGATGTTCGCCATGCCCATCGCCAGCGAGCGGCGGCCCGTGAGCTCGACCACGATCTCGAAGATTTCTTCGGGACGACGATCTTCGGCGATCACGAGCTTGCGCGGGTCGAGCCCCGCCTTCACGGCGTACTTGGCGAAAATGAACGTGCCCGACCCAATGAGCAGATAATGATCCGCTGGCGCCCAATTGACCACGAGCTCGCCAAGCTGCCGCGAGCGGTCGGGCCGGTCGTCGCGACAATTGAAGATCGCGATTCGCTTCTCGACGTCGGCATAGCGCTCCAGAGCCAGGTTCCAAATTAATTCCGTCGACTGCGGATCATTGGCCGCGAAGCCGTTGACGAAGTTGATCTCGCGGCCGAAGAAGTCCATTTCGTGAGCCGTCATGGCGCCGGGGTCGGGCTTGGCCGTCCACATCCCTTGCAGCGCGGTTTTGCGGTCGACGCCCAGGGCCGCACACACGCGCAGCGACAGCGCGACGTTCTCGGCATGCTCGACATAGGCGAATCCGGCGAGATCCAGCGGCGTGATTGCCGCGACATCGGCGGGACTGGTCGGGTAGAACTCGCATTTGCGATCGGCGCACGCCGCGGCGAAGAAGTCGAGGTGGTCGCGATCCGCTGTGTACAGCTTGGCGCCGGGTGGAATCATGCCGGCGAGCGCTTTGGCCACGTCGCGTCCCGTGGGGCCCATCACGTCCAGGTGATCCTCGCGGGCGTTGGTAATCACGCCGTGCGTGGCCCGCACGAGTTTGTCCTCGCACAGCCACTGCAATTGCGGGATGAGCGCCATGCATTCCAACACCAGCACCTCGGCCTCGGCCTCGACCGCCGCAGCGACAATGCGGATCTGCTCGATGACGTTCGCCTTCGAGGGTCGAAACACCGGGTATTCCGATCCGTCGGGCATGATCATCCGGGGCAGCGTTCCGGTGGTTTTGCAGCAGGTTCGCTTGCCGGCAAACCGCAGCCCGGCGGCGATGAGCCGGGCAACGCTCGACTTGCCGCGCGTGCCGTTGACGTGGATCCGCACGGGAATCTGCTTGAGCCGTCGCCGGTGGGCCGCTAGTTCCGCGGCGCCGCTGCCTACGAGCAGCCCCGTCGTCGTACACAAGGCGATGAGGGCGCTCATGAAGCCAAGGCGAGTGGAAGTGCAAAAACGGGCGAGTGGGAGCGGCGGAAGCGGCCGGCGCCCGGGATCGCTGGCTTTCCGGTGAGGGTCGGGAACTCTCCGCGGGCCGCAGACGGCGAGAATCTCCCATGTTGCCGGCCTTCCCGCAATGCCAGCCGTTCGTAGATTATAGGAAGTCGCGGGTTTGGGAGTACGTACCGCCGCGAAATTGCACCCAACCGACCGCGGCGCGTGTCTGATAGACTAATCGCCGCACCGGCGGCCCCCCTCACGGACGACCTTCATGCCCCTCGACGATTCATCATCGCCTCCTGCTCCTGGCGAAGGCGCCCCCGCCGAGCGCGCCGCCAGCCGCAACTTCATCGAGCAGATCATCGACGCCGATCGCGCCGCTGGTAAGAACGGCGGCCGCGTCCACACGCGGTTTCCGCCCGAGCCCAACGGGTACCTCCACATCGGGCACGCCAAGAGCATCTGTCTGAACTACGGACTGGCGCGCCAGTACGGCGGTAAGTTCAACCTGCGGTTCG
>JADMIO011281704.1_pt1 | contig 12362 bp, 12 predicted proteins | sample 8958161 | NCBI WGS metagenome assembly JADMIO01 (sample SAMN16585339, study PRJNA669376) | soil metagenome | isolation source: Crop rotation soil | place: USA: Cullars Rotation, Alabama | collected 2011 | reverse complement strand
CACCGCCGGTGGCGGCATCGCCGTGCGCACCCTGGGCAAGCAGGGGCCGCACCCCCTCGCCGACTTCCGCCGGGTGATCGAGCTCAACCTCATCTCGTCGTTCAACGTGAGCCGGCTGGCCGCCGCCCACATGGCGAAAAACGAGCCCGAGGACGGGGAGCGGGGCGTGATCATCAACACCGCGTCGATCGCCGCCTTCGAGGGCCAGATCGGCCAGGTCGCGTACACGGCCGCGAAGGCCGGCATCGCCGGGATGGCGCTGACCATGGCGCGTGACCTCGGGTCGATGGGCATCCGCGTGCTCGCGGTGGCGCCGAGCCTGTTCGCCACCGGCCTCACCGCCGGGATCCCGGAGGAGATGGAGAGCAGCCTCACCAAGGACGCCGCCTTCCCCAAGCGCATGGGCCGCCCGGACGAGTTCGGCCGCCTCGCCGTGGCCATCGTGGAGAACCCGATGCTCAACGGCTCGACGATCCGCCTCGACGCCGGCCAGCGCTTCGCCCCCAAGCTCTAGCCCTCGCCGGGCGGGGGCGCGAGAACGTGTTCTAGTGTGGCCGCCTCGACACGAGCGCAGGGGGAGGCGCAGTTGGCGCAGGTGACATCGGTGGAGTCCACCATCAAGTTCCCGTACAAGCGGTCGCTGGGGCCGGTGATCGGGGCCTTCATGAACGGCCTGGCCGACCAGCGGTTCCTCGGGATCCGCTCGGGCGACCGGGTGCTCTGCCCGCCGCTGGAGTGGGATCCGGACACCGGCCAGGAGCTCGGCCGCGACCTCGTCGAGGTGGGCCCGGCCGGGACCGTGGAGTCCTGGACCTGGGTGAGCCGCCCGACGGAGCAGCACCCGCTCGACCACCCGTTCGCCTTCGCAATGGTCCGCCTCGACGGCGCCGACACCTCGCTGGTGCACGTGGTCGACACCGGGTCGATCGACGCGATGTCCACCGGCATGCGGGTCGCGCCGCGGTGGCGGTCCGAGCGGGTCGGCCACATCACCGACGTGGAGGCCTTCGTCCCCGGCGAGGACCCGGTGCCGGCGACCGGCGGCGGGCCCGAGGAGCCGGTGACGATGATGGAGTACGACGCGTCGATCACCTACACGCTCCCGGTCACCAAGAACGCGATCCGGGCCACGCAGGCCAACCACGAGGGCCGCTTCCTCGGGCTGCGGTGCCCCCAGTGCAGCCGGGGCTACGTGGGTGGTCGCGGCTACTGCCCGATCTGCAGCATCGAGCTCACCGAGGACGACGAGATCGACCTCGAACAGCGGGGCGTGCTCACGAACTACACGATCATCACGCCGATCCAGTACCCGGGGCAGACCGAGACCGAGCCCTTCGCCAGGGTGCACGTGCTGCTCGACGACTCCGACGTGGTGATGGCCTACCAGGCGATCATCGAGGTCCCGAACGACGAGATCCGCATCGGCATGCGCCTCGCGGCGGTGTGGGCGTCGGAGGGCGAGGAGGCCGACGGGGGCGTCGGCTGGGGCTCGGTGGCCGGCCTGGTCGGCTGGATGCCGACCGGAGAGCCCGACGTGGACGACCCCGACCTCGTGAACAGGATCAACTGATGGCCCGCGGCACCGACGACATCGCCATCATCGGCTGGAGCGCCTCGGACTCCGAGCGCCACACGGCCAAGACCGAGTCGCAGATGCTCCTGGAGGTGGTCTCCGGCGCGGTCGACCACGCCGGCATCACCCGAGCCGACGTCGACTTCTTCTGCGCCGGCAGCTGCGACTACGTCGCCGGCCAGGCCTTCTCCTTCGTGCAGAACATCGACGCCATCGGGGCGTGGCCGCCGAAGCGGGACTCCCACGTGGAGATGGACGGCGCGTGGGCGCTCTACGAGGCATGGATCCGCCTGCTCCTCGGCGACATCGACATCGCGGTGGCGATGGGCTCGGGCCGGTCGTCCACCGCCGACCCGTCGCTCATCTATCCGATGGAGATGGACCCCTTCTACCTCGCCCCGCTGGGCGCCGATCCGGTGAGCCTCTCGGGCCTGCAGGCCCGCGTGCTGATCGACAGCGGGGACCTGACCGAGCGGCAGATGGCCGAGGTGGCGGTTCGCACCCGTGGCGACGCGAAGGCCAACCCGCGTGCGCAGGTGAGCGGCGACTACGACGTCGACGCCCTGCTGGCGGCCGACTACGTGTCCGCCCCGCTGAGGCGCCACGACCTGCCGCCGATCACCGACGGCGCCTGCGCGGTGGTGATCGCCCGGGCCGACCGTGCTCGCGAGCTCTGCGAGCGCCCGGCCTGGATCACCGGCTTCGCCCACGTGTCCGAGCTGCACTACCCGGGCATGCGGGACCTGCGCACCTCGCCGTCGACCACCGCCGCCGCCAAGGCCGCCGGCATCGACGACGGGCCGATCGAGGTGGCCGAGCTCCAGGCCGCCTTCACCCACGAGGAGTCGGTCCTCACCAAGGCCCTCGGTCTCGGCCCGGACACGCTCGTGAACCCGTCGGGCGGGCCCCAGGCCTCGAACCCCACGATGGCCACCGGCCTGGTGCGGATCAGCGAGGCGGCCCGGCAGGTCGGCGAGCTCGGCCGGCACCGGACCCTGGGCCACAGCTCCTCGGGACCGTGCTTGCAGCAGAACCTCGTGTGCATCCTGGAAGGTGACGACTGATGGCCCACCAACCGTGCGCGATCGTCGGCATCGGCCAGACCGAGCACAAGAGCCGGCGTTGGGACGTGTCGCTCGGCGGCCTCGTGCGGGAGGCCGCGTCCCGCGCGCTCGACGACGCGCAGATGGACTGGTCCGACATCGACGCCGTGGTCCTCGGCAAGGCCCCCGACCTGTTCGAGGGGATCATGAAGCCGGAGCTCTACCTCACCGATGCGCTCGGTGCGGCCGGCAAGCCGATGTTCCGGGTCCACACCGCCGGCTCCGTGGGCGGGACCACCGGCATCGTGGCCTCCCACCTGGTCGAGTCCGGGCGGCACCGCCGCGTGCTGGCCGTCGGCTACCAGAAGCAGTCCGAGGGCAACGCCCAGTTCGCCCTCGGGTCCGGCCGGGGCGGCTCGCTCGGGGCCGGCGGCGCGTTCGCGCCCTACATGCGCAGCTACATCCATCGCAGCGGCGCGCCCGAGGACGTCGGCCCGATGGTGGCCGTGAAGGACCGGCTCAACGCGCTCAAGAACCCCTACGCCCACCTCCGCATCGAGGACATCTCGCTCGAGAAGGTGAAGGCCTCACCGATGATGTGGGACCCGGTGCGCTACCTCGAGTCCTGCCCGTCGTCCGACGGCGCGTGCGCGGTGGTGTTCACCGACGAGGCCGGTGGCCGCGACGCTGCGAAGGCCGGTCGCCCACCGGCCTGGATCCTCGGCTCGGCCGTGCGCTCGGAGCCGTCGCAGTTCCCCGGCCGTGACCCGGTCCGCCCCGTGGGCGCGGTCGACTGCGCCACCGACCTCTACCAGCAGGCCGGCATCACGAACCCCCGCCAGCAGATCGACTGCGCCGAGCTGTACGTGCCGTTCAGCTGGTACGAGCCCATGTGGCTCGAGGCCCACCACATCGCCGCCGAGGGCGAGGGGTGGAAGATGGTCGAGTCGGGTGAGACGGCCCTCGACGGGTCCTTCCCCGTGAACATGTCCGGCGGCGTGCTCTCCTCGAACCCGATTGGCGCGTCGGGCCTGCTCCGCTTCGCCGAGGCGGCGATGCAGGTGCGGGGCACGGCGGGGGAGCACCAGGTCGACGGCGCCAAGGTGGCGCTGGCCCAGGCCTACGGCGCCGCCGCCCAGTACTTCGCCATGTGGCTCGTCGCCAGCACGTTGGAGGTCCCGTCATGACCGCAGTCGCTCCTGCCACCCACGCCGTGCACCTCGGCGCCGAGGAGCTGCCGTTCATCGACATCGGCGACGGCTCGAAGCTCAAGGTGATCATGGTCGACGTGGCCGAGGGCCTGTGGATCGTCGAGAACGTGTTCAACGCCGGCTACGTCGTGCAGACCCACAAGCACACCGGACCCGTCTACGCCTACACCGTGTCGGGCGCGTGGAAGTACCAGGAGTACGACTACGTGAACCGCGCCGGCTCGTTCCTCTTCGAGCCGGCCGGGTCGATCCACACGCTCGAGTGCGTGGAGGACGACACCCGCGTGTGGTTCCAGATGTACGGCGTGAACCTGAACCTCGATGCCGAGGGCAACGTCGAGAGCGTGTTCGACGGACCGGGTGCGCTGGAGTTCTACCTCGCGATGTGCGAGGCCCAGGGCGCGCCCCGCCCGCCCGTGCTGGTGTCGTGAGGTCGCTCGCCGACCCGAGCACCTTCGCCCATGGCGTGCCCCACGAGGCCCTCGCCGAGCTGCGCCGCACCACGCCGGTGGCCTGGCAGGAGATGGACGGGGAGCCCGGCTTCTGGGCGGTGCTGCGCCACGCCGACGTGGTGACCGTGGCCCGCGACCCCGAGCGCTTCTCGGCCGAGCGCGGCGGCGTGGTGGTGGAGGACCTCGACCCGGACAGCCTCGAGATGATGCGCGGGATGTTGCTGGCGATGGACCCGCCCCGCCACGTGACCTATCGCAAGCCGCTGGCCGACACGTTCAAGGCCAAGGTCATCGGCGCGATGGAGCCGCAGATCCGCGCCATCTGCCGCGACCTGTTCGCCGAGGCTGCCGAGCAGGGCCCCGAGGTCGAGTTCGTGCACGACGTCACCGCCGGGCTCCCCACCCGCGTGATGGGCCAGCTCATGGGCCTGCCCGAGGCCGACTGGGACCTCCTGCACGCGCTCTCGGAGCGCCAGACCTCGAGCCAGGACCCCGACCTCGTGCCCCCGGGCCAGGAGGCCGACTTCTCGGCGTCGATCGACATGGCGATGTACGCCATCGAGTTCGCCGGCCGGCGCCGCCTCGAGGACCCCCGCCCCGACCTCACCACGCTGATCCTCGAGGGCGACTTCGACGGCACGCCGATGGACGACGTCGCGTTCGGCAGCTTCTTCGTGCAGCTGGTCACGGCCGGCAACGACACCACCAAGACCATGCTCTCGTCGGGGCTGCTGGCCCTGTTGCAGCACCCCGACCAGCTGGCCGCGCTGCGGGACGACCCCGGGCTCATCCCGGGCGCCGTCGAGGAGATCCTGCGCTGGGCCAACCCGCTGCACTACTTCCGGCGCACGGCCACGGCCGACACCGAGCTCGGCGGCACCGCCATCGCCGAGGGCGACAAGGTGGCGATGTACTACACGTCGGCCAACCGCGACGAGGCGGTGTTCGACGACCCGCAGCGGTTCGACGTGCACCGCGCCCACAACCCGCACCTCTCCTTCGGCATCGCGGAGCACTTCTGCCTCGGCGTGCACCTCGCCCGCCTCGAAGGCCGCGTGTTCTTCCAGGAGCTCCTGTCCGCCTTCCCCTCGATCGAGCTGGCCGGCGATCCCGTGCGGCTGCGGTCGAACCTCAACAACAGCTTCAAGCGCCTTCCCGTCCGCCTCGGCTGAACCATCCGCAGGCGGCGTGCGTAGTCGTCAGCAGGGCACGACGCTGGAGGAGCAGAGGGATGCGGATCACGAAGCTGCTGGCCGTGGCGTGCGCGGGAGGCCTCCTGCTGGCCGCCTGCGGCGACGACGACACCGACACGTCGGCCGACGTCACCACCTCGACCACTGCGGCCGAGGCCACCGTGGAGCTGGCCTCGGGCGGCGAGCTCGGCGACCACCTCGTGAACGCCGACGGGTTCACCCTCTACGTGTTCGACAAGGACCAGGGCACGACCACGGCGTGCACGGCCGCCTGCTCCACCAACTGGCCGGCCCTCACCGTGGCCGGTGACCCGGTCGCCGGCGACGGCGTCGACCAGGCCAAGCTGGCGGCCACCGCGGGCCAGGTGACCTACGGCGGCCGGCTGCTCTACACGTTCGCCGGCGACCACGCCGCCGGCGAGACCAACGGCACCAAGGTGCCGAGCTGGCACGCGGTCGCCCCCGACGGCACCGCGATCCCGCAGGCCGAGGCGCCCGCCGCCACGGCGCCGACCACGCCCAAGGCGGCCACGGCGACCACCAAGGCGCCGGCCACCACGGTCGCCCCGACCACCACCGAGGCGCCGCCCAGGACGATGCCGTCCGGCGACGGCGGCTACTAGCGGGCGCTCAGGACCTCGGCGCCGAAGCGCTCGAGCGTCTGCTCGTCGGCGAAGTCGCTGAACCAGAGGTACACGCGCTCGATGCCGCGCGCCTCGAGGTCGTGGAGGTGCGCCCGCATCACCGCCGCGTCGCCGGCCACGCGGCCGGGCATGTGGCCGAACCGCTTCTGGGCGAGCGCGAGGACCTCGTCGGCGGTACCGGGGTCGGGGGCGTAGGTCACCATCTGCTGGATCGAGGGACGGGCGCTGCCCACCTTCGGACGGAGCTCGTCGAGCTGGGCGACCTTGTCGACGGAGAGGTTCCACCAGTCGGCGTGCTCGCGCACCAGGGCGAGCGTCTTGGGCCCCGCCCCGCCGATCACGATCGGGATCCGGCCGAGCGGTGTCGGCTGCTGGCGCCCGCCCCGCACCCGGTGGTGGTGGCCGTCGAAGTCCACCGGCTCGCCCGTCCACAGCGCCCGGACCACCTGCAACGTCTCGCCCAGCCGCTCGACCCGCGCCTTCGCCTCCATCGACCCGACCCCGAACGTCCCGAGCTCGGTGGGCACCGATCCCCACCCGATGCCGAGCTCGAACCGGCCGCCCGAGGCGTGGTCGAGCGACACCGCCTCGCGGGCCAGCACCGCCGGATGGCGGAACGCGTCGCAGAGCACCAGGTGGCCGATCGTGAGGCGCTGCGTGTGGGCGGCCAGCCACCCCGCGGTGACCATGGCGTCCCACATCGGTTGGTCCTCGGCCATCGGCGGGGCCAGGTGGTCCATCAGCGCGACGCCGTCGAAGCCTGCTGCCTCCGCCGCCTGGGCCTTGCTCACGATGGCGTCGAGTGACATCCGCATCTGCGGCAGGAACAGGTGGCTCTCGATCGGCACGCCGGCAACGTATGCGATCAGGCGCCGGTGCGGGCGCGGCGCCATCGGCGGCTCCCGCGCTCGACCAGGCGGGCTCCGGCGCCGGCCTGGAGCTGCTCGAGGGCGTACTGGCGGCGTCGGACCTTGAGCAGGTCGGTGCGCGTGCAGATGCCCACGAGGCGATCCCCGTCGACCACCGGCACGTGCTCGATGGCCTCGTCGACCATGATCCGCAGCGCCGTCTGGGCCCGCTCGGCCGGCGCGACCGTGATCACCTGCGTGCTGGCGTGGTCGACGAGCAGCTCGTCGTCCTCGCAGTCGTCGCGCAGCAGGTCGCCCCGAGCGACGATCCCGACGAGGCGATCCCCGTCGAGCACCGGGTAGGCGCCGTGGCCGCCGGACGCGAACCGGCCCCGCGCCTCACCGACGGTGGAGCGGGCGGCGAGGGTCTCGACGTCGGGCGTCATGATCTCCTCGACGCGGACGCTCGTGAACGGGTCGACCCCGTAGTGGCCGACGTGCAGCCCCCGCCGCCGCAGCTTCTCGGTCATGATCGAGTCCTCGTTGACCGAGCTGTACACGAGGTCGGCGACCACGGTGGCGAGCATCAGCGGCAGGATCACGTCGTAGTCCCGCGTGAGCTCGAACACGAACACGATCCCCGTGAAGGTGGCCTGGCTGGCGGCCCCGAAGGTGGCGGCCATCGCCACCACGGCAAACGCGCCGAGCGCCACCTGGGGGCCGGGGAGCACGTCGTTGAGCGCGGACCCCACCAGCGTCCCGAACGAGGCACTGATCAGCAGGATCGGGGCCAGCGTGCCGCCCGAGGTGCCCGAGCCGAGGGCCAGCCACCACGCGATCAGCTTGGCCAGGGCCAGCGCCGCCACGGTGCCCACGGCCAGCCGCTCGTCGAGGACGTCGCCGATGGCGTCGTACCCGACCCCGAGCGCCCGGGGGACGAAGAGCCCCACGGTGGCGAAGCCGATCGCGCCGATGGCGGGGTGCCAGAAGGGGCCGACGGGCAGCCGCCGGTAGCCGTCCTCGATGAGGAAGAGCCCCCGCGTGATCACGATGGCCAGGCCCCCGCAGGCGATGCCGAGGAGGACGAACGCCGGGAGGACGTCGAGCCCGGCGTAGTCGTGGACCGGCACCCGGAAGAGGGGCCCCGGATCGAAGAGGGCGGAGTGCATGCCGCCGGCCACGGCGGTGGCGGTCACCAGCGGCACGAGCGCACGCACCGAGAACTCGAACAGGAGGAGCTCGATCGCCAGCACCACCGCGGCGAGGGGCGCGCCGAACGTGGCCGCCATCCCCGCCGCGGCACCAGCGGCGAGCAGGATCTTGCGCTCCGACGGTGACACGCGGATGACCTGGCCCACGAGCGAGCCGATGGACCCACCGGTGACGATGATCGGGCCTTCGGCACCGAAGGGCGCGCCCGTGCCGATGGCGATGGCGGCGGAGATCGGCTTGGCGATGGCCGTGCGCGGCGCTACCCGGGACTGCTTGGTGAGGACCGCCTCCATCGCCTCGGGGATGCCGTGGCCGCGGATGAGCGGTGCCCACTTCGCGAGCAGCGAGATGACGATGGCGCCGCCGATGGCCACGGCGAACAGCGACCACCCCACGTCGAGGTCGCGCATCGATCGCTCCGCGAACGAGGCGTCGTGGAACAGGGCCAGCCCGGTGATCCAGCGGATGAGGCGGATCAGCACCCACGCCGCACCGCCACCGGCCGCCCCCAGCCCTGCCGCGAGCACGGTGAGGAGCGTGAGGCGCCGCGAGGGCATCGTTCCGACCATGGTCCCAAGAATATCGTGAAGCGATATGATCGTCCCAATGCAGCGTCCGCTCGGCGACGACGAGTACGCGCGGCTCCTCGAGTTCCGCGACGGCCTGCGCCGCTTCGTCCACTGGAGCGACGGCCAGGCCAAGGCGGCCGGGCTCACCAGCGCGCAGTACCAGCTGCTCCTGGCGATCCGCGGCCATCGGGGCGCTCCGTCGATCGGCGACGTCGCCGGTCACCTCCTGCTGCGCCACCACAGCGCGGTGGAGCTCATCGACCGGGCCGAGGCGGCGGGCCTGCTGCGCCGCGTGCCCGATCCCGCCGACCACCGCGTCGTCCGCCTGGAGCTCACCAAGGCCGGCCACGGCCGGATGGCCGGGCTGGCCGCCGCCCACATCGAAGCGCTGTCCCGCCTGCGCCCCAGCCTCGAGGGGCTGTGGCGGCACCTGCCCGATGAGGTCAGGTGAGGCCGCGCACCACCGCCAGCAGCGACCCGGCCGCCGCCGTGACGAGCACCGCGGCGCGAACCTGGTCCGCGTGCAGCCGCCGGGCGGCGAGCTGACCGGCCACCAGCCCGACCACCCCGCCCGCCACGAGCCACAACGGCAGCTCGTCGGGCAGGCCGAGCGTGGCCAGCGCCACGATGTTGATGCCCAGGAAGAAGGCCTGCAGCGTGGGCCGGGCCACCTCGGGCGACCATCCCGCCGTCGTGCCGAACAGCACGACCGGCGGCCCGCCGATCCCGGCCACCACGTTGATGGCGCCGCTCAGCGCTCCGACCACGACCGCGCCGATGCGCCCGGTGATGCGGTGCAGCGACCGGCCCCGCGCCACCGCGGCCACACCGACGAGGCAGAGCAGGCCGGCCGCCACCGTGAGGCGGTCGTCCTGGCTGCCCCGGATGAGGGCGCCGACGACGATCGTGGCGACGATCGCGGGGGCGAGCAGCCGGGCGGCGGAGCGGGCGTCGAGGCGGCGCCACCCGCTCAGCAGCAGGAGCACGTTCACCGCCGTCGACAGGACGAGGTTGAGCTGCACGCCCGTCGGCGCGCCGTAGGCGGCCACGAGGAAGGGCGCCGAGACGAGCGAGAACCCGAACCCCGTGACGGCCTGGGACACGGCGCCGAACAGCACGGCCACCGCCGCCACCACCTCCACGTCAGGTCGGCGCCTGCGGCGCCAGGCTGAAGCCCTCCTCGAGGTGGGAGGTGTCGTTGAAGCGGCGGACGACCCAGTGGTCGCCCACCACCACGATCTGCGAGATCGACGCGTTGTCGGCGCCGGCGAACGCGAAGGGGCGCGATCCGGTCGCGATGGCCAGGAGCTCGCCGATCCAGGCACCGTGCGTGAACACCGCCACCCGCTGGCCCGGGTGCCGCTCCGCGATCGTGGCCACGGCCCGACGCACCCGCTCGCGGAAGTCGGCCGCCGGCTCGGCCCCGGGGATCACGTCCCAGCGCTCCTGGCGCTGGATCTCGAGGGCGATGGGGTGGCCCTCCATCGCGTGCTTGCGGACCAGCCCGCCCTCCCACTCCCCGAGGTGCACCTCGCGGAGGTCGGCCAGCACCGTCGGCTCCAGGCCGCGGCGGGCGGCCAGCGGCGCCGCGGTCTGCGCGGTGCGGCAGAGGGTCGACACGTAGAGGGCGTCGAGCGGCTCGTGCTCCAGGCGGTCGGCCACCCGCTCGGCCTGCTCGCGCCCGGCCGGGTGCAGCTCGGGGTCGCCCTGGCCGTCGCGCAGGGCGAACCGCTCGCCCTCCTTGGCGGCCGCCGACTCGCCGTGGCGGATGATGAGCATCTCCACCGCGCCGGGTGGCGGCGTGAAGCGGTGCTGTCGGTACTCGCGCGGCTCGGCCATCGGCCGAGGACCCTACGTCGTGGCGCTCGGCACCCGACGCCGGCGCTTGCTCCGGCGCACCAGGTTCATCGTGACGCCGGTGACGCCGAGCACGATCGGCGACAGGCCCACGAGGACCCAGAGGACCCGGGTGGCCGTGCCGCCGAAGTCGCCGGTGTGCAGCGGGAAGCTCCAGTCGTCCCACACCTGGTCGAAGACGTTGCCCTCCGACGGCGTCCCGTCGTAGAGCGTCGTGCCCGAGTACTGGTCGAGGGCCACGAGCACGTTGCCGGCCCCGCCTTCCCGGGTCCACGGGTCGAACCCGCGGGTGACCCACGCCTCGTACATCCCGGTGTCGTCCTGGGGCCCGCCGATGTAGTTCACCGCTCGATCGGGGTAGCGCTCGCGGTAGATCGTGAGCGCGTCGTCATAGGTGATCGGCTCACGGCCATCGGCCGGGCCGGAGGTGAGGTCCTCGGGGTGCTCCCAGAGGGAGAAGTCGCGCTGGGCGGGGGTGACGTTCTCGAACCAGCTGCTCAGGTTCGGGAAGGCGAAGGCGGCGCCGGTGAAGCTCACCACCAGGAGCGGGGCCCACACCACGAGGCCCACCACCTTGTGCACCGACATGTGGACGGCGAAGGGGCCACGGCCCCGGCGGATCACCAGCGCGGCGGCCCACCGGCGCACACCCGGCCAGTACCAGAGGTAGAAGCCGGTGAGCAGCACCACGAGGAACCCCACGGCGAACCAGGCGACCATGTCCATGCCGTCGGGGATCACGTCGCAGGCGATGCCCTTTACCCCGCCCGGCTCGCGGCCGTCGACGGCCCGGCACCAGCCCTTCGTGGGGTGGAAGGCGTTGAAGATGCCGTGGTCCTGCCAGAGGTACTCGTGTCCTCGGTACAGCCACGCCGTGGCCCCGGTCGCCTCCTCGCGCACCTCGTTCACGTGGCCGCTGCCGGGGTCCACGAACACCGTGTAGTACCGCGGCAGCTCGGAGGCCACGTCGTCGTCGGGCGCGTCGTCGGCGACGGGTGGATCGAGCTCCCCGTACACCTGGTACACGCCCCGCCCGTTGCGCGGGACGGTCAGCCCGTAGGTGTAGGCGTCGTCGGGCAACCGCTCGAGGGCGGCGTCCACCGCAGCCTGCGGACCGACGTCACCGGCGGTGTGCTCGTAGCGGCCGGTGTCGATCCAGCTCTCCACCGCGTCGTGGACCACCAGCCAGGCCCCGGTCACGGAGATCACGAGGAACCAGGCGAACATGCCGATGCCCAGCCACCGGTGCGCGCGGACCAGCAGCCTGCGGGGCCGCATCATGATGCGGCGGAGGCGGCCACGACGCGCGGGAGCGGTTGCGTCGCGGGCCTCGGAGACGAGGGGCGGGTCCAGGAGGTCCGTCATGGCCGCGAAGTTAGGCATACCTATCTATCCATGACAAGCATCCTCGTCACCGTTCCCTCCCACGCTGTGCCAGGTTGGGAGCAGTGGACCTCCGACGAGTGCTCGCCGTAGGTCGCCGGTCGCAGCAGGTCCTCCTCGTCGCGGGTGCGGTGGGGGCGGGGGTCGGCCTGCTCGTCGCCGGCTTCGACCGTCTCACCGCCGACGTGGCGCTCGACCGCGTCCTCGACCTCCCCATCGGGGTCGCGGCAGCCATGCCCCTGGTCGGGCTCCTGCTGGCCCGGGGGATCCTGCGCTGGACCCGCAGCGGCGGCCCGTCCCTGGCCGACGAGTACCTGCGGGCGTACCACGACCCGGGGGCCCGGCGGATCCCGCTGCGGGAGGCTCCCGGGCGGGTC
>JADMIO011127035.1_pt1 | contig 12363 bp, 10 predicted proteins | sample 8958161 | NCBI WGS metagenome assembly JADMIO01 (sample SAMN16585339, study PRJNA669376) | soil metagenome | isolation source: Crop rotation soil | place: USA: Cullars Rotation, Alabama | collected 2011 | reverse complement strand
TGGGTTCACGTATTTCAGCCTCGCCCCGCAGATAACGAGCGGTTAGCGAACCTTCGTCCGCCAGCAATCCCTTGAAGTCGCCTTCGTAAATCACGCGGCCGCCGAGCTCGCCGGCCGATGGACCAATGTCGAGAATGTGATCCGCTGCGCGCATCATTTCTTCGTCGTGTTCGACAACAAGAACGGTGTTGCCGATATCACGCAGATTGTGCAGTAACTTGATCAGGCGATCGTTGTCGCGCGGGTGCAGGCCGATTGAAGGTTCATCCAGAACATAAAGAGCGCCGACGAGCGATGAACCGAGATTAGTTGCCAGCTGAATTCGTTGTGCTTCACCACCCGAAAGAGTTGACGCGAGACGGTCCAGCGTCAGGTAATCAAGACCGACCTCAACCAAAAACCGCAAGCGACGTCGAATTTCAAACAGGATTCGTTCCGCGATTGCGCCTTGTTCGGCCGATAACTGCAATGAGTCGAAAAAGACTGCTGCGTCTTTAATCGACAGTGCACAAACTTCGGGCAGCGTTGACCCACCGACTTTCACGTCGCGGGCTTCCTGGCGCAGCCGACCGCCACAGCAGTCAGGACACAACGTGTACCCGCGATACTTGGAAAGAAAGACACGGACGTGGAGTTTGTATTTCTTCGTCTCCAACCATTCGAAGAACCCACGCACGCCGCCCCAACCTTTGCGACCATCGATGATTGCCCGTTGCTCGGCGCGCGAAAGCTGCGCGAAGGGCACCGTCATCGAGATCTTTTCCGATTTGCAAAACCGTTTTAGTTCATCGGAGGCCCACTCAAACTGTGGCTTGGTCCAGGGCTCGACCGCGCCCTCTTTCAAACTAAGACCGGGATTCGGAATGACGAGATCGAGATCAAGCCCAATCGTGTTCCCGAAACCCTGGCAGGTAGGACAAGCGCCATACGGGTTGTTGAAGCTGAACAAGCGCGGTTCAGGAGAGGCGTAAATAGTCCCGTCGTACTTGCATTCGAAACGATCAGAGAACTTCAGTTGCTTCGCAGGGGTCTCGGCAGTTTCGATCAACGCGGTGCCGTGTCCTTCCTGAAAACAAATTTCCAGAGAATCCACCAGCCGCTGGCGAATGTCGTCGCGGGCGACCAGGCGGTCAACCATCACAAACACATTGTCGAACGAATCGAGCTTATAGTCGTCGGGCGAGTGCAGTTCGATTGTTTGTCCGGCGCTGTACAGGCGCGTGAAGCCACGCTGCATCAGGCTCATCACGTGGGCCGTGATCGTTTGGGGCGACGGCGCTTGCGCCTCTGGAGTCGCCGACTTCTTGCTTGACTTGCGTGACGTCTTGCGCTTGCCGGTTTCTGCGGTTCCGTTGCGCTCGGTCTGCGTTAAGCCGGCTTTGGCCGGAAACAAAACGTAAAAGCGTGAGCCTTCAGAGAGTGTGCCCAGCACTTCGTCAGCAACCGACTCTGGGGAGTCTTTGAAGACTTCGCGTCCACAGATGCGGCAGTAGGTTGTGCCAACACGTGCGTAGAGCAATCGTAAGTAATCGAAAACTTCTGTTTGAGTGCCTACAGTTGAGCGTGGATTGCGGGTCGAATTTTTCTGACGAATGGCGATGGCGGGCGCGATACCGCGAACCTCATCCACATCGGGTTTGTCCATGCGCTCCAAAAATTGACGTGCATAGGCAGAAAGCGACTCAACGTAACGACGCTGGCCTTCAGCATAAATTGTGTCGAAAGCTAGTGAGGACTTGCCGGAACCGCTAACTCCAGTGACCACCGTCAACTGATTGATGGGGATCGAGAAGGAGATATTTTTCAGGTTGTTAACCCGGGCTCCCCGAACTTCAATGGCTTCTTCTGGCATCTTTAAAACTCGTGCGGGCCGGCACAGACAGCGCCCGGCCGCCTCTCGCAAACCTCGAATGATAACCTGATTATCCGCAAGCGCGAAATGGGGAAGGCATTTGGGTAGGGGCTTAATTGAAAAATCTCTATGCCACCTCCCTGTCTCTGTGTCTCTGTGGTTGTTTTGCTTCGAAAACGTTCACCACAGAGTCACCGAGGATGCACAGAGAGAACGCAATTCACGATACGACCGGGCAATTGGTGCAAAATCCATTGACACGACGTTTCTGAATCCTTAAAAATGCCCCTGCATGAAAAAACCTAGATTCCTCCTACGCGGGTTCAAGCGTCCCGCCGAAGTGGCCTCGCAGGCTTTGGGTAAACTCGAACAGGACGTCCTTCAGGAAGTGTGGGCGCGTAACGAAGTGAGCGTGCGCGACATTTACATCGCGTTTGGCGAACGAATCGCTTACACCACACTGATGACCACTCTCGACCGCCTGTACAAGAAGAACTTGTTGACCAGACGCAAGGATGGTCGCGCCTTTTTGTATTTGCCGGCTTTGTCTTCGGACGAGCTGGAGCAGGGCATTCGAGAAGATGTTATTGAAGGATTACTGGGTCATGGCGCCGAGTCGGTGCAACCAGTTCTGGCTTGCATCGTTGACACGGTGAGCGAAAGAGATCGCCAATTGCTCGACGAGCTCGATCGCTTGATCCAGGAAAAACGTAAAGAGTTGCAGCAAGGCTGAACTGAATGTTCGAACTCCTTGGCCTCTCGTTATTGTTTGCCGCGCTATTGGCTTTCAATAGCGCAGCCTCGCTAATCATCGCGGGGCTGTGGCGAGGTCTGGGCAAGTTCACCGATAGCTGGTCCGCAGCGGCGCGGGCGCGGTTGCTTTTCTTTTTGCGCACGTTGCCGGCGTTTATTGCGTTCCTTTTTGTGTCGTTTCTGCTGGTGCCGTCGTACCTGGCCTACGAACCGCGTCATACCGCTGAAAACGTAAGTCTCAAACTCGGGTTGTTGGCACTGTTGTCTGCGACCGGGATTGGAGTTTCGATTTATCGCGCGTTCGCCACTCAACGTGCCACGACCAAACTGACTTCTGATTGGCTGCGACAAGGAACGCCGGTTGAGATTCCGGGCATTGCCGTTAAGTCGTATGTGATCAAGCACCAATTTCCGTTGATTGGCATTGTTGGTTTCTGGCGCCCGAGACTTTTCATTGCGCGCCAGGTTTTAGACTTGTTGACATCGGAAGAAATCGCGGCGGCGATTGCACACGAGAATGGTCATCTGGCGGCGCGCGATAATTTGAAGCGTGGCGTGTTACAGGCATGTCGCGATGCCTTGCTGATCATTCCGAGCGGGCGCTCACTCGACAAGGCGTGGTCGGAAGCTTCCGAAGAAGCGGCGGATGAGAACGCGGCCCGGCAAGGACATGGCGTTGCGCTCGATCTCGCGTCGGCGTTGGTGAAGATCGCACGGACAATTCCCATCGGTGCGCGACCGACGATGCCCGCGGGTGTCTTCCTGTTGGGTGTGGAAGAAGAGTCGAAAGGTGTCATGTCGCGTGTGCGACGGCTGCTCGCGTTGGCAACCACCGATCGCCGGTCAACGCAGGAGTCAAGTCTCTCAGCTAACCTTCTTGTTTGGATTCCGGTCGCTTCGCTTATTCTTGTTTTCGTAGTTGCCGCAACCAATACTCACATGCTTTCCCTCGTTCATTCGCTCGTCGAGCACGTAGTCTTTGCCCTAAGCTAACTCCCTTTCTTTCCAGCTCTCCTGTTGACCGGTTCCGGCAAAAAATGAACGCACTGCTCACGGTCGACGGCATCAGCAAACAATTCAACAAACGCCGGGTGCTCGATGAAGTAAGTTTCTCAGTACTAGAAGGCGAACTGCTGGGCTTGATCGGGCCCAATGGCTCTGGCAAGACCACGCTCTTTGAGTGTCTCGCCGGGCTCATGCCCGTGAATGCAGGGAAACTCACTTTCAACAACAAACCTGTAGGTCCCGGCCGGCGCAAGGAAGCACTTTTCTACTTGCCTGATGGCATTTCGCCCTGGTCGGAACAAACTGTGGACTGGATTGTTAGCTTCTTTGCGCGAATATTCGGGCGTTCACGATCCCAGGCCGGGGCCCTCATCGAACAACTTCATCTGGAGACATTACGGAAGTCGCGCGTTGGCTCGTTATCCAAGGGCGAACGTAAACGTTTACTACTTGCCCTCGGGATGCTGACTACGCAACCACTGTTGTTGCTCGACGAGCCTTTCGATGGTCTCGATCTGCGACAAACTCACGACGTGATGAGGTTGATTAGAGACCACGCCAATTCTGGCCGCACGTTGATGCTTTCCATCCACCAGTTAATTGACGCCGGGCGCGTATGCGACCGGTTAGTGCTTCTCAATAACGGTCGCGTTGCCGCAGAAGGCACGCTTCAGGATTTGCGAACACGAACAAACTTGCCGCACGCGGGAGTCGAGGAAATCTTTCTTGCCCTTACGTAGCTTCCCCCATCTTCTCGCCAAGGAAACTCGCGAACTGTTGGCCTCGCGTTCCTACTGGCTGTTGTTGTTGCTGATTGGACCACTGGTGGGACATGCCTTCATCACCGCGGTCAACCTGTACGCCGAGGCGAGTGGAATTGGTGGCGGACCGGCGGCACTTCCTGAGGCACTAACGCCGCTCGATGGTTTTCTAGTGCCAACTTTCGGTGCGTACGACATTGCTGCGACTTTCTTTCTGCCGTTCGTCGCTATCCGTTTGATTGCCGGCGAAAAACAGGATGGTGGTCTGAAGTTGATGTTGCAACTACCGGGAAGTCTCGGTGAAAAGATTGCAGCGAAAGCGATTGTGCTTTTCGCTGGCTGGTGCATTGCGTTTGTGCCCGCCTTGATCGCGCTCGGTTTATGGAAGTCGTACGGCGGTCATCTGTATTCGGCGGAGACTTTGAACCTGATTTTCGGGCACGTTTTGCGCGCAATGTTGAGCATCGGCATTGCTGTCGCCGCTGCGTCGCTAACCGAAAGTGCTGCGAGTGCCGCCATCGTAACGCTCGCAATTACAGTTGGGGGTTGGGCACTTGATTTCATCGCCGCCGGTCGTGGTGGTTGGTTGCAATGGCTGGCTAATTATACGCCTACAGCATCATTGCGTTCTTTCGAACAAGGACTACTGCGTTTCAGCACCACGACAGTCTTGTTACTAATCATTGTCGCTACCTTTGGGTTCGCCGGAGTCTGGTTGCACACGGGCAGGGCCGTTAGCAAACGCGTGTTCATTTCGGTTGGACTGGGCGTATTGGTTTTTGCGCTCGCCCTGGGCGCCACCACGTTGCGACGTAGTTGGGACTTAAGTGAGAACCGCCGCAACTCGTTTTCGCCGGCAGATGAAGCAGCCTTGCGGCAAATTCAAGATCCGTTGCGCATCACCGTTGTTTTATCGCCCGAAGATCCACGGTTGACCGATTTCGAACAAAATGTGCTGACAAAACTGCGCCGAAACTTTTCGCGTCTGGATGTGGTGTACACCGCCGGCAGCCAAACTGGCTTGTTTGAAGGCAGCGAAGATCATTACGGCGAAATCTGGTACGAGATGCGAGGTCGGAAGACGATGGAACGTTCCACAATTGAGGCAGTGGTGCTGGAAACCATCTACAAGTTGGCTAGTGTGAATCCTCCGGCGGCGCATGAGACCAGCGAATTTCCCGGTTATCCGCTCGCGACCAATCCCAGATGGGCGAAAGCGATTTTCTATCTGGGCTGGCCATTGATTACAATCCTGGCCTGGTGGTTTTTCAGAAGGGAAGGGAACTAACGATGAAATTTTTCAGCGTCTTAATTGTTGGTCTGTTGACGGTAATTTTTGCGCCATCTCTTGTGGCACAAAAAATGGTCAAGGTTGACCTGTCGAAAGAGCGCGCCGGGGGCGAATCGAGTAAGTTTGTTTCCGTGGTAGGCAATTGGTCGATCGTCGACGACAACAACAAAAAAGTTTTAGGCGTTGACGGACGCCGCTGGTTGCGCGGTCAACCCGCGAATGGCCTGGCACAAAAGGCCCGCGCGATTTATGGCTCGCGTCATGAAGAGTTTATCGATAACGTTAAAGCATTCGCATATTTTCCCTATGCAGTTGCGAAGGATGTCAACGACTTTCAAAACGGGCAGATCAGCATTCGCTTCAAACTGGTCGCCGGACAACTCGATCAGTGCGCGGGGATCCTTTTCAATCTCAAACCAAACGGCGACTACCTGACAGTCCGTTTCAATGGCATGGAAGACAACGTCGTGTTATGGACCTTCAACAAGGGCAAGCGCAGTTTTGTTAAGCGAGGTTCACAAAACGTGCCACTGCAAATGAACACATGGCACCAGCTTCAGATTTCAGTGCAGGGCACGAACCTCCAGGCATCATTAGACGGTAAGCACATCCTCGATTACACCTTGAGTGAACCGGTGTCCGGGCGCGTCGGTGTGTGGTCCAAGACTGACAGTGTCGTGTTTTTCGACGACTACCAGGTACAGCAGTAGGTCAACTCCTTGGAGTGCGCTGACTTGTCAGCGCTTTTGGTTGGGTTGTATTCAACACGAAAGCGGCGACAGGTCGCCGCACTCCAAGGAGATTACGGCAGGTTATGGCTTTCGTGAGTAGGAATTGGAAACGCTGGTAGTGGATCGAACACGCTCTGGAGTTCTAATTGTTTGCTCTTCTTCTTGCCGGTAACGTAAAGCCGCATCGTGATCGCCAGCATTCCCAGCGCTAACGTAATCCAAAGCACTGACCAAACAATTGCAGGGATGCCCGTCGCGGCTGCCATGTTGACGGCGTCAGTTGGCACCGTCGGCGCGAACGGATTCGAGAGAAAGAAAACAGTTTTCAAATCGAGCAACGCGTTCAACACGCATTGCACGGCCAGAAAACTCACGAAGAAGGTTGCGACCTTCGGTTTGGCGTAACGCGCGACTGCTAACAGACCCAACGTTAAGAGCGTTCCCGCCAGAATGGTGAAGCCCATTGCGGATGAAGCCAGGCCGGATGCGATCGGCTTGAACAATCCGTAGATCAACGTCAATCCAAAAACCACCACCGCCGAACCAATCAACACCACCCGCGCTGCAATCGCCTTGCGAATTAATACGAGTAACAAGCCGCCAAACGCCATCGAGCCAAGATAGCCCGCGCTCGATACAAACATTTGCGAGAGCGTTCCGCCGGTGGACGTGTAGGTCTCGCCGCTCGCGTTGGTCGCTACGCTGAGGCTCTCAACCGAGTTGCCGGTCAGCAGAGCTGCAATTGCGTGTCCACCTTCATGGATGAACGTGACGAAAATTCGGAACGGATAAGTGACGATCTCTGCGAACGGAATGAACCAGAGCACGACTGAAATAATTGCCGCGGTTAGAAGCAGAGTAGCTTGTGGTCGGGCGTCCGTTGAGATTCCGTACTTCATAGTAGATCCTGTTACGCCGCCGGCTTAGGCTATGTTCCCGCTATTTCGAAGCGCGCCGGTAGTCGCCTGATTTACCGCCGGTTTTGGTTTCCAGGCGGATGTCGGAAACCACGATGCCCTTGTCGAGCGCTTTGCACATGTCGTAGATGGTGAGCGCAGCAATCGAGACAGCGGTCAGCGCTTCCATCTCAACGCCCGTTTGCGCATTCGTCGAAACTTCTGATTCGAGAACAATCCCGGAATCGTAAAACGACGCCCGCACGTCAACGTGTGTGAGCGGCAGCGGGTGACAAAGCGGTATCAGTTCAGCGGTTCGTTTCGCCGCCATGATTCCAGCGAGTCGCGCCGCTTCGATTGGATCGCCCTTCGGCGTCCTATGACCCTGGATCGCGGTAAGTGTTTCCGGAGACATCAAAACGCGCGCAGAGGCCGTCGCACGACGAATAGTGGCTGCTTTTTCGCTGGTGTCGACCATCTTAATGCGACCCTCAGCATCGACGTGAGAAAGTTGATCCATTGTCAGCGAATTTTCGTATAGAACTGCGTGTGCAAATAATAAATTGATTTTTGGTGGCCTGACAGAATAATCTTACTACAGACTTCACAAATAAATCCGATCACTGGGTTGGTATCGTATTAAACACAGAGTAAACAGATTCAGTTTACTCAGCTAGTTCCGAAATAGGCTGAGACCATTAACCCTTAGTATCGAACATACGCTACCCGATAAATTATGGCCGCTTCTTTCGATCCCCCAATCATCAAATCCGATCAGGCCTCAGGCTATAGTGGAATTCAGGAGCGCTCAACTCCGTTCCATTCGTTCCTGGAGCATTCGACGTTGTTTCTTTTTCCGGTGGTATTTCTGCTGAACCTGCACTGGGCCAGCTCGGTATTGTATGAACTCGAGCTGCTCTGGCTGCTGCTGCTGGCTGTACCACTCGGCATAATCGGCGGAGACTTCCTTTCTGGAATTGTGCACTGGGCCGCCGACACCTACGGCTCAGAAGAGACGCCGCTAATTGGCCCAAGCCTGGTTCGGCCGTTTCGTTTGCACCATCTTTATCCGCGAGACATTTGCACGCATGGTTTAGTGGAACTCACCGGCAATGTTTGCATCCTGGCAGTTCCCGTCCTTTCCGCATCGCTTTACTTGTTGTGGTTACTCCCGGGCTCAGGACTGGTGGCGTTTTTCGTTGCTTGTCTGTCACTCACTACCGCCGCAACTGTAGCAACGAACCACTTTCACATGTGGGCTCATCAGGAGAGTCCTTCGCGGATTGCGCGTTGGTTGCAGCGCACGCGGCTGGTGCTTGAGCCAAATCATCACCACGAGCACCACACGCAGCCGTTTAACATGAACTACTGCATCACCAACGGCTGGCTCAACCCCGTCTTAAATCGTTTAAAGTTTTTCCGCCGGCTGGAAGCGACGCTGCGATTGGTGGGGGTGGAAACCGCGAAAGTTAAAAACCCGACCGCGAAGTATTAACCGGCTATTGCGGCAAGTGAACGACGCGAACTTTCGTTCCTGCTTCGAGCACCTGTGTGTTTGCGGGCACGACAATCAACGAAGTAGCCCTCACAAACCCGACGAAGTCTGAAGAGCCACCCCACTTCAACGATGAGGCAAGCAAAACTCCGTTGTCGTCAGTGCTAAGCGTCGCGGGCAAATAACTCTCACGTTCGGCGGCGCCCTTGATTTTATTTGCGAGTATGGCTGATTCGTTCTTTAGCGCAGTCTCTTTCGCACCCTGCATTGCGAGCAGCGCCGCGCGCGCGAAGAGATTGAAAGTGACTGAAACAGAAACAGGATTACCCGGCAGACCAAAAAACAACGTACCGTTTGGCAGGCGCGCGAATACGGTAGGCTTACCTGGTCGCAATGCCACACGCTCGAAGTAGATGGTCGCGCCGAGTTCTCGTAACGCTGGCTTGGTGAAGTCGTAAGTGCCGACAGAAACGCCGCCGGAAGTAATCACCACATCACCGTGTTGGGCCGCGCTGACGATTTGTTGCGTGAGCAGTGCAGTATTGTCGCCGGCAAGTGGCAGGCGTTGGACTTGTCCCCCTGCGAGTTCAACATATGCGGCGATTGTAAAGTTGTTTGAATCTCGGATCTGGTCCTGGCCAGGTTTTTGTTCGACTGAAACTAATTCGCTTCCCGTCGCCAGGACGGCGACCCTGGGACGTCGAGCGACCTTCACGCTGGCGTACCCGAAAGAAGCAAGTACAGACATCGTGGGCGCGGTAATCAGTTCACCAGCACGCAAAACTGTTTCGCCGGCCTTGATCTCACTGCCGCGCGTCACGATCGAACGGCCGCGAGCGACGGCTTCAAGAATTTCAACTTCAGCGTTGCCGTTCACTTCGCGTGTAAGTTCGACTTGCTGCACGCTATCGGCGCCCACGGGCACCGGCGCACCGGTCATGATGCGCACTGCCTCGCCGGCTTTGATCTCATTGTGCCAACCACGCCCCGCCGCCGACTCGCCAACAATCTTCAGTTTCGCGGGAACATTTTCAACGTCGGTCGCTTTGATAGCGTAACCGTCCATTTGCGAGCGATCGAAGGGCGGCAGATCTGAATCGGCAACAATGTCCTCGACGAGAAAACGATTGCGCGCGTGAGCAAGCGCGACAGTTTCAGCCGGTAGCGGCTGAGACTGCTCCGCAACAATGCTGATTGCCTCTGAGACCGGAATCATCGACATAAATAAAAAGCGGTTGCCCTTCATTGTAACTGAAGTGCAACCGCTTCAAAGTGGCGGAGCCGAAACTATTTCAGCAAGATCTGGTTATCCTGCACTCGAATATTTTCCGGATCGGTTTTTAGAACCATCTCCACTAACATCCCGGCGAGTTTTTTGTAACTGGCAAGCGTGGCAGCGTCGTTGTTTTGTTTGCCTTCCAGGTAACCTGCGAGCAGTAACCCGGAAAAGCCGATCAGCATGTTATTAAAGCCTTGCTTGTCTTTGTTTGCGACAGTGGCGAAATCGGGTATTTCATCCATAGCGGCGTTAACGACTTTGAAGTACTCATTCGCCGCTTCGGGGCTGGGCTCTTCAACGTCATGATAAACAATGAGCGCGGTAACCGTAAAAAATGTCAGGCCCCCCGCGATATTGTTCTGCCAACCTTTTGCGGCTGCTTCCTTTTCGTAGCCGGTCTTGGTCGCTAAGTAAATTTGCTTTATTAGTGCCTTTTCCTGCGGCGTCTCACCAAGCGCATCAGCAAATGCGTTGCCGGTATTAACAGTCGCATCTGGCCGGAACACACCGTGGTTGCGCACTACGGTTGGCGGCGACACGACAATCGGTGAGTCTGAAGTCCTGGCTCGAGAAGATGACCGACCCGATGCAGCGTCGCGTTCAGCTTTCTCAACTGCAGCGAGACCCCATTTCTTGATCATAGCGTTTCGCATCATCGTCTTTTGCATCTGCATCTGCATCGTGTTGTAGATGTTCTGCGTCGCCATTGCCTGGCCAAACGTTCCATACACCGTGCCGTAGCCGGTGTTGTATCCACCGCTAGACGAATTCCACGTCTGGGCACTGGCAACACTAGTTGTCAAAACAGCAAAAGCAAATGCGAATGCCAGGGCTGCAAAATTCCTGTATTGGTTGTGTTTCATTTTTCCTCCATCCTTCATCACTGCAACTCGCAACGCTTGGTACGATGAGATAAGACGCATCGGTGCAAATGAAAAGCGGCTGCACTTCATTTACTGAAGAGCAACCGCTTCAAAGTGGCGGAGCCGACGGGACTCGAACCCGCGACCTCCGACGTGACAGGCCGGCGTTCTAACCAACTGAACTACGACTCCGCGAAACATTGCCGACTTCCGATTGCCAATTGGACCAAATAATCGGCAATTGGAAATTGGCACTCGGCAATGCCCTGGTGGGCGCGGAGGGACTCGAACCCCCAACCTCTTCCTTGTAAGGGAAGCCGTCTACCATTGACATACGTGCCCGAAAACAATGCAAAGATCAAAACGAATTACGTTTGACGCGCTGGTCATGCTAAGAGAAGGGGACGAGGCTGTCAAGGCGAGCATCTGAAATACCACTTCGGTAAAGCAAACTGTTAGTTTGCTGCGGATTGGATGCCCTGCAACGACAACGCAAACTGACAGTTTGCGTTACGACAAATTCCCGCTATAGTTTTACCAGTCGCATCCTAACTCCCCAGGAAACTTAACGTCCGGTCGCATCGATGAAGTCTCTTCGTAGATCCGCCTTACTGATCTCGTTAGTGCTCGGCGCTATCTTGTCTTCCACCGCGTTTCTCGCCCGCGCGCAAGAGAACAAACAACAACGGCCGCGACGCGTAGCCACGCAAGAACCGAACGGACAAAAGCCTGCTGCTGACGAAGTCGACGAAGGCGACGTCATCAAGGTCGAAACGCAACTCGTTTCAGTCCCGGCAATTGTTACCAACGCCGCTGGCCGCCCGCTAGTCGACCTGCACGCCGAAAACTTTGTGATCTTCGAGAATGGTCAGCAACAAAAGATTGCAACGTTCGCCACCACGGAAGCGCCGTTCGAGATTGCGTTGCTGCTCGACACCTCGGGTTCAACCCGCGATGACGTCGAATTAATCCGCCGCGCGGCGTCCTCGTTTATCGATGCCTTACGACCGGGCGATCGCATCGCAATCATCGGGTTCAACTCGATGCGCCGCGGGCAGGACGTGACCGCGCGTGTCGAAGTGCTTTCGCACCTCACTGACGACCGCAAAGAGTTGCGCAACGCAATCGCAAGTCTTGGTGCCAGCGCGGGCACGCCGTTCTACGACGCGCTACAACGCATCGCGGATGAAGTGTTTCGCGATCCGCCGAGCGACGAAATGCGTGGGCGCCGCGCCGTAGTGGCGTTAACTGATGGTGTTGATTCAACCAGTAATGCTGACTATCAGTCTGCGCGAGCGAGGCTCCTGCGTGCCGGCGTGGCGAGTTATTTTATTCAGGTCAACACTGAAGACTATGTCGAGGATCGTCTGTTGCGCGATTGTGAGGACGATGGACGTTTGACGCTTTCCGCAAAACAATTGCAGCGTTACCGGCAGG
>JADMIO010846084.1_pt1 | contig 12364 bp, 7 predicted proteins | sample 8958161 | NCBI WGS metagenome assembly JADMIO01 (sample SAMN16585339, study PRJNA669376) | soil metagenome | isolation source: Crop rotation soil | place: USA: Cullars Rotation, Alabama | collected 2011 | reverse complement strand
CGACAACTTGTCCACGTGGAATTCTAAGCTTAGGATCCCAATGTGCTGGAAAGTGTCCGGGTATCGGTGACCTCGCCGCGCCTAGCCGGGCCTGCAAGTATGAGGCGACTGAGGGAGATGGCACATGGCCGGAGCGACACCGCAGTTGTCGGGGGATGCGCTGCGGGCCGTACGCCATCGGGGCACCCACGTCCAGATCATCGCCGCGGCCGGGTCCGGGAAAACCGAGGTCGTGTCCCAGCGTGTTGCCGATCTTCTTGCCGACGGAGTCGAGCCGCGTGGCGTGGTGGCCTTCACCTTCACGGAGAGAGCCGCGGCCGAACTCAAGGCGCGCATCGGTCTTCGTGTGGAGGAACGCCTCGGTCGCGAGGCCCTGGACAAGCTCGGTGGTGTCTTCGTTGGCACGATCCACGCCTACTGCTTCCGGCTGCTCCAACAGCATGTGCCTCGCTACGAGACCTTCGACGTCCTCGACGACAACCAGCTCACCGCGTTCCTGTCGCGCGAGGCAACGCGGCTGAACATCAAGCAGCTCGACCCGAACGGCCGCCTGTTTGCGTCCATCGGGCTGTTCTTGAAGAGCGTGGATGTGGTCGAAAACGAGCTGCTCGACCCGGAAGCCCTGCCCAACCCGTTTCGCACCGTGGTGCACGACTACCTCGACACGCTCGAGCGGTACCGGCTGCTGACGTATGGGCAGCAGATCTCCCGCGCGGTCGCCGAACTCGAGCGTCCGGATGTGCAGGCCGCGGTCACGGGCGAACTGCGCCACCTGATCGTGGACGAGTACCAGGACGTGAACCCGGCTCAGGAGCGGCTCATCGAGCTGCTTGCGTCCCCAGGCGTCGAACTGTGTGTCGTAGGCGACGACGACCAGGCCATCTATCAGTGGCGCGGGTCCGACGTCGGCAACATCGTCAGCTTCACGGACCGCTACCCGAGCGTCGCTGTCTTCCGGATCGACACCAACCGGCGCAGCCGGCCCGGCATCGTCGCCACAGCAAATGGCTTCGCGGCCACGATCTCGGGGCGTCTGGAGAAGAAGATGCTCCCGCACCGCCTGGGCGGCGGTGGGCCACCTGAGGTCGTCCTCTGGCACGACAACGACGAGGAGGGCGAGGCCGGTTGGATCGCCAAGATGATCGTCGACCTGCATGAGGACGAGGGCGTTGCCTACAGCGACATTGCCGTGCTGGCCCGCAGCCGGGCCGCGTACCGCCGCCTGGTTGACGCGTTCGGCAGCTTCGACGTTCCCGTCCAGCCCGGCGGGCGGACCGGCTTGTTCGATCAGCCCGAAGCGCAGGTGCTCGGTCACACGATGGTCTGGCTGACCGGTTTCGACTGGCGCGACACGTACGGCCCGCCACGCAAGATCAGCGACACTGGCCTGCTCGATGAGTATCAGCAGGTGTTCGCATTGTCAGCGGCGCAGCGCCGGAAGCTGGGGCGGGTGCTCGACGCGTGGCGGAAGGTCGTGCCGAAGCAGGACCGTCGGGCGAACCTCGTCGGCGAGCTGTACGAACTCCTCGACGAGCTCGGTGCGAAGCACTGGGACCTCACCGACCCGATCCAGCTGAACCGGCTCGGCACCCTGGCTCGGTTCACGGCCCTGCTGGCCGACTACGAGTCCGTCCGGCGCCGGGCCCGCCCCGACGCCCAGGTGGCCGGGGAGCAGGTCGGGGGTCAGGACCGGGGCGAGTGGTACTACAAGAACCTCGCCATCCACATCGTCAACTACGCCCAGGGCGCCTACGAGGCCTTCGACGGGGAGGAGGGTTTCGCACTCGACGCCGTCGACCTCACCACCGTCCACGGCGCCAAAGGCCTCGAATGGCCAGTGGTATTCGTCCCCTCGGTCACCGCCAAACGGTTCCCGTCGGCACGAACCGGGCAGACGCAGCCGTGGCTGGTGTCCCGCACGATGTTCGACGCCGACCGCTACGAGGGCTCCGACGCCGACGAGCGCCGCCTGTTCTACGTGGCGATGACCCGGGCGCGGGACTGGCTCTCGGTGTCACGTCACGACAAGGTCACCAAGCAGCGGGTCGGGGCAAGCCCGTACTACGGCGAACTGCGGCACCTCGAGCTCGACCCTTCCGGCGTGCAGTACCCCGAGGTCGAGGCCGGCGGCGACCCGGACGAGACGGTCACGGTCACCTACAGCGAGATGGCCGCGTTCCTCGAGTGCGGCGCCGCCTACCGGTTGCGGAACTTGATCGGGTTCCAGCCGCGTCTCGCCCCGGAGCTCGGCTACGGCAAGGCTGTGCACCACGTGCTGCGAGCGGTGGCCGAGGCGACCAGGGCGACCGGGGAGGTGCCCAAGGCGGCGCAGATCGACCAGATCCTCGACCACGCCTTCTTCCTCCCCACGGCCAACAAGGTCACCCACCGGGAACTGAAGATCGCCGCCAGGAAGCTTGTCACCACGTACGCAGCGAACCACGCCGATGACCTGCATCGCATTTGGGAGACCGAGCGCCCATTCGAGCTACGGCTCGACGGCGTCACCATCACCGGACGCGCCGATGTCATCCTCGACCACGAGAACGGCGTCCCCACGGCGCTGGCGATCCTCGACTACAAGACAGCCACCGCCAGCCACATCGACTACGGCCTGCAACTGCAGGTGTATGCCGACGCCGGACGACGTGAGGGCCTCGACGTGCGCGGCGCCTACGTGCACGATCTCAAGCTGGCGAGCCGCACAGCGATCGACGTGTCCGAGGCCGCCTTGGCCACGGCCGAGGCGACGGTCCGGGCAGCCGCGGTGCGGCTCCGGGACCGTGACTTCCACCCGAGCCCCGGCAAGCCGTGCCGGCGTTGCGAAGTCCGCACGGTGTGCGCGAGCGCTTACCACTGAATCACGGCGGCTGACTCGCTCGTGCAGAACGACAACGTGCAGGGAACCCTGGTGACTACTGCGCCTCTCTCTCAGTTGAGTTTGGAATTGCCAGTGTCAGCGCGGACTTGTCGGTCCGGCCCGCTACGGCCATGACGAGCCGCCGGGCGATGACCGGCGACCACTCTGGACAGAGAAGCGCACTCACTGCTGCGACTCGTTCAGCGTACGTCGCTGTGTCGGCTCGGTTCGCAGGTCGAAGCACCCCAACCAGGGGGTCAAAGCTGCCTGCAGTTCCAAGCACATTCCTGACGCCTGGGACCAGCCGCGAGATGGCCTTCGCTTCCAACTGTCGTATCCGTTCCCGGGTGACGCCGAACTCGTTTGCGACCGCTTCGAGTGTTAGGGCCGGGCGGCCGTCGGCACCGAGTCGCGATTCGAGGATGACGGCGTGCCGCTGGGACCGCATTGATCGAAGTGCTGCGTGAACGGCGCCGACGAAGTCGACCGTGCGGAGATCGTCGGGGTCCACGAAGCTCACGATGTCTCGTGCGGGAGCGTTGGGCGGGCGGTCCACTGGTGTTGGAGCGGTCGCGCCGAGAAAGCCGGTGGCCCGGTCCGGCCTGGGCTCGTTCTCACGGGATTGCGAATCGCTGTCGATTCCTTCGACGTCGGGCTCGACGGGCGCAAGGCGCGGTTCGCGAACACCGACTCGACGGTAGCCATTTGGCTCGCGGCGTCGGCCCGCGCAGCAAGCTCGTACCTGTTCCTTGGTCGCGTGTCTTCCTTTGCAGCAGCCGCATGCGATGTCGATCGTCGACGTCAATGTCGCTCCTCCTTGGGGCTGCGTCCTGGGCCTCGAGTGTGTGCCGCCCGAGCTCACTGGCCGTCCGGTCTCGCGTGGCGACGAGACCCGGCGTGGGATGCGGCGCCGAGTGTGGGCCGCCGGTATCTCCCTGTTGATCACACCTCGAAGACCTGCAACACCTCGTCGCCGTAGTCGTTGATGACCTTCACCGCGATCTTGCCCGTGACCGGACGGGCGAACGGTCGCGACACGGTGCGGTAGAGCGAGGCCCACGCTTCTTCGTCGATGTCGGCCTTGAGCGCCCGCTTGAGTCGCCCGTAGGGGTCCTGCCCGCCGGTGAAGTAAGCGTGCCGGACGAAGAACGACTCACCGTTGTACGCCGTGTCGATCAACCAGAGGGCGATGTGGTCGGTGTCGCGGCTACGGACCTCGCCGGTCGTTGGGTCGTATACGTCGACTCCCCGGATCGTCACGACCACTTGCCCGTCGGCGTCGGTCGCTATCTCGATGTCGGGCTCACCGAACACCGTGAACAGGTTTCCTGCGCCCGTCTTCTTCAGCTCGTCGCCCATCAGCAGGTCGGCGTTCATGCGCACCAGGAGCACGGGGACGGCTCCGAACTTGCGCTCGGCGGCCACGTCGAACCCTTGGTCCGATGCGGCGTACTCGTCGGTCTTTCCGATCGCCTGCGGGTCGAAGGCGAAGCCGAGCACACACAGGAAGTGGATGTTCTTGGCGTTGATCGCCTCGCGGGCCGCTTCCTTGATGTCGGCCGGGCTGACCGTCCCGTACTGGGGACCGATAGCGATTCCCACCCGCACCGGGTTTTCGGGATCGCTGCCTTTACGGATGCCGACGGCCTGGATCCGCAGGCCAGCGTGAACGTCGACCGACTCAAACTCGAGCCGCTCGTTCCGCCGACCGTTCTGCACACCCGCCTTGGCCAGGTTGGCGACGATCGTCTGCTCGAACAAGCCCTCATCGGTCGCCCGCGCGCGCGCCGGCTCCGGTGTCGTCGAGAACGCCAGCGACCGGTGCGGCGACAGGCTCTCCACCGTGAACGGGCCCGTTACGCGCACCTTCGACCGGTCCTCGTACGGGCGGTCGTAGAGCAGCTCGTAGTCGGCGTGCCGCTTGATCGCGGCGTCGATCTGCTCCCGGGTCATCCCCTCGTTGATGTCAGGGTTATTGGCGATCGACTTCAACGTGATGTGCTGCACCCGCTCGTGCACGAACCCATGGCGGACGTCGTCCGTCGGGGGCGCCTGGTCGAGCGCCGCTCCCGTCAGGTCTTGCTCCTTCTTCCGCCCGTCCACCGAGTCGGCAAGCAGGTAGTACGGGAACCTGGCTCCCATCAGTCTCTGGCGCGCGAGGGCCAACGCCACCCGCGACGTGTCGATCGTGATCCACCGCCGACCCCACTGCTCGGCGACGTACGCCGTCGTCCCCGACCCGCACGTCGGATCGAGCACGAGGTCGCCCGGGTCTGTCGCCATGAGCATGCAGCGTTGGACGGCCTTCAACGCTGTCTGGACCACGTAGACCTTCGGGCCGCCGTACTGGTTCTGCCCAACGGTGTCAGTCCAGACGTTCGCCAACGGTGACGCGGGGAAGTCATCGATGAAGCGCACGTATCCGAGGTTCTTGCCGGAACCTGCGTACACGCGCCCGGCGACCCGCAGCTTGCTCATGCCTTCCTCGTCGGTCTTCCATACTCCCGGGTTCGGGTAGAACGTCCTCCCGGCGATTGTGACGCCGAAGCGCGTTTTGTCCACGCCCGTCGCGGACGTGAGGTTGTCTGCCCCGAACACGCGAGCACCGTTTGGGACGCGGCCGGTTTCCTTCTCGTCGGCGGTCAGAGGCCGTGTTGACCCGTCACCTAGCAGGACCGTCGTGTAGAGGGAGACTCCGTCGCCGCCCAGTTCCTTGCTTCGGAATAGCTGCCGGTACTTGGCGGAACCACGATCCTTCGCGTACCAGAGGATTCGATCGAACACAGGCGGCAGCATGGTCGGCACTTCGTTGGGGCTTCCCGTTCCCGTCGTCTTCTGGTACACGATCTCGACGCAGAAGTTGCCGGAGCCGAACACCTCGTCCAGGACGCTCCGCACGAGATGCGCGTTCTCGTCGCCGATCTGGAAGAACAGGGAGCCGGTGGCCGTCAGCAGGTCGCGTGCCACGAGCAGGCGGTCGCGGAGGTAGCTCAGGTAGGAGTGAATGCCGAGCTCCCACGTGTCGCGGAAGGCCTTGATCTGCTCGGCTTCCCGGGCAGCGTCCTCGAGCTTTCCGTCCTTCACGTCACGCTTCCGTGCGGACACCTGCCAGTTCGAGCCGAACTTGATGCCGTACGGTGGGTCCAAGTAGATCATCTGGACTTTGCCCCGCAGAGCCTCGCGCTCGGCCAGGCTGGCCATGACGTGAAGCGAGTCGCCCAGGACCATGCGGTTCGACCAGTTGGCGTCGTGGCGGTAGAAATCGACGATGTCGAGCTCGTTGAGCCCGTCGAACGTGTCGAACAGGGTGAGCTCGGGCTCCTGGTCCTTCGACTGCGCGGTGGCGCGGAGGTTCTCGACGAGGACGCGGGCGTCGATTTTCTCCTGGATGTAGATGGGCGGCGCGTCGACGGCGAGGTCGACCACGTCTTGGCCGTCCTTGCCCTTCCACACGAGCTGCGGGTCGAGCGTCGGGTCGCGGGGGTACAGCAGCGTGCGGGGCGCTTCGATCTCGGGGACGACGAACTCCTGTGCGTCGGCGGTCGGCAGGTTCGTGCGCTTGTCGCCGTGCAGGGTCGCCGTGACGGGAGTGGCCGAGCTCGAGTTCGACTTCTTGCGGGGCGCCATGGCGGTCGTACTCCTCCGGTCAGGTGTGCAGGCCGGTGATCGGCCCGTCGGCGTACAGCTCGTCGATGGCGGCGTTGAGGTCAGTGCTGGCGGTGAGCATCGTGCGGATTTCGGTGTATCCCCAGCGGCCGTACCCGGCGTGGTTGTTCACGGCGGCGCACCACTGGTTCCGTGCGGTCTCGGCCTTGGCGATCGTCGGTCCTGGGGCCTTGCGGGCCCCGGATACCTCGATGATGAGTGTGCGAGGAACATCGCCGGGTTGTTCGATGAGTCGGACGAGGAAGTCGGGCACGTACTGGTGCGTGTGGCCGGCGTGCACGTAGGGGATCGTGAAGCCGAGGTGGTCGTTCTTCACGTAGGCGGTGACGCTGGGATGGTCCTCGAGTAGCTGGGCCAGCGTCTCTTCCCACGAGTTGCCCCGCACGCCGTCGAGCACGACTTGGTTCACGTGTGACTTCTGGGGTGGGGGGTCCATGACGATCTTCCGGGTGAAGAAGGAAACGTCTTCGGTGCCGCCTTCGGGGTCGAAGCGGCGGAATATGGGCCGGATCACCTCCATCCGGTTGCCCTGCTGCTTCAGCACTGCGTTGAAGAGGGTCTCGGCGGCGAGATGGCGGGCCTCGGCCAGCAGGAGGAACCCGACGGCGGTCTGGTCGCGGAACGTCACGCACTCGGCCAGCCACCGCTTGGCGATCGCGACTAGCTGGGGGAACAGCCACGGTCGCTCGACGGCGTCGTGGGCCAGGTAGTACTTCTGCACGAGCGTGCGGGCGAGCTGGAAAGCAACTTCCTGCGGGCGGGCCGTGCGAAGCTTCTCGAGGTCCTGCTCCTCCGACATGCCCGCGACGCCGCTCGTCTGGGTCCACGTCGCCACGACTTCGCGAGCCACAACTAGCTTGGCTTCGTCGTCGAAGTCGGCGAAGAACTGCTCGTCGGGGATCTCCAACCGGTACCCGTCGAGCTTGGGAAACCCGATCCGCAGGTCCAGTCGGTCGTCGAGGGCGCGGACCTCGATCGCTGGCGGCTTGGGCTTGTCGGGCTTTGGGGTCACGTCGCCCGGGATGAAGGCGAAGGGCACGCCGTACACCTCGGCGTACTCCGGCTCGAAACGGTCCTCGTCGTTCACGGCGTAGCTGCGGCGGCGCAGGCCCCGTCCGATGACCTGCTCGCACAGCAGCTGGCTCCCGAAGCGACGGATGCCGAGGATGTGCGACACGGTGTTGGCGTCCCAGCCCTCGGTGAGCATCGACACCGACACGACGCAACGGATGTGCTCGCCGAGCCGGTCGCGTTTGCCGACCGTGTTCATGACCTCGCGCAGGACGTCCTCGTCGGTCAGCTTGTCGACGTCGGCGCCGGGGTAGCGGCGCCGGTACTCGGCCTTGAAGGCGTCGATCTCCTTGGCCGCGGCCTTCTTGAAGTCGTCGGAGAGCGCCTCGCCCGACTCGAGCTGGGCGGAGTCGATGAGGATCGTGCGGGGCCGGCCCCGCCATTGGCCGTTGTCGCCGACGTTGGAGAACAGCTCGAGCTCCCCGGGTCGTAGCGCCAATTCGCCGTCCGGGAGCTCGACCTCGAGCCCAGCGATCCAGTCGTACACGAGCTTGGACACGACAGTGTTCGGGCACACCACGATCAGCACCGGAGGCGGCTCGCCGTGCGCCGCCAGCTCCCGCTCGTACCGGTCGAAGGCCCGGGCGTAGCTCGAGTACAAGCTGCGCAGCGCGCCCTCGAGCACGGCGGGCGGGGGCCACACGCCACCGGCCTCGATGCCCTTCGTCTTCTTCTTGGGGAGCTTGTCGCCCACGTGGTCCCACAAGCGCAGATAGGTGGCGAAGTCTCCAGTGGCGTCATCGTCCACGGGGATGCGGGGAACCTTCACGATGCCGCTCTCGATGGCGTCCATCAGCGAGAAGTCCGACACCACCCACGGGAAGATGTAGCCCTCGTTGTAGCCCGAGCCCTTCAGGTAGAACGGGGTGGCGGACAAGTCGAAGATCGCCTTGATCCCGACCTTACGGCGGATGGCCTGCAGGCCCCGGAACCAGACTCGGGCATCCTCGTTGCGCTGCTTCGCCTCTGCGTCGACCTCGTCGTCGATCTGGTCAATCGGCTTGTCGCGGTAACAGTGGTGGGCCTCGTCGGACAGCACAACGATCTCGCCCTTGCCCCGTCCCGAGAGGTCGCGCAGCACCCGCGACACCATGGCGTCCGGCGTCTCCTTGAAGGGGTCGTAGCCTTTGCCGGCGTTCAGCAGCTTGCGAGTGTTGGCGGCGACACCCTGGATCTCCTTGGCGTCGCGCAGCAGGAACGCGTGGTAGTTCGTGATGACGACCTGCGCCTCCTGGAGCGCCGCCCACAGGTCGGCCGGCACCAGGTCACGCTCGCGGTAGTAGTTCCCGTCGTCGCTCGGGAGGATGACCCGCAGCCGGTCGCGGATCGTGATCCCCGGGGTGATCACGAGGAATCGCTTGGCGAAGCGGGCGTCCTGAGGAGAGAACGCCTTGTTGATCGTCTGCCAGGCGATCACCATCGCCATCACGACCGTCTTGCCCGATCCCGTTGCCATCTTCAACGCCAGCCGCGGCAGGCCGTCGTTGTGCCGTCGGTTCTCCTCGTCAACTCTTGACCGGAAGTCGGGTTCGCCGTGCCGGCCCGCAACCTCCGTCAGGTAGATCGCCGTCTCGGCCGCCTCGCGCTGGCAGAACAGCACCCGGTTCTCTCGGGTCGGATCGGCCCAGTACAGCAGCAGCTTGCGGGAGATCGACGTGACGCCCGGGTAATTGCGAGCCCGCCACAGGTCGACCCGGCGGCGGATGTCGTTGATCAGGGAGTTCTGCTCGCGCCGCTCGCCGGTGGCGTCGAAGTCGAACGTGATCTGGTCGGCTTGCTTCCCCCGGCCCTTCTTTGTGACGGGGACCGGGATGAACGACTCGCTGGGCCGGCGGCCCTCGACGAGCACCCCCGTCGGCCCGTTGGGGCCGATCTCAAAATGCCGGGAGGGGGCCTCGTACGGAGAGTTGAGGATCGGGTTTGCCAGTGTTCCGTCCACGCGCTCGTGCTGTGTAGCACGGTTGACCACGGTGTTGTCGACTCGGCCAGTCGTACAGCGAGCTCATGGGGCTCTAGATGGTGGAGCGTCCAGCCGCCAGCTATGGGGAGGCGGCGCGGAAGTCCTCCACGTCTGCGGCTCCTTGGGTGGCCCTCGTGCCCGTCGTCCGAGACCGCAGGGGGTGCCATCCGCCCGGCAAGCCGCCGCCACTCACGACGAATCGGTCTCGTCGTGTCCCACGACGCGCTGCACCCGAGCCGCCCGCCAAGAGTCGTTAGAGATCGCTGCTACCAGGAGCAGCCGGTCCTCAGGAGTCAGGTTGAGTGGCACCGAGATCCTCGCGTGCCGCCCCTCGCTGAGGTTCACGACGATCTCGCGGGCGACGTCGGAGGTTGCCGACAGTGACTGCCAGTACCAGGTGTTGCCGTCGCTCGGTTGCGGAGGCTCGGACCGCTTGGGCCCGCGCCGGCGTGGGCGCTTGTCGCGGTAGCGGTCTGCCAGCGACCCCCAGAACTCGTCCTCTCGAGCCTCCGACTGATGACGCCGCCAGTCGTCGGCCAGCCTGGCGACTCGCTTCCAGGCCTGTCCGTAGGTGCGTGCCGTGCCCGGGCTCCGGCCCGTCTCGGCGGCCCGGGCGACCATCGCCTCCGCGACCCTCGCCGCTGACCCGGCGTCGACGGGGATGGCTGTGGACTCCGACCGCCCGGCGGCAGCGAAGGCTGCCCCGATGGCCGTGCCCAGCAGCTCGAGGTACCTCGTGCTCCAGCCCAGCGGCTCCGCCGCCCGCTCGGCCAGAGCCATGAGATCGGGACTGGTCGCTTCAGCGATCATGGTTCAAGTGTACAGGGGTTCCGGTTGACCACGGGTACAAGTGACCTCTGAGCTGCTCTTGTGAGTCCTGACAAGCCTGCACGGGCTGCATGACAGTCCTTGTATACTGTGTCCTATGAACACTGCTACCCCCGACCGCTGCCGGTACCTGTCGGTCACCGAAGCCCACGCCCTCCTCAGGAACCTCATCTCCCTGTCCACCCTGTACCGGATGGCCCAGGACGGCCGGATCGACTGCGTCCGAATCGGGGCAAGGGTCTTCGTCCGGGCCGAGTGGATCGACGAGATCACCGGCTCGGCTGCTCCCGGCGAGGCCCGGTGAGTCGGCGGCGCCGTCCGGGCGTCTACATGAAAGGCCCGAAGAACTGGGCGTTCAAGGTCGACGACCCCGCTGCACCACTCGGAATTCGCAAGCAGCTCCACCGTTCGGGGTTCGCCACGATGAACGAGGCCGACGCCGCGCTGGATGCTCTGCTCGGACAGCGGCGTCAGCTTCGGGCGGCGGAGGGTCCGGCCGCGGTGGTCGATGCCACGCTCGGGGAGTACATGACCGCTTGGCTGGCGCGACGCAACGGCGGGCTGGCGGTCACGACGCAAGCCCGGTACCTCGAGTTGGTGGAACGCCACGTCGTCGGCTGCTCGATCGGGTCCAAGAGGGTGCGCGACCTGGGGCCCGGCGACTTCGATGGGTTTCGAGACGAGCTCGGGCAACGGCCCGGGCGGGGCGGCCGTCCGTTGAGTGAGCACACCAAACGCCACGTGCTGGCGCTGGTCAAGACTGCGCTGACGCAACTCGTGGACCGAGAGGACCTCGACCGCCACCCGATGCGCGGCGTCCCCCTGCCGGCGGCCGGCGGTATTCCGAGGGACGCCTGGACTCCGGGGGAGCTTCAGGAGTTCGTGGCCTGGCTTATGGGGAGCCGGGGGGCCCACGCCCACGAGATGGAAGCCATCGTGTTGATGGCGGTCCTGACCGGGATGCGCCGCGGTGAGATTCTGGGTCTCCGATGGCGTGACGTGGACCTCGAGGCTCGTACGGCTCGAGTCGTCTGGAACCGCGTCAGCGTCGCCAACAAGGTGCATGAGAAGCCGCCGAAGAGTGCGAAGTCACGACGTCAGGTCGCTCTGTCGCCAGCTACGTGCGCGGTTTTGGCCGGGGTGAGCGACCGGCAGCGCCGGGCCTACGAGCAGCTCGTCGCCGTCGGACGGGAGCCAGCCGAGTACCCCGAGCACGTCTTTACCGACGAGTTCCTGCGACCCATCCATCCTGACTACGTCCGTCAGCGCTGGGTTCGCCTGATGAAGGCTTCGCCGGTCAAGGTCATCACGTTCCATGGGCTGCGCCACACCTACGCCACGATCGCGCTGGCCGAGGGGGAGCACCCGAAGGTGGTGTCCGAGCAGCTCGGCCATGCGGACGTCGCCTTTACTCTGCGGCAGTACGGGCATGTGATGCCGGGCATGGCCCGCGACAGCGTCGACCGGATTGCCTTGCGGATGTTTGGTGACGACTTCGGTAAGGCCACGTCGCCCGACGCAGGGACCACATCCGCGAAGCATGCGGATCGCGATGGTGGTTGCGAGCCCGCTGGCCAAGATCACCCCGGTTCTCCGGGCGGCGGCGAACCCCTTGACGGCGTGGTGTGACACGCGCTGTGACACGGCGCCAGGAAACACAGCGGCCCGGCGCTGGAGCACCGGGCCTGACCTGCACTTCGATTGGTGGCGGGGGCAGGATTTGAACCTGCGACCTTCGGGTTATGAGCCCGACGAGCTACCGAACTGCTCCACCCCGCGGCGGAGACCGCAGGATAGCACCCGCGGAACCGGTCGCGAACAGCCGGTCGAGCCAGGGTCGACGGTAGCGTCCGGGCATGTTCGGAAGCCGGCGGCGGGAGCGGGAGCTGGACGAGGCCGTCCGCCGCGCCGCCCTCCAAGCTGCGCAACAGGCGGCCGAGCTGGCGGTGGCGGCCGCCGCCCCCACGCCGCCGGGAAAG
>JADMIO010820083.1_pt1 | contig 12365 bp, 8 predicted proteins | sample 8958161 | NCBI WGS metagenome assembly JADMIO01 (sample SAMN16585339, study PRJNA669376) | soil metagenome | isolation source: Crop rotation soil | place: USA: Cullars Rotation, Alabama | collected 2011 | reverse complement strand
CTTTCCCTGGTGCGCAACTCGAACTCCGGCAAGAAGTTCTGGCTCGACGCCAAGGACAAGGACATGAGCCGCGTGCCCATCGAGGGCTGGATGACGCACGAGACGGCGGAAGACCTGTTCAAGCGCGCGGGCCTTAACTACGCGGAGCAGAAGGCGGCGGCGAACAAAAAGGGCTTCCACGCCGTGGCGATGCAGGGCGAGACGCTGAGCGTCGAGGCGCATTCTTCGATCGACCATCTCAAGACGCGCAACGTCGCCGGCATCGTCGCCGGCACCAAGCATCCGGGCGAGATCGTCGGCTTCTCGGCGCATTGGGACCATTTCGGCCGCAAGGACGACGTGCCGGGCGACGACAAGATCTTCAACGGCGCGGTCGACAACGGCATGGGCACCTCGATGGTTCTGGAGCTCGCCGAGGAGTTCGCCCACGAGAAGCGGCCGCAGCGCTCGGTCGCGTTCCTGTTCTGGACGATGGAGGAGCAGGGCCTGCTCGGCTCGGAATATTTCGCCGAGCATCCTTTATGGCCGCGTAACAGAATCGTCGGCGTTCTCAACACCGACGCCGACGGTCCGAAGGGACCGGCGCGCGACATGTCGCTGCCCGGCAACGGCCAGTCCGACCTCGAGGACGTCCTGGCCGACGCGCTGAAGACGCAGGATCGCACGATTTCGCCCGATCCCGAGCCCGAGAAGGGTTCCTTCTTCCGCTCCGACCATTTCAGCCTGGCGCGCTTCGGCATCCCGGCGATCAGCCCGGGCGGCGGCACGGACCTGATCGAAGGCGGCAAGGCGGCGGGGAAGGCGCTGCGTGACGACTATCTCGCGCACCATTATCATCAGCCCTCGGACGAGTGGCGCGCGGATTGGGACATGCGCGGCCCGCGCGACGACGTCCAGGTGCTCTATCTGGTGGGCGACACGCTGGCGAACGGCGATGCCTGGCCGGGCTGGAAACCCGACAGCGAGTTCAAGGCCGCGCGCGACAAGATGATGGCGGGCAAAAAATGACAAACCTCCTCCGCGCGGTGCTCCTGGCTTCCCTTCTGGCGCCGGGAGCCGCGCGGGCGGCGGTCACCGTCACCCTCGATCGTCCGTATACGCAGCTACAGGTGGGCGGCGGGCGCACCCTGCAATACGCCGCCACCGTCTCCGGCACGGCCAATCACGGTGTGATCTGGCAGGTGGACAACGTCATCGGCGGCGCCGCGGCATCGGGCACGGTCTCCAAGACCGGGCTCTATACGGCGCCGTCCGCGGTGCCGGTGCCGGCCATCGCGACGGTCACCGCGGTGTCGAAGGCCGATCCGACGGTGAGCGCCACCGCCGTCATCACCTTGATGGGCCATGGTGGCACGGGCAGCACCCACTACGTCGCGCCGGGCGGGCACGACGGCGACAACGGCGGGATCGATACGCCCTGGGCGACGATCCAGCATGCTGCCGATACGGCGCAGCCGGGCGATACCGTCCTGGTGCGCCAGGGCGTCTATAACGAGCACGTGCATCTGACGAAGTCGGGCAATGCCGCCGGCTTCATCACCTTCGCGGCTTATCCGGGCGAGACCGCCACGGTCGACGGCACCGGGCTCGACATCCCCGACGACATGTGGGGCCTGTTCACCTTCGACAACGTCGGATGGGTGATCGTCGAGGGCTTCGAGGTCCGCAACTACACGACCAGCCGCCTCGTGGATGCGCCCATCGGGATCTTCATGCAGGGCGCGGGCGCGAACGACCAGGTGATCAACAACCGCATCCACGACATCACCACGACGGCCACGACCAATCCCACCAAATGCGGCTCCAACGCCTTCGGGATGACGGTCTATGGCACCAAGTTCCCGGACGCGATCGACGGGCTCGCGGTCGCGGGCAACGAGATCTTCCACACCAAGACGGGCTGCAGCGAGACCTTGTCGCTGGACGGCAACGTCACCAACTGGGCGGTGGCGAGCAACACCGTGCACGATGCCGACAACATCGCCATCGGCGCCATCGGCTTCGAGCGCGTGGCCAAGAACGAGGCCTACGACCAGGCGCGCGCGGGCGTCATCCGCGGCAACACGATCTACAACATCACCTCGTTCGGCAACCCCGACTACGGCAGCCAATACGCGGCCGACGGCATCTATGTCGACGGCGGCACCAACATCGTCATCGAGCAGAACCGTATCCACGACGTCGACCTCGGCATCGAGATCGCGAGCGAGCATGGCGGCCACACCTCGAGCTACGTCTCGGCGCGCAACAATCTGGTTTATTCCGGCAACAGCGCGGGCATTTCGATCGGCGGCTATGGCGCCGCGCGCGGCGGCACCGACCACGTCGCGGTGGTGGGCAACACGCTCTACCGGAACGACACCAAGAACACCGGCAGCGGCGAGTTCCAGATCCAGTTCAACGCCACCAACAACCTCTTCGAGAACAACATCGTGGTCGCGGGCGGCCAGGGACTGCTGGTCAACGACTTCACCGTGAGCACGCCCGACCCGGCCGCCCTCGACTACAATCTCTATTTCTCGGACGGCGTGCAGAAGTTCACCTGGCAGAAACACAAGTACACGAGCTATGCGGGCTATCGTACCGGCACGGGGCTGGACGCGCATTCGCCGGGCTTCCTGGACCCGCAGTTCACGACCGACTTCGACATCGGGCCGACGTCGCCCGCGAAGGATGCCGGACTGGTGCTGAGCGGTGCGGTGGGCGGTTCGCACGACTTCGCCGGCAACAAGCGCGTGCTCTCGGCCAAGGTCAATATCGGCGCCTACGAGAAGTAAGCGAGCGCGTTGCCGAGCCGCGACGCCGAATGCTCGATGTGGACGAGGCGGCGCTTCAGCGCCATCGCCGCGCCGGTGCCTTCGTGGCGCGACAGCGGCAGCGGCTCGCGCGGCTTTTCGATGTTGGCGACGGCGCGCTGCAAGGTCTCGGCCAGAAGCGGATCGGTCGACACGGGATCGAGCTCTTTCTCGCGCCGCTGGAACAGGATGCGCATCGAGGCGAGGTCCGAGACCAGCAGATAGTTCGCGGCCAAGAGCTCCTGCAGCGCTGCGAGCCTGAGAGGATCGAGATCGGGCTCGGCGGCGAGGCGCCGGACCGTCGTCGACAGGTTCGCGGCCGCGTCATGCGCGCGCTTGCGCGACAGGCGCAGCTCCTGCTCGTTGGCGGTGCGAAGCAGCGCGCGGCCGGCATAGTCGCGGTCGGCGGCGCCCAGCGCCTTCACCAGCTTGAGGACGTTGCGCCGCTCCCAGCTCGGCAGCACGTAGGAGAAGCCCCAGGCCAGCCCCGCGCCGATCAGCGTGTCGAGCATGCGCTCGAACAGCACGGGCTGGGCCACCGGAGCCACGAAATGCAGCTGCAGCAGCGCCGAGACGCAGGCGGCGAACGCCGTGATCTTGTAGTCCACCGTCGCGAAGGCGTGCGCGGCCGCGATCGCGATCACCACCGTGGCGGCAAGGGCGTCCGGCGGTAGAAGCCGCACCAGCACGATCGTCGCCAGACAGCCGGCCAGGTTGCCCAGCACGCGATCGTTGCGCCGCGCCAGGGTCATCGAATAGCTCGCGCGCATGATGAGCGCCGTGGTCAGCATCACCCAGCCGCCGTGGATATAGGCCGGGAAGATCAAGGTCAGCGCGAAGCCCGCCAGCATCGCCAGGGTCAGCCGGACCGCATAGCGCGCGATGGGCGAAGCGAGGGTCATCTGCGCGCGCAGCACCTTGAACCCCGTGCGGCTCGCCTGAACGAAGGGTTGAAGATCGAGCGCAGGCGGCAGCTGCGGCATCGCAAGATAGGGGTCGACGACCTCGGAGAGGCGCCGGAGCTGGCGCACGGTCTCGGCCAGCTTGTGGGCGGTGGCGCGGAAGGCGGTCACGTCGGAGACCCGCGCGACGCGTGCGATCTCCCCGGCGATGGCGGCGAGCGCGCCCTTGTGGTCGCGCAATGTGGCCGTGCCGCGCGGGGTCATGAAGGTCTGCGCTAATTCATAGGCGTCCGCGGCGATGGCTTCGAGCAGCGCATGGAAGCGGGTCATCAGGTGGTGGTGCCGGGAGGCGCGCAGGGTCTCGATGTCGGCGTCGCTCGACAGGATGGTGTCGAAAGCGTCGAGCAGCGCGATCAGCCCGCCGACCGAGCGCGTCCGTCCGCCGGTGAAGATCAGGTCGCGCGCCGCCTGGAGCTTCTCGACCAGGTCGGCATGCGCCTCGATCAGCGCCTGCCACGCCGCCCGCGGCTCGGCCTTGGTGTCGAACAGCCGCGCCTTCACCTCGACATAGCGCGCGAAGGCCAGCATCGCCTCGCCGAGCAGGAGCTTGCGCGTGCGCTCGTCGCCCGCCCAGGTGAGGAGGAGCGCCACGATGGCATAGGCGATGCCGCCGCCTGCGAAGACCAGCGTGTGGCTCGGCACCGGCGAGGCCATGCCGAAGAGCAGCGCCAGCACCGCGCTGACGCCTATGCCCAGCGCCCGGCGTCCGTAGATCGAGACCAGCGCGGTCAGCGCGCTGGTCGCCGCGATCAACGGCGCCAAGAGCCAGGGCGATCCGCCGCACAAGGCTGCCAGGAACGTCACCAGGCTGGAGGCCGCGACCGCGATGGAGAAGAGCCGCGCCTTGACCGCCACCGACAGGGGCTGGTCCAGGATGCTGACGCAGAGCGCGCCCGTGGTCGCAAGCGCCGCGACGGGGCGGCCGAGCAGCATCCCCGTCCCCGCCACCACCACGGCCATGGCCAGCGCCACCGCCGCCCCGTTCTCGATGTGCAGGCGGAACAGGCGGGCGCCGACTCGGCGGGAAAGGGGGGACGCGGAAATGGCGTTGCTCCGGCTTGGGGTTAGGTCCTAAGAAGATGGCAGAGGGTCAATCCATACCGGGGACAGGGTGTTCCAGAAAATCCTTATCGCCAACCGCGGCGAGATCGCCTGCCGGGTCATCAAGACCGCGCGCAAGATGGGCATCAAGACGGTGGCGGTCTATTCCGACGCCGACCGCGACGCGCTGCATGTCGAGATGGCCGACGAGGCCGTGCATATCGGCCCCGCGCCCTCGGCGCAGTCCTATCTGGTCATCGACCGCATCGTGCAGGCCTGCCGCGACACGGGCGCGCAGGCCGTGCATCCGGGCTATGGTTTTTTGTCGGAGCGCGAGGCCTTCGCCGAGGCGCTCGCCAGGATCGGCGTCGCGTTCATCGGCCCGAACACCAGGGCCATCGCGGCGATGGGCGACAAGATCGAGTCCAAGAAGCTCGCGCTCGCGGCCAAGGTAAACACGGTCCCCGGCTATGTCGGCGAGATCAAGGACGCCGACCACGCCAGGAAGATCGCGGCCGATATCGGCTATCCGGTGATGGTCAAGGCGTCGGCCGGCGGCGGCGGCAAGGGGCTTCGCATCGTCCACAAGGAGGGCGAGCTGGTCCAGGCGATCCAGTCCTCGCAGAACGAGGCCAAGGCCGCGTTCGGCGACGACCGGCTGTTCGTCGAGAAGTTCGTCACCGAGCCGCGCCACATCGAGATCCAGGTGATGGGCGACAAGCACGGCAACGTCGTCTATCTGAACGAGCGCGAATGCTCGATACAGCGCCGCAACCAGAAGGTCATAGAGGAGGCGCCGTCGCCGTTCCTCGACGCCGCCACGCGCAAGGCGATGGGCGAGCAGGCGGTGATGCTGTCCAGGGCGGTCGGATACGACAGCGCGGGTACCGTCGAGTTCATCGTCGACAAGGACCGCAACTTCTATTTCCTCGAGATGAACACCCGGCTTCAGGTCGAGCATCCGGTGACCGAGCTCACCACCGGCCTCGACCTCGTCGAGCTGATGATCCGCTCGGCGGCGGGCGAGAAGCTCGCCATCGCGCAGAAGGACGTGAAGCTCGAAGGCTGGGCGATCGAGGCGCGGGTTTATGCCGAAGACCCGTATCGCGGCTTCCTGCCGTCGACAGGGCGGCTGGTGCGCTATTCGCCGCCCAAGGAGGGCGCTTACGGTCACGCGGTCGTGCGCAACGACACCGGCGTGTACGAGGGCGGCGAGATTTCGATGTTCTACGACCCGATGATCGCCAAGCTCTGCACGCATGCGATCCGCCGCGCCGATGCCATCGAGGCGATGGAGTTCGCGCTCGACGAGTTCCGCATCGAAGGCATCCGCCACAACATCGCGTTCCTGAACGCGATCATGCACCATCCGCGCTTCCGGCAAGGCAACATCACCACGGCCTTCATTGCCGAGGAATATCCCGACGGCTTCCACGGCCGTCCGCTCGACGACGCGGCCAAGCGCCTGTTCGCATCGGTCGCCGCCGAGGCCACGCGCATCCGCGGCGCCCGCGCGGCGAAGATCTCCGGCACGCTCAACGGCGCGCATGAAGCGGGCGGCGTCGTGGTCAGCATCGACGGCGAGGCGGTCGAGGCCGCGCCGCTTTCCGTCGTCTGGCAGCCCGGCGACTGGTTGATGCGCACGCCCGAAGCGGTGGTCCAGATCGCGCCCGTCGCGGGCGGCTGGCGGCTGTCCCACGGGGGCATGACGGCGACCGCCATCGTGCGCGGCGCGCGGGCCGCGGCGCTGGCGGGGCTGATGCCCAGGAAAGCCAAGGCCGATACGTCGAAGCTGCTGCTCTGCCCGATGCCGGGACTGATCGTCTCGGTCAACGTCGAGCAGGGGCAGGAGGTCAAGGCCGGCGAGACGCTCGCCGTGGTCGAGGCGATGAAGATGGAGAACGTGCTCACCGCCGACCACGACGTCACGGTCAGGAAGGTCAACGCCAGGAAGGGCGACAGCCTCGCCCTCGATGACGTGATCATGGAGTTCGCGTAGTCCCCGCCGTATTGTCATGGCCCGCGAATGCGGGCCATCCAGATGGCGCGACCGCGATCATGCAGAACCCAATTGGGCGGCCCGCATTCGCGGGCCGTGACAGTTGGATCAGAACGTCTTCCTGATGTCGATGAATATCCGCGGCTGCGACTTCATCGAGCGCTCCTCGATCAGCGACAGCCGGCCGGTGTCGCGCGGCCCGTCGAAGTCGAAGTACTGGTTGTCGTAGGTGAAGCGGCCGAAATTGATGACGTCGAGCTCGAAGCTCCAGTCCGGCGTCGGCTTGTAGGTCCAGCCGGCCTCGAGATAGGGCGCGACGGTGCGGCGGTGCTGGGTCTGGAACACCCGGAAATACTTCTCGTCCCAGCAATTGTAATAGAACACGTACCAGGTCGATTTCAGGCTCTCGATGTCCTGGGTGAACTTGAGCGTGATGTCCTGCGGCCGCTCCGCCGTGATGACGCGGTGCTGGCCGGTGACCGGATCGCGCACCGAGCTGTACTGGAGGTCGGCGCCGATCTTCAGCAATCCGTTGGGGATCCACAGCTTGTCGAACGGCACGGTGACGGTCAGGTTGATCTGGTTGTTGACGCCGTTGCCGATGTTGCCCGGCGCGTCGAAAGGCGTGCCGTCGGGGCCGAAGACCTCGACCAGGTCGACCACGTCGGTGATGTCCTCGTGGATGAGCTGGAGCGTGACGTCGCCCTTGTCCCAGAAGTGGTGCTCGTAGGACGCCTCGTACTGCGTGCGCTGGTCGGGCCGGATGTTGGAGTTGCCGCCGGTGACGCCGTTGCCGCCCAGGTTGCCCGCGGCGATGAAGTTGCCGAAATCGAGCTGGCCCACGACCTTCTCGTAGCGCAGGCGGACCTGGTCGTCCTTGCTCGGCGACCAGGTGAGCACGGCGCGCGGCTTGGGGTAGGAGAAGGCGCGCTGCTGCTTGGTGGTGTCGCTGCGTTCGGCGATGCGCGAATATTCGAACCGCGCGCCCGCCTCGAGCAGCCACTCGGGCGAGATCTTCCAGGTGCCCTGGCCGAAGACCTCGCCGCGCTTCTCGTCGACATGGGCATGGGCGTCGGGCAGGGGGAAGTCGAGGCCGTTGATCGCGAAGGCGGTGTCGCCGTCCAGCGAGTTGTAGGCGCCTTCGCCGCCGGCTTCGAGCGTCAAGGCATCGTTCAGCGGCCAGCGCAGCGTCTCTCGCAGGATGGTCTCGTCGGTGGAGCTGGACGAGCGGAACACCTCGTCGTCGCCGGTCTCGAACGAGGCGTTGACGTCCTTGGAGAAGCCGATGCGCTGCAGGAACAGCGTCTCGTCCTCGAGCTTGCCGAAATTGCCGTTCCAGTGCAGGCCGAGCTCGGCGTTGCGGCTGACGTTGACGTCCGAGATGTAGCGGTGCCCCGAAGCGCCGAAATATTCCGCGCTCGACATGAAGGGCGAATCCTGCAGCGCGATATTGGCCTTGAAGGTGCCGTCCCACAGCGGCAGCGTGGCCGCGCCGGTGAAGGCGCCGCCGCTGCCGTGGCCCGTGGTGTGGGCGCGCTGGGTGAAGCTCTGGTCGATCGTGCCGTCCGGGTTGAGGAAGGTCAGGGAGTGGAGGCCGTTGCCGACGGAATCGTCGAAGCTGTTGTAGCGCGTCGCCGAGAACTCGAAGGTCTTGGCCCCGTCATGGCGCGTATAGTTCAGGTTCAGGCCGGGGATGGTGTGGCCGTCCTGGAAGATGTTCTCCGACGCCTCGAGCACCCACTGGGTCGAGCTTTCCTTCTTGCGGATGACGTTGGCGACGACGGTGAGGCCCTGCATGTCGATGCCGGGCGCGCCGCCGCGGATGACGTCGATGCGCTCGACGTCGGCGGCCGGGATGCGGCCCAGGATCGATTGCAGGTCGTCGGATTTCGAGGTCGGCCGCTGGCCGTCGATCAGAACGTTGCCGGCATTGCCCGCGAAGCCGCGCGCCGAGCCGGTGTTGGTGAAGCTGAAGCCGGGAAGCCGCCCGATCATGTCCATGGCGGTGTTCGGCCGCATGTCGGCGAAGAACGACGCCGGGTAGGCGAGCACGCTGTCCTTGTCCGTGGTCTGCGCGATGGCGCCGCTCGCGGTTGCAAGCAGCAGCGCGGCCGCCGCCGCCTTCATCAAACTCTTTCGCACGCTGTTCCCCGACTGACTGTGACGTGCCAAGAAATTGGCAACTGCGTTTCTAGTGTTTCAATGCGCGCAAAACGCATGCCTCCCTTGTGCTAGAGTTGTGGCCCACAAATATAAAGATCGGGTTCATTCAACTTCCCGTGGGCAACTCTGCGCGGGCGCGCGTTAACTGCGGTTAATGCACGGTGCCGCCGTCTTTCGACGTTAGCGCGAGCGCGCGGTCGAATGCCGGATCGCGGCCCGCCAGATAGTCGGCGAAGGACATGCGGATCGTCTCGGCGGGGTTCAGATCGCCGGTGCGCGCCGGATAGATCCAGTTCAGCCAGAAGCACTTGCTCCAGTCGCGGCAGGCATGCGCATAGTCGTGCATGCCGGTCGCATAGTGGAAGCAGAGCGGCGCGTGCGGCAGGCAGCCTTCGCCGCCCTCCGCCCAGAAGGTCAGGCGGTCTCCGACGCCTTCGCCCAGGATCACGGTCTGTCCCGGCGCGGAAGCCTGTTTCACGAAAACGGTCGTCGTGATCCCCGCCGAGAAGGTCTCGGGTCCCGTCAGGATATAGATGTGCCTGGCAAGCGAGGGCAGGCGGCTCGCGAAGCCGGACGTGTTGGTATAGTCGCCGCCGCCGTTGGCGCGGTTGTCGAGGATGACGGCGCAGGGCTTGCTCGCCTCGATCTCGGCCTCGGCGGCCTTGAGGAACGCGCCGATCCCGTCGCCCGCATTGGCGCGGAGCTGGACCAGCATGGCGCAGCTGCCGGGGATATGCGCGGCGCGGAACAGCTTGTCGGGCTCCTCGAGCGTCAGCGGCGCCTTCCAGTCCGGCGGCGCGAACGCGGCCCAGCTCTGCTTGTCGTCCTTGACGGGCTCGGGCGACGACCAGCGCCAGACGTCGGGCGCGGGATCGTCGTAGTCCGGCTGTGCGCCGGCGAGCGTGCGCGTCGCCGTCGCACCCGTCCGTGTACGGAACGTCCAGGTGGAGCGGTCCGGCGCCGGCGCGATGCCCAGCCCATAGAGGATCTCGGACGAATTGAGCACCCACCGGGCATAATCGCGGCGCCACGGCTCGGTGCCGCCGCGCAGCGCTTCCATCTTCGTCATCACCTCCTCGAGCGGGCGGCCGTCGATGGCCGTGACCTGGGCGCCGAGCAGGTCGGCGTTCTCGGGCGCGGTGCGCATGACATAGACGCCGTCGCTGAAGGCGGTGAGCCGGATGGGAAGGATCGCCGGCCGCGCCGGCTTCCTCGAATGCAGCGAGGTGTGGCCGTTGTCGGCCAGCGCCGTGATGCGCATCAGCGCCACGCGCAGATGGCCGCGGTCCAGGACGGGGCCGTTCGCCAGCGCCTCGATCCGCCGCTGGGCTTGCGCGCGCGCGTCCGGCGAATAGGCGCGGTCCATCGCCACCAGCTTGGCGAAATAGTCGAGGTCCTGGCGCTGCGCCTCGCGCGCGTCGGCAGGCGGCGGATAGTCCGCCTCGGGCGGGTCCGGATTGAACCTGCTCTTGCCCAGGAAGTAGAGGCCGCCCAGCGTACCGGCCAGGATCGCGACGATGCCGGCAAGCATTCCCAGGATGCGAAAGAAGTTTCCCATGGCTCCCCTCCGTGGTCATGGAAGAGGTGGGGAGCGTGTGGCCCATCCGCAACCCGCCGGCCTGCATGGCGAGGCCTCGAATTGACGAATGGCTTCGCGCTAGCCACATATCTCCCATGAGCGACGAGCTGACTTCCTTGCGCATCCGCGTCGAAGGCTTCGTGCAGGCCGTCGGCTACCGCAACTTCGCGATCGAGCAGGCGACCGGTCTCGGCCTCGACGGCTGGATCCGCAACCGCACCGACGGCACGGTCGAGATCCTGGTCTCCGGCGGGACCAAGGCGGTGGAGGCCTTCGTCGCGCAGGCGATGAAGGGCCCGCCCGGCGCGCGCGTGAACAACGTCGAGCTGCACAACGCCGAGCCGCCGGAGGAAAAAGGCTTCCGCCGGCGGCCGTCGGTTTGAGGGCTTCGGTCCAGGCGGCGCCGGTTCAGGCGCGGCGCCGCACCACTTCGCGCACCACGCTGATCGAGAACGTCAGCAGGCTGAGCACCATGACGGCCGAGCCGATGCCGGTGAAGGGCCCATACTTCGCCTCGTCGTTGGTCATCAGCAGCATCGCCAGCGCCGGGATGGTCACCGACACCGCGATCAGCGACAGCGCGAAATTGATCCAGGCCAGGCGCGGCGAATAGGTCTCCCGCGTCAGCGCATAGAAGCCGCCGAAGATCGCCGACAACACGCCGCCGAGCAGGTTCAAATGCGCATGGGCCGGCGCCATGGTGAAGTCGGACGACTGCGCCATGTGCATGCCCCAGCCCATGCCGACGAGCAGGCAAAGGCAGCTGAGCAGGAAAAAGATCGCGGAGATGCGCGGCATGATGGTCCCCCTTGTGGTTCCTATGAAGTTTGGCTTGCGTCGCGGCGGCGCAACAGCTCGCGGCCGACGCTGATCGCGAAGATCAGCATGCCCAGTCCCGTCAATCCGTTGCCGGCCGTCATCACGGGTTCCATCCGCGGATCGTTTCCGTTCCCGAGGAAAACGGCATAGGCGGGAAAGAACACGACGATGCCCGCGGTCAGCACCCAGAAATTCGTCCAGGCCAGGCGCGGCGACAGCGTCTGCCGCGTCAAGGCGTAGAACGTGCCGCACAGCGCCATCGTCGCCCAGCCGACCAGATTGAGATGGACGTGCATGCCGGCATAGAGGGCGTCGCCGCCGCCGGCCATGAACATGCCGATGGCGCCGCCGCAGAACAGGCACAAAAGGCCCATCGCGAAAAACGCGGCCGATACGCGCGGCATGATCGTCTCCCCCGAGATTCGACGTCCCGAAGATAGATGCCCCGACGGGCCGTTCAAGCCCGGCGCTCTGTAAGCCGGCTAACCGAACACCTCGTCGAACGCAGCTTTCATCGCCACGTCGGCGTCGGTCATCGACACCGGCAACCCCAGGTCGTGCAGGCTGGTCACGCCATGCTCGCGCACGCCGCAGGGCACGATGCCGGTGAAGTGCGAAAGGTCGGGATCGACGTTCAGCGAGACGCCGTGGAACGTCACCCATTTGCGGACGCGCACGCCGATCGCGGCGATCTTGTCTTCGCGGCCAAGTCCTTTGGCATCGCCGCGCGCGACCCAGATGCCCACGCGCCCCTCGCGCCGCTCGCCCTTGACGTTGAAGTGCGCCAGGGTGCGGATCAGCCATTCCTCCAGGTCGCGCACGAAGCCGCGCACGTCGGCGCCTTTGCGGCGCCTGAGGTCGAGCATCACATAGCCGACGCGCTGGCCCGGCCCGTGATAGGTGAACTGTCCGCCGCGGCCGGTCTTGAACACGGGGAAGCGCGCGTCGATCAGGTCTTCGTCCCTGGCGCTGGTGCCGGCGGTGTAGATCGGCGGATGCTGGGAAAG
>JADMIO010785133.1_pt1 | contig 12365 bp, 7 predicted proteins | sample 8958161 | NCBI WGS metagenome assembly JADMIO01 (sample SAMN16585339, study PRJNA669376) | soil metagenome | isolation source: Crop rotation soil | place: USA: Cullars Rotation, Alabama | collected 2011 | reverse complement strand
CTGCCGCCGCCCCGGTGCGACATACCACCAAAGCCGCCGTGCCCCCCGGCCTGGATTGGTCCGGCAACGGCCAGGACCGCCACCGCCGCCAGAAACATCAACCAATTCTTATTCACGGTCGTCTCTCCGATTTTTCGCAAAGGTAAGGATGAAAGCGGCCCAGTCGCCGACCTCTACCTGGCAAAGCGGAGGAATTTTCCGTTTGTTACAAGAAAGTCGAGAAATCCTCATTCGGCCATTTAGCGCCGCTTTTCGGCCGGGGTCGACTGGAGCCGAACGATCGTCTCCAGGGCGGACGCATCCCGTTGGATTTCGCGCGCCAGAAAGGGGGCGAGACCCGCCGCAATCAGTCCGACTCCCCCCAACACCGCGAAAGACAATCGCGATTCGGCATTGACCAGCGGGATAACGATCATGGCCACGGGAAAGACCGCGCAGGCCAAATACAAGTAGATCGGCGTTCTCCTGAGCAGCCGGGCGATTTCGTCGAGCAACCCGCTCGCGTCTGCCAGTTGATGGGCTAGCGCCGGGAAAAAGGAGCGTGTGATCAGCAGCGTGACGCAGAAGAAGGAAAGCGTCGCTGACAACGCGCCGTACAGGAAATGCGAAAACAGGAAGTGGACGTAATGCTCCCAGGTGATTCCCGAGGCCGTCCCCAACTCCAAGTGAGACCAAATCGGAAAGATCAAGCCGGACGCAAACCACTCCGCCATGGCGATCCAGGCCACGTAGTCTCCTAATCGGAGGAAAGCGGCTCGCTCGAGTTCGCGTGCATCCTCGCTGGGATGCTTGACCGCGCGCAGGGTCGGCCAGGCGAGCCCGATGGCCAGCGCGAGGCCGAAGCCGTACATGACCAGGTTCACCGCGACGGTTTGCCGGAAAAACAAGCCGAGCGCGTCGGGTATTTCGACTTGCCCTACAATCTCCCGCAGGTTGTAGGCAATGTTCAGGCCGGAGCCCACGAGGTTTGGAATCGCGCCAGCCGCGACGGCGGCCAGCAGAGGACGCTGGCGGAGCAGCGTGGCCCAACTTCGCGGCGCGGGGCGCAGCAGGCGATCGGCGTCCGGATGCAAGCAGAGCTCCAGACGCCAGGCCACGTCGCTGGCCGAAGCATAGCGATCGTTTGGGTCGGGCTGCAGGCATTTGCGCAGCACTTCAACCAGGCCCGCCGGGCAGTCCGTCGGCAGTTGCTCGAACGCGGCTGGCGGGAGTCGCTCTCGTCGGGTGGAGGCTAGTGTGCTCAATGTCAGGAGCGCAAGACCATCAGCGGTCCGCTCATGAAAAGGCCGACTTCCGGTCAATAATTCCCACAGCAGGACTCCGAGCGAATAGAGGTCGCTGCGAGCATCCAGCGCATCGGCGGCGCGATGATCGGCCGCCTGGCAGGCGTCCATTTGTTCGGGCGACATGTAAGCGAGGCTGCCGCCGAAGGACGCGGCCGGCACGGCGCCTACGACGTTCGTGCAACTGCTGACATTGAAGTCCGCGAGTTTCGGGCTGGCGTCGGCGGCCAGCAAGACATTGGCCGGCTTCACATCGCGATGCAGCACGCCCGCCGCATGAGCATACGCCAAGGCGGCGGCCAGACGAGCGCCCAGCCAACACACGGTCTGAGGCCAGGTATACTGAGCGAGGTCGTGCCGGCTGCGCGCGTCAGTGGCGGGCGACTCACCACGCGAACGAAGACAATCGTCGACGACATCCAGCAGCAATCGACCCTGGCGCTGTTCCGGCGCCGTGGTCCGCACGCGCGCGATGACCTGTTGCAGCGTGCCTCCCGGCACGTACTCCATATACAACAGCCGCAGCTTGTCCTGCACCACCAGCCGTTGATCGAAAACTCGCACAATGTTCGGGTGATCCATTTGGGCCAGCGTCTGGGGCTCGAAACCGTGGTCCGACGAAACCTTAAGCGCCACCAGGCGGCCCAGCGAGCGCTGACGCGCCAGAAAGACTTGGGCAAAGGTCCCGCTTCCCAAGCTGGTGAGCAAGTCGAAGTCGTCAAACCGCCGCTCCGCTTCTAAACCGGCGACCGACTCCCTGGTGAGAAGCCGGCTCCCCACCGGAGGTGCATCTGAGGGGAGCAGATGCCGAAGTTTGCCCGCCTGGTGCGGAAAGCGAGCACAATACTCTTCCGCCGTGACCGGCTCGCCCGCCTGCTTGCGGACGTGATATTCTTCGTAGATCAAGTCGCACGGCAGTTCGCCACCGGCCAGTTCGGGAAAGTCCTGTATGTAAGCTTCCAGCAACTTGCGCCACGCGGGCCGGGCCCAGCGGTGCTCCAGGTCGACCTTGATGAACTCGACAAGCGCCAGCCGCCGCAGCGTGGGTGGCGCGTTGGGAAGAAGAGGCTCGAACTCCGGCGGCGAGCCGCCCCGTTGCCAGGCGTCGATCAGCAACTCCACGCGCCTGGTCAACTCGTTCCAGAGTTGACTAGCAGCCGCGGGTGATAGGCCATCCTCAGGAGGAGCAGGCATTGTGAAAGCTCCTCACTCGCCGGCGGCGAGCAACTCTTGCAATCGGCCCAGCGAACGAGTGAGCAACACCCGCACGGACCCATCGGTCTTGCCCATCCGCTCGGCGATTTGTTTGGACGGCATTCCTTCGAAATAGCGCAGTCGCACCGCCTCACGCTGCTCGCCCGTCAACTGGACCAAGGCCTGCATAAGCCGCAGTTCCCGCTCGTTTCGCGAAAAGACCTGGCTGGCGGTAGTCATGGTGGCGGCGAGCAGATCAACAACGGCCCGTCGACTTTGCTCCTCGCTCGTGGGACCGGCGCTAACCTCGCGCGCGGCGTCTCGTTTCTGGGCCGCGAAGAAATGTCGATAAGCGTCGATGATCCGCCACTCGACCAGACTGCACAGCCAGCCAAAGCAGTCGCTCTGCTGCCGAGCGACGGTGGGCCAGGAGCGCAACGCTTCGGCGCTCACCTCTTGAAAGATATCTTCCGGTTCGACCTTGCGGCGCAAGGCGGATCCCAAGCGGGATTCGATGAAGCGCAGCAGTTCGCCCCGGCGGCCGCTCAGCACCTTCACCAGCGCGGTCGAAGAAATGTCCGGCGAGTTTCCGGTGACGTCGTCGCTCGACATACGGTCCAGCCTCAGCGCGGAACATTCGCGGCCCAACAATCCTGGAGTGCCCCGCTCCGGTGCAGCCGGCATTCTAGCCCTGCCGGCGCGAGCGAGCCAGAGAAGAGCGGCAACCGTGCGGTGGTCTCAGCCGCGAGCACGGTGGGGTGACGCGCCCACTGGAAGGGGGCGCGCTGCATCGTTAACATCGGAAGACTGTCCGTGCATGAAGTGAAATCAAGATGGGTCAATTCGGCCGGCGGACCTTACCGCCGCAAAACAACGTGAAAGCGAGCCGTAAAATGAGAACAGGATGTTGTGGAACATGTCATTCCAAGCAGACGCCTTGGATGTTTCTTATGATGGCCTTGGCTGGCTGCGGCGAAAGTGAATCCACACAGCGTCTCCACCAGCAACTTAGCCTGGTGACGAAGCAGTTGGAGACGACCAACGCTGACTTACAGTCCGCATTGAAACGAGTCGAAACGATCGAGAGTGAATGGAAAAAGCAAAACGAGACCCTGACGACATTGTGGAAGACCGACACCGAAAAGCTGTCCGAGGCGTGGCGGAAGTTTGAAGCATCCTACACGCCGGAATTGCAAGCCCAGTTGCAGCAGAACATTGCCTTTGCGGAAAAAGTGAAGGCGGAAATCACCACCTTGGCTGACCAACTCAAGGTTGGCGCTGCCGAAACGAAATCACGTTCCGACAAAACCGTCGCAGAACTACAAGGCATTCAATCGGCGGCGGAGAAGCTTCGCGACTTGTGCCAGGCGCATGCCCAGCAGGCGAAAGACGCCGACCTTGTCGGCAAACTTGAAAAGGACGTGCAGGGAATTCGCTCCTCCGTCTCGGGCATGAGCTCGTCCATTTCGAGCGTGAACTCGAAAATCAGTACCCTTGAGAGCGACGTTGGTAGGGCGAAGTCGGATGCTAGCTCGGCGATGTCGGATGCACGTTCAGCCCTATCGGAAGCACGGTCAGCCATGTCGACGGCGCGCTCCGCGTCCCAGCGAAGTGGGAGTTAGCACGCTTTTTTATTGGCGGACGCGGGGGACACACAGCTTTGGGCCAATCGCTCTGGTACGCCGCGAATTTATCCAACTCCGCCGCCGTGGGTTCGGCCGGTTCGCCCTCGCCCGCGTACCTAAATCAATTCTGCGAATCCTCGCAGGCTTGCGACGGCTTGGGGCAACCCCTGCGATTCCAGGGCGCCCAGATAATCTTCGATCGACTTAGGCGGGTGCCTTAGGCTTGCGCGATGCCTTTTCGCGGCGCCACACACGGTTGGCGCCGAGAGCCCGATTTGATGAACGATAAAATCGTCCGGATGTTGCGCTTCGATGTCGTACTTCGCCAGCTCTGCGGCCGGGAAGTGCTTCAGGTTGAAGGTCACGATTGTGTCGGCGCAAGCGACGATGGCTGCTGCGACGACATGACGGTCTCCGACATCGGGAAGGTTGATCGCTGGAATCAGATCCCCATAGCCAGTCACCAGGCAGTCGCGCACATTTTCGTCCATTAGCGCCCGCGTTCGGTCAAGCTGCGCTCGCGATAGATCCGGCCGGTCCCGCAGGAGCGCCGTGATCCATTCATTGTGAATGTCATCCGTCCACTTGGCACGGAACATGTCTGCGACTGCCAAGTGCATGAGGAAGTCACGCAACGGCGCGGGATAAAGCACGCAGGCATCGTAAAGGACAGTGAAACTGCCCACTTCAGTACCCCATGTTCAATTCCTGGGCTTGTTTCGCAAGCTCATCGAGTGATTTGAGGCGGTCGCGGTCGATGGCCTTCTTGTAGTCCATTAAGTCGCTAAACAGAACACGGCGGTGGGTTCCGACCATCTTGCACGGCAGCTTTTTGTCATCGATCAACTTGACCACGAACGGACGAGAAACATTCAGTATCTCAGCGGCTTCCTGGGTTGTCAGTTCTGCGTGTACCGGAATCAACGTGATGGCATTTCCCTTTGCCATCTGATTGAGGATATCCATGAACAGCCTGAAGGCAGAAGCTGGAATGGATACGGTCTCCTCGTCTGGGCTATCACCATCCCCTTGGACCTGAACTCGAATGCTCGGCTGCGCGCCGACCGCATGCGGGCTACGGCTCAATCGCTTTGCGAACCGAGACAGGACGCGGCTTGAATTCTTAGCCAGATCGGCATCCTCCCTGCTCGGCGATATCGTTTCTGGGTAGTCGGTGATGCTCATGGCAAGTCTCCTTGGCTACCTGTATTATTAGCCAGCAAACGAAATAAACGAACGCAAACGAAATATCCGAAATTGATTATTCAACACAACTCCACTGTAGTCAAGGTCATACGGATTCCACCTAGGGATTACAGTGGACAGGTTCAACATCGCACCTGCCGCGGGCGGGCCGACTATTCCAACCCGTTGTAGCCGGCTAAGGGGAGGGGTGAGCCGCGGGTGCGAGGCAGGAAGCGCGGCTCGAGCATGAAATTGAAGCCGACGTTGTTCTTGTACGTGTCGACCACAAAGTTGAAGCTCGTCAGGAACGACTCGCCGATGCGGGTCAGCGCCAGTTGATTGCCAATCAGCGTGCGGCGCGCCAGGTCGACCGAGACGCCGGCGGTCGAGGCCCACTTGGGGCTGAGCCGGTAGGTGTAGGATGTGTTGAAGACGGTGCTGCTGTATGGCCCGGAGAAGGAGAAAATGCCGGCGTACAACTGGCCGCGCGGCGGACGCGACAAGGTGGCCGCGACGCTGACGACCTTCTGGCCCTGGTCGAAGAAGTCGAACATGCCGTTGGAGAGGACCGTCAGTCGGTCGCCGACGTGCCAGCGGAAGTCGTAGTTCGCCAGGCCGATCGGAGCGCCGAAATCGTCGCGGCTAGGGTTGGGGAAGTAACTCGCCCCGGCGTCGAGCGTGATCCAGTCGATGATGCGGCGGTTCTCGGGAGGGCCGCGCTTCGTTTGCCACCGCTGGTTGGCGCCGAAGCGGAACACGGTGAGCCGATCGGCGATCTCCGCTGAAGGGGACGCCACCCATCCGCCCAATCCGCTGCGCAAGGCGTAGAACCGCTCGTCGAATTGCGGCGGCGTCACGCCGCCGAACGTGTTGAACGCGAAACGGCGGCGGAAGTGGATCGTCGATTGATCGTCGATCTGGTCATACAAGGGAAGCTCGGTCAGCCGATGGTTGGAGTCCGCTGTCGAGAACTCGCCGTTGAGCGTGATCTTGTGCGCCAATCCGTGAACGTTCAGCAGGTCGCTTTCAATCGTCGGATCGACGGCCCAAAAGGGAATGCTGGCCCGCATGCCGGCCTGACCGTAGACACGATCCAGATCGTTGCCGGCGATGTCGGCGCCCCAGTGCCCGAACTCGCCGAGCACGAAAGGCACGACTTTGAAGCTGCCGAGATCCAAGGGCAGGTCGAACTCATTGCGCGTGACGAACCGCTCGCCCGAGGCGTTCACTTCCCACGGGAGGAGCTTGAACTTGGCGGCGTCGACCGGGTCGGTCGGCGTGCTGGCGACCTTCAGTTGGCCGTAGCCGGCCGAGGAGTGTTCAAACCAGGTGAGGCGATCGCCCGCCAGCGGCTGGCCCAACCAGTAGTGATCGAGCCGCGGCAGCCAATTCGTTTCGGTGAAGAACGGGTTGACGCGAACGTCGGCCGTGATGCTGTACGACATGTTGTCTTCCAGCCGCTTCAGCTCCAGGCCGGTCGACTCGTTTTTCAGCGTGTCCCATTCGCGTTCGAAGTATTGTTCGAGGAAATTGCGGTCGCTGATGATGCCCAGTTCGCCGGTCAACTGCCAGCCGTTCTCGAATTTCTGCCGATGCCGGCCATACATGCGGTATCGATTGATGGCCTCGGGGGTGAGGTTCATCCGGTCGCTGCCCAGGATGTCCTTGCCGGTGTCGTGGATGCCGAAGGAGTCGAACACGCCGACCGTAGACCCCGGGATGCCGAAAAAGTCTGGTCGGTTGTAACTGAAGTTCGAAGCGGCGGCGAAACCGCGCTTGCTGAAGTAATCGATATCGAAGGTCGACCGCGTGCCGGGGATGCGCTTGATACCAAAGAGTTGGTACGTGTCGAAGCGCGTGATGAACTGATCGCCGAAGATGCGATCGTTGCGGTACTGGATGTTCTTAAGAAAATACGAAGGGTCCGCCAGGTCGGTGGCCAGCGTGGGCCAGTAAAAGACCGGCACGGGACCGAGATACACCAGGTTGTCCGTGCTGGTGAGCAACTGCTGGTGCATCACGCGCTGTTCGCCCGTCTCGGGATCGATCTCCGGACCACCGCTCAGTGGATTCACCAGCGGCGTCTGGATGTCCTCGAAATAGATGTTGCCCGCTTGCAGACGATAGGAGGGATCCTCCAGGCGGCTGGTGGTGACGCTGGCCGTACGCGCGTAAAACCGGTCGCGGCCGGTTTGCTGGATCAGGTCGGCGCGCAGCCGCACGAGCCCCTGGTAACTGGGAATGCCGGACCAGATGTCGGCCTGCAAGATCGTGCCAATTTCATTGTTGACGTCGTAGTAAACGCGATCGGCATAGATCACGCGATCGCCTTGTCGGAAGACGACGTTTCCCTCGAGATAGATTTCCAGCGGCGTGTTGTCACTCTGCAGCGTCTGGGCGCCTTCCTGCAAATCGGGGCGGTTCTGGCTGCGCGTCCAGATGACCAGCCGGTCCGCCGAAACGTCAATCGCGCCGACTCCCTCGACGCCGTCGACGATCAAGTTCACGCCGCTGGAGATCACGGCGATTTGCTCCCCCGGCGTCTGACTCGGGAAGTATTGCGCCTGGATCTTCACCGCGCTGCGCGGGAAGAGACGCAGGCGGCGCGTGCCGCCCGGCAACGGGTCGCTTTGCGGCGGGCCGCTGTCAAAGCGGCTGAACTGCGTGCGGCGAATCGCGCGGCCTCCCTGCGGATCGCGCTTCAGAACGCCATTGTGATAGACGGCCGGCTTCACGGTCGGCTCAGCTTCGGGCTTCGGCGTCTTGATTTCCAAGGGCAACGTGGAGAAGAACTCTCCCAGCCAATTCTTGTCGGCCAGGTGATACGGGTAGCCGGCCCGTTGGTAGTCGATGGTGACGTTCCCCTCCAGATACGCGATGACGAAATTCTGGCGGCCTTCGGCCTCTTCGCCGCGGCGGATCCAGAGCACCGCCTCGTTGCCGCGCGCCGAGGTGTAGCCTTGCTGGACGTAACAGTTGCCGCGCAACAACCAAATTTCGTAGCCGCCTTGCTCCCAGCGGCTGGCGTGATCGGCGCCGACCACGATCGGTGTCGCAGGGTCCGCTCGCGGCGGCTCGACTTGAGCCGAGGAACTGCCCGCCAGCAGGTGGAACAGGAGCACGAGAAGCGCAGCGTGACCACAGCCGCGCAACCAATGTTGCGCGCGCGAGATACCGCGCCGTGTTCTCACACGAAAACGGATCAGAAGTTTCGCGTCCTTTTCAGCTCGCGCCGTTCCGAACGGAAGCGCCGCGGCCGAGACCACAAAATGAAGTGACGTAACTTTTTAAGAGATGGGCCAGACCCCAAAGCGGGCGGGATTATAGGTATGCCCTGCCCGACGGGTCAAGCTCGTGATGGGCCGTAAAATGACGCTCTGGGCAGCGGCGGCGCGAGGCTGCTAGCAGTGGAGGATAAAATCGGTTCCTCTCGTTCGCCCAGTCCCCCTCGCTCGCCAATATTTTTCACAGGGCCCTCGCCGGCAGGTGATAGAACGCCAGCGCCAGAATGACGTAGACCGCCAGCAGCATGGCCCCTTCCAGCCAGTGGCTCTCGCCGTCCAGGCAGACCAGCGCCATCACGCACACGGCGAGGATCATGGCGATCATTTCCAATGGCGTGAAGTGCAGGTCCAAGGGATGCGAGTGGCCCATGAACATGCTGGCGAAGACCAGGACCGGCGCCACGAAAAGTGCGATCTGGATGCTGCTGCCCACCGCGATATGCACGGCCAGATCCATTTTGTTCTTCATGGCCACCATCACGGCGGTCGAGTGCTCGGCGGCGTTGCCCACGATGGCCACGACGATCACGCCCAGGAACACCTGGTTCATGCCCAGCGTCCGCCCAGCCTGCTCCACCGTGTCGACGAGCATGTGCGCCATCCAAGCGACGCCCGCGGTCGACACCAACAGCACGATCAGCGACGTCGTCCGGCTCCATTCGGCCTGGCGATGCTCGCCGGTTCCGGTCAACTCCGTCTCGCCCCCGAACAAATGCTGGTGCGTCCATAGCGAGAAGACCAGGCTGAGCACGTACACAACTGCCAGGATGACGGCGATCTCTTCGCTGAGGTACTCAACATTTTGCAACTCCTCGGGATTGAGAGCGGCGCCGGCGTGGAACAAATAATAGTACACCGTCGGCATGATCAGCCCGATCGACGCCAGGGCCAAGAGCGTCGCCCCCATGCTGGCGGACGTGCGGTTGAACTCCTGCCGGCGGTGCGAGAGGCCGCCGAACAGGATCGCCATCCCCAGGACGAAGAGGATATTGCCAATGATCGACCCGGTGATGGTGGCTTTCACCAGCGGATACATTTCGGGCCCGCGCCACAGGATCAGCAGGGCAATGATGAGTTCGGCAGCGTTGCCGAACGTTGCGTTCAAGAGCCCGCCAATACCCGCGCCCAAAGTCTCCGCCAGGTTCTCCGTGGCCCGGCCCATCAGTCCGGCGAGTGGAATGACGGCGGTTCCGGAGAGCAGGAAGATCCACAGCGGGCCGGCGTGGAAGAATTCCAACCCGACAGCGGCCGGCGCCGCCAATAGCAACCAGTAGAGCGGCTCCCTGGCAAGCCGGCGCAACGCCGGTCCGATGCTAGCCGGCAGAGTTCCCACGTCGGGAAGGTCAGTATTCGGCGCTCGGAATTCGGTACGGTTCATGACAACTCCGCTTGAACTCTCGGCGCTTGCCGTATTGCCGCGAAAGACAAGTTGCGTGCATGCAAATCGCATTCCGGCAGCTTCGTGGGATCGGCGGCTCGGAATTAGAGTACCATCCCGTGCGACAAACCCGACAGAGCACTAGGCTAATTCTGCCCGTCAGAGTACATAAGACGGTTGTGACTCATCGCTCATTAAATCAAACGGTCGCCGATTTTCTGATTCGCTGGCGTTGGCCGCTGCTCGTGTGCGCGGTTCTGACGACGGCGTTGGCCTGGCCTTGGGCCGGCCGGCTGGCGTTCGATCGCTCGATCGAAGCCATGTTCGCGGCCGATGATCCGGTGCTTGAGCCGTATCGCCAATTGAAGCGCACCTTCGGCGGCGACGAGATCGCGCTGGCCGCCTATGTCGATCCGCAGCTTCTGACCGCCGAGGGCCTCAATCGTCTCGAACGACTGACGGACCAGTTGGGAAAAGTCGACGGCGTGGCGACCGCCTTCAGCCTGGCGACGCGCAGCCCGCTCATCGGGGCGAGGATTATCCAATCGCCGCTGCGCGAGCGCTTCCTGAACTTTTCCGAAGGCTACACGATCGGCGACGATCGGCAGACGGCCGGGGTGGTTTGCCTGTTGGCGCCGGAGTCGGCTAGCCCCGCGCTACGCAATCAAACCGTGCCGCGCAGCCAAACGATCGACGAGCTGCGCACGATCATCGAGCGACACGACCCGACCGGGGTGCTGACGGGCGAGCCGGTGTTGGTGGTCGACGGCTTTCGCCATCTGGAACAAGACGGCCGGCTGCTGGGAACGACGTCGACCATCTTGCTGATGCTGACGATCGTCATCTGCTTTCGCAGCCTGCGCTGGGTCATCGTGCCGATCGCCGTCGTGTACGCGACGCTCATTTGGACGCAAGGCTTGCTGGCCGCCAGCAGTTATCGCCTCAGCATGGTCAGCTCGATGCTGTGGGCGCTGGTGACGGTGATCTGCATCGGCACGGTCATTCACGTCATCGTCGGCTTTCGCGAAGCGCGGGAAAACAACGCCACGCCGAGAGAAGCCTTGCGGCTGGCCGGCGGCGCGCTGCTGGCGCCGATCTTCTGGTCGTGCTTGACCGACGCGGCCGGCTTCGGATCGTTGATGGTCGCACGCGTCGGCCCGGTGCAGGACTTCGGCGCGATGATGGCCGTCGCCAGCCTCTTGGCGCTGGCCGCCATGGCCCTGGTGCTCCCGGGGTTGGTGCTGCTCTGGCCGCGCGTCGACGCCGATCCGCGGCGCGCGTGGGGCGAGGGCCGGCTCGACGCCGGACTGTTCCGCCTGTCGACCTGGATCGAGCATCATCCGCGCTTGCTGGGCCTGTCGCTGACCGTCGCCATCGGCGGGGCGATGGCTGGCATCACGCAATTGGAGATTGAGACCGACTTCACCAAGAACTTCCGCGCGTCGAGCCCGCTGGTGAAGTCGTATGAGTTTGTCGAGTCGCGGCTGGGCGGGGCCGGCGTGCTGGACGTGATCGTTCCCGTGCCGCGGCAGTCGGACGCCGACTTTTTCGCACGCATCCGCCGGCTGGAAGAAAGGCTGCGGCATGAGGTGACGATCCGTGACGTTCACGGCCGCCAGCAGCCGGGGCTGACCAAGGTGCTCAGCGTCGTCGACGCGCTCGACGTGCTGCTGCCCGGCACGAAGGTGGATCCGGCGCAGTTGGGCATGGCGCTGGAGCCGCTCAAGAAATGGATGCCGCTGGCCGGCGCGCTGCACGGCGCCGATCCACGCCAACCCGGCAGCGAGTTCTTGCGCATCATGCTGCGCGCCCGCGAGCGTCAGCCCGCGCCGGAAAAACAGCGGCTGATTGACCAGGTCGACCAGATTAGCCGCCAGGAGTTTCCCGAGGCCAAAGTCACCGGCTTCTTCGTGCTGCTGACGCGGCTGATCGAAAGCATGAGCCGCGACCAGTGGCTGACGTTCGGCGTGGCGACGGCCGGGATCGCGCTGATGGTGCTGGCGGCGTTTCGCAGCCCGCTGTTGGCCCTCGTGGCGCTGGTGCCCAATGCCATGCCGATCCTGGTCGTGACCGGCATCATGGGCTGGCTGGGCGTGCGGATCAACATGGGGACGGCCATGATCGCCAGCGTCTCGATGGGCCTGGCCGTCGATTCGTCGATCCACTACATCACCGAGTTCCGCCGCCGGCTCGCGGCGGGATTAACCGTCCACGAAGCCCTGCACGCGGGCCACCAGAAGGTCGGCCGGGCGATGATCTTCTCGACGCTCGCCCTGGTCGTCGGCTTCAGCGCCTTGAGCCTCAGCGAATTCGTGCCGACGATCTACTTCGGCGTCCTCGTCAGCCTCGCCATGCTCGGCGGGCTGCTAGGCAACCTCGTCATCCTGCCCCTGCTCCTGGCCCTCATCTCGCGGCC
>JADMIO011694207.1_pt1 | contig 12366 bp, 11 predicted proteins | sample 8958161 | NCBI WGS metagenome assembly JADMIO01 (sample SAMN16585339, study PRJNA669376) | soil metagenome | isolation source: Crop rotation soil | place: USA: Cullars Rotation, Alabama | collected 2011 | reverse complement strand
GAGGCGCTAAGTCTGTTTTAGAGACCGCGCGTTTTTTTATTCACGATAAATATTTTGTGTACTAACAATTTAGTGAAGACACAAATGGGATTTGGCCTTGCTTTTCACACTTAATCTTAGTAACTTAATCCTTTAAATGAAGAGTATTGCTTTTAAAAATTGAATAGTATGCAAGAAACAATAAATAATATGGATGTATTTCCAACGAAGGATCAGATACCCACAAATATGACTTTGGACGGTCAACTGGATCAAAAAGAATATTTAGTGAACGGAGAATTAAAAACGTGGAGTGGGGCAGTGCAGGACGTGTTTTCGCCGGTGCGTGTAAAAAATAACGGGGCACTTGAAAAGGTAAGGCTTGGTTCATTTCCCGTCTTAGGTGAGAAAGAATCGTTTGAAGCATTGGATGCCGCCCAAAAAGCTTATGACCTCGGAAGAGGTGTGTGGCCTACCATGCCTGTAAAAAAACGAATTGAACACATGTTGCGTTTTACGAAAATGATGAAAGAGCAACGCACTGAAGTCGTGAAACTTTTAATGTGGGAGATCGGAAAGTCGTTTAAAGATTCTGAAAAAGAATTTGATCGTACCATTGAATATATTTTTGATACGATCGATGCATTAAAAAACCTGGATCGTGATTCATCACGTATTCAAATGAAAAATGAGATCTATGCACAGATCCGTCGCGGGCCTTTGGGAATAACCGTTTGTATGGGACCATACAATTATCCATTGAATGAAACATTTGCTTTATTGATACCTGCACTCATTATGGGAAATGTGGTGATCTTTAAGCCTGCCAAACATGGTGTATTGCTTATTCATCCATTATTAAACGCTTTCAAAGAATGTTTTCCGAAAGGTGTTATTAATGTGATCTATGGCCATGGAAAAGATACCATTGCTAAATTAATGGAGAGCGGAAAAATAGATGTATTCTCTTTCATTGGTTCAAGTAAGATAGCGAACATTTTAAAAAAATCTCATCCCCGTCCAAACCGTTTGCGTTCGGTAATGGGACTGGAAGCTAAGAATCCTGCCATTGTATTACCTGATGCGGACCTGGACCTGGCGGTGAATGAGTGTATCCTGGGAAGCCTTTCATTCAACGGGCAACGTTGTACGGCTTTGAAGATAATTTTTGTACACGAACAAATTGCGGAAGAATTTAATAAACGATATGTTCAAAAACTGGAATCATTAAAAATGGGAATGCCCTGGATAGATGGAGTTATGATAACACCTCTTCCGGAACCGGATAAACCCCAATACATGAAAGAACTTATCGAAGATGCTGTTAAACGTGGAGCAAAAGTGATCAATAAGCACGGAGGAGAAGTGCATGAATCATTTGTGTATCCAGCAGTATTGTATCCAGCAAATTCGGAGATGCGCGTGTATCACGAAGAGCAGTTCGGGCCGGTTGTGCCAATTTGTTCTTTCAAAAGTATTTCAGAACCGATTCAATATATGGTGGAGTCCAATTACGGGCAGCAGGTTAGTATTTTCGGAACTGATTCTGCACAATTAGCAGGTTTGATCGATCCTTTGGTAAACCAGGTGTGTAGGGTAAATATCAATAGCCAGTGTCAACGCGGCCCGGATATGTATCCATTTAACGGAAGAAAAGATTCAGCAGAAGGAACTTTAAGTGTTACTGATGCGTTACGTGTATTCTCTATTCGTACAATGGTTGCAACAAAAGATATGGACATCAATAAAAAAGTACTGACCGAAATTATTGAAGGACGAAGATCCAACTTTTTGAGCACGGATTATATTTTATAAAAAACAGAAAAGCTTGAAAATAGTTTAAAAGAAAGGGTCGTTAAAACAACGACCCTTTCTTTTTATAAATAACTTTTCTATTTAACTGAAAGCACAAATAATTCCGCCCATTAAAGCCATACACACAGTCCAGTATCCAACGTTAATAGCAATGTATTTGAAACCTCTGCGTTCAAACAAAGCATTAACCCCCAAAATAGGAAGTACCACTGTTATTCCGCTGATTGTTCCGTGTAAAGCTCCATGTTTAAAGGTTCTGAAGTTGTTGCCGTATTTTGACATGAACTCGATCAACCATGAACCCATTTCCGATTTTGGATCCATAATCCCGGGCTCGTTTGCCAGAAGGGAAAACACAGAGAACTGGTGGATTACCATGAATTGAATTGCGAAGGCTAAGAAGAAACTGAATAAAAAGGTTAGGCCAAACACTACGCCCATATTTGCGCCCTTAGCTTTTTCTTCGCTCATGTCGCTGGCTTTCATCCAGGCTTTTCCAAATACTTTTGAATTGTACCATACAAATCCAATAATTAGTGGCACTACCGCCGCCGCTAATACAATAAGAAAATTGATCTTGATCATTTTGTTTTTTTGTAAAAGTAATTTTTTTAACTGAATAAAAAAATTCGGTTAAAATCCTTAAATTGTCACGTTAATAAATTTAGAAACCTATGAAAGCGTTTTTTTCTTTTTTCATGTGCATAATATGTATGCATTTTGTCTCTGCTAAAGAATCGCCTGCTTTTGTTCTGAAGTCTATAATGAACAATGTGAATAGCAAACAAATAGAATCAATAGATAAATACCTGTGGGCAAAAGCAAATAAACAGGATGTTGTTAAAACTCTTTCGGATATCAGGGAAAAGTTGGGTGAAACAAGTTATTTCCTGCAAACAGACAGCGCGTATAAAACTTCTAAGTCGGTACCGAAAAAATACTATGCTTTTAAATACAATGGATATTACGAAACGAAGATGCTCAAGTATGAGTTTATAGTAGTTGAAGAAAAAAATGATTTTAAATTGGCTTCTGTAACTTACAATGAATACAAAGGAAATTACAACGATCCCTATCTGAACTTTGGATTAGTGAATGTGCCTAAGGTATTTATGGAGTATGTCAGCACTGGAAAAACAGAAGACGCGTATTCTATTTTCAGCACTGACCTTAAAAAATCTGTGGAATTCAGTGGTTTTGAAAAGATGTGTGCTACCATCAACGAAACATTAGGTGAATTAAAGTCCATTGATTTTATAGATACCTGTGGCGCATTAAATTATTATAATTTTGCTGAGAGTATGGGTTTGTTTGCTGTTCGTTTAAAAGGAACCAAAGCCGACCTGGTATTTAATGGCACTGTTGAAGCTAACCAAACAGGAACTTTTTTTCTTACGCGATTTCAGATCTATGAAAATTATGAAATAAATAATTTGAGTGATATTAAAACTGCTGAAGAATTAATTGATCAGTTTTACTTTGTTATGGAAAGTGGGGCTTACGATAAATTATCTTCCATTTTGCATCCCGATCTTCTGGAAGTAAGATCAATTGAGGAGATGTCAAAACTGATGGTGGAGATCAAATCGGTGTCCGGAAAACATAAAAAGCATGAAACAGTATCCCAGATCTTCTCGAGGAATAAAAATTACAGTGACCTCAATAAATTTATGATGATAGTGAGAAGTGAAAATCAGGCAAGGACCTTTTACGATAATTTTTTACTTGCTTTCGACAGGGATAACAACCTGAAGATTGCTTATGTATATTTTGTGGAGTATTAACCTGGAGCTGAAAATGAAGAATAAAGGAAACAAAAAAGCCTGATCTGCAGATCAGGCTTTTTTTATATACTTTAAAAGGATTAAGCTTTTGAACTTTTAACGATTTTTTCACGGATACGTGCAGATTTACCTGTTCTTTCACGTAAGTAGAATAATTTTGCTCTACGAACGATACCGTGTTTGTTAACCTCGATTTTCTCAATGAAAGGAGAATTAACAGGGAAAATTCTTTCTACACCAACAGCGTTAGATATTTTACGAACTGTAAAAGATGCAGTTGCAGGATGGTTTTGACGCATAATTACAATACCCTGGTACTGCTGAATACGCTCTTTGTCACCCTCTTTAATTTTGTAATGTACAGTAACTGTATCACCTGCTCTGAAGCTAGGATGTTGTACAGTTGGGTTCAACTGTTGATTTACGTAGTCTAATAATAAACTCATGACTCTTTTAATTATTTGTTATACCTGTCAGGCTTTCGCTGCACCGTGCAACCAGAGGCTTGAATAGGGCTGCAAATATAGGTAATTATTTTCAATCTGCAACAATATTTTTTTAGATAAACTACTGATTTGCACGCATTTATTGGTTTTAAAATAAAAATGCCACCCTTTCGGATGGCATTTCAGAGTGGTTTACTACCAATATATCTATATATTACTAGTTTCTTGGTCTTTCTTCTCTTGGACGAGCTTCGTTAACGATTAACTTTCTTTCTTTGAAATCAGTTTGGTGTAACGATTCAATCGCTTTTGTAGCAGAAGAATTGTCCGGCATTTCAATAAAGCCGAAGCCTTTTGATCTTCCTGTAAACTTATCGGTCATAATTTTAACCGATGATACTTCTCCATAAGAGCCAAACAAACTGTTTAACTCACTTTCACTCGCTTTATAGCTGAGGTTTCCTACGTAAATTGTCATTGTGAAAAATTTTATTTCGACAAAGGTTATAATATTTTCGAATAAAACAAATTTTTTTGCAAAAATCTTCGAACTCAGCCAAAATTATAACCCGTCGAAATAAAATGGGGCATGCCGGTCATTAAGTATCAGTACTTAAAATGCCCCATGCTTGAATGTCTTCTGTGGGCATGCGAACTATTATTTGTTTGCGAACGAGTTCTGTCCTGCCTCGTATCTTTTACATCTTTGTTTTCTTTGTGTTTATATTTGATAAAAGCAACAAACATAAACAATGCTAATGCTACTACTCCAAACACTGTGAATACAACCTCCAGATCAAACGTTTGAACAGGAACCAACAGGATAGAGTTTGTTTGCGGGAATGCCGGTGTAACTGCGGCCATCAGTAGAATGCAAATCAGAATACTTTTTCTGATAATTACACTCGTTGAATTTTTCGTTTCCATATACTATATATTTAGAGTTAAATTAATCTCTTATCTATATGGTTCTACGGCATTTCTTTTATAAGGTTAAGGTGACTTGGTAACTGGTAACATTTTTTAAATAAGTGGGTGAATTTGCTTATTTAAGCGGTTAAAATCTTACCAGGTAACTTAATTTAACGTTCATTACCTTAAACGGAGAAGTATAAACTTCCGCAACTTTGTGTTCGTGTACATCATTGGTGGTTACATTCACAAATTTAACAGTAAGATCACGTGTATCACCGGTAGAATTACTATTCCCCGAACCGGTTACTCCATGATCATGTTCCTGCATGTGATTAATGTTTACGTAATTAAAATCTCCGCCGCCGATGTATTTTATGCCGATATCGATATAATGATTAAAAAGACTGTTACTGGTTGTTTTTTTGATTTGTTGAATATTTATCCTGATTCCTCCTCCGGCAGCATAAATTCCTCCGCCATACATAAAGGTGTTTTTATTAACCAAAGCTTTACAGCCGGCAGGATCATTCGGGTCTTCTATGTAAATTTTGGAATTCATAATAGCATAACCTCCTTGTGCGGTTAAATAGCCCGAAACGAGATTTTCTCTCTTTCCAATATCATAATTAAACCCGAATAGAAATTTGTGAAGGTTACTTGAGTAATTTACCCAGGTATCTGTTTCTGTTCCATCCGAAAAAATGTACTGCTCTTTTCTGCTTTTATAAGCATAGATACCTGTACTTAGGTCCGCCGAAAAATACAGAGGTGCCTTATCAAGTACTTTATACCCAATAACTAATCCGCCACCATGAGCGGTATTCATTTTAGGCATAGTTTCTTTAAACGGAATATCTGCGGTATAATTAAAGCCAATATCCATTTTTTGGGCAGTAAGAATAAAGGAGCAAACTAATGATGAAGTAAGTAGTATAAGTTTTTTCATGTAGATGTGTTTTCTCATAATAAATTTAGCTCAATTAACAGTAAGCTTAAAGTTTGAAAAGTTAAAAAGTGCAAATCGAAAAGTTAAATCTTATACTTCTGTTAAAATGCGCCACTCTTTAGGAAGGTAATTGTTTGTTCTGTTTCCCAGATTTTTTATCCACCCGATCGGATGGTTATCGAATTTTACCAGGCAAAATCCCCGGGGGCTGTCGTCAGGACATTTGATGTCTGATTTTTTCAGGAATTTCAAAGCAGTTTCTTCATCAACATCAACACTTGAAATATCTTTGTTCAGATGAATACTAAGAGCCAGTTCGTGATGTGGAATAAAATCTTTTCCTTTTATTTCGCCTAATAAAGTTCCTTTTTTTCGAATACCAATATGCTGACTTAATAGCCTGAGATCAGATTCAATTTTTGAGTTTACTAAAAAGAAAAATTCCTTTTGTTTAATAATGTTTGGAAGATAAGCTTCATCTACAAATCCGGAAATAATACTGAGTTCTTCTTTGGAAGGTTTATCAGTGTTATGCTTTTTAGATCTGAAATGTTCTTCCTGTTCCTCACCCTCTTTTTTTCTGAATGCAGAAATAAAAAAACCTTCTCCCTTTAACAGGTGAGGAAAAAAACGATAGCCCCATGCTTTATTGGTGCTTTGTGTTTCAACAATTCCCCATTGTTGTTCGAGGTCAAGTTGAATGGACTCCAGTTCCTGATTTTCTAACAGGTAATCACCAATTTGTTCGTTTTCCTCTGTAGAGTAAGAGCAAGTTGAATAAATAAGTGTGCCGCCCGGTTTTAATGCAGGAAGAATGTCTTCCAGGATTCTTTGTTGTCTTTGACCACAATGAATAACATTTTCTTCGCTCCAATGTTCAATAGCATCTGCCTGTTTTCTGAATAAACCCGAACCCGAACAAGGTGCATCTACCACTATCACATCAAAATAATGCTTAAGATCATTAAAATCCTTAGGGTCGTTGTTTGAAATGATAACATTTGATCTTCCCCATTTAGATAGATTCTCTGCTAAAGCACCCACTCTTGTTTTAATTACTTCATTGGAAACAAGAAGGCTGTTTTCTGAGATCAATGAATTGATCAGGGTAGATTTCCCTCCCGGTGCTGCACAAAGATCTAAAACTTTAACGTCTTTGGCAAGATCAACAGTTTGTTTTAAGGCCGTTTCCAAAAACATAGAGGAGGCTTCCTGCACATAATAGCAACCGGCATGAAATAAGGGATCTTTTATAAAGGAAATACGTTCAGGTAAGTAATAACTTTTTTCGCACCAGGGAACAGGTTTAAACGCGTTGAAAACAGAACTTGGTTTAAGAGGATTCAATCTCACAGAAACGGGTTGTTCAGCATCATGAGACATGGTAAGTGCATCTCCGTTTATAGTACAAACAGTTTGTATAGAATTAAGAAGTGTAAGGGGGAAATTAAAATTAGAGGAAGCAGACATTCAGATAGAACCTTATTCAGTTAATACTTGTAACCAAACATCAGGAACGCCTGCCGCTTTCGCATCTTTTACATACATCATAGCTTCTTCTTTTGTAGGAGCATAATTCACATATACATAATGGAATTTAATTGTTTTGTCCACAATATAGTCCGCATCAGGGAAACCAAAACTGGTGTAACGTTTTACTTCCTGCATTGCATAATCTTTATAAAAAACAGATTCAACAACAACGTAATAACCTTTTTGGGTCATAGTTCCTGTACTGTATTCAAAATCACTTGCTTTGTTAGTTAAGATATAGATACCATTTTCGTTAACAGCATTTTTGCCCTGGAACTTATTGTTATTTGGATTGCTGCTGTTTGTATTTCCATTATTGTTTGTATTGTTGGAGTTATTATTGTTTGAAGAATTGTTCTCTGCAACCTTTACTCCATTCTTCTTTAATTGATCTATTTCTTTTTGAAGTTGCATGATCTTTCTGTCTTGTGGAGTAAGTGTATCATCACCGGCTTTGTATTTTAATTTACCCAATTTAATGGCAAGCATTATTTCGTGCGAAGTACCAGCGTATTTGGAAATAGTACCGATCATATAATCATAACTATAACCAACCGAAAATCTTCTGTTAAGAGTAATTCCGGCATTGATCCCAACGGCATAATCACTTCTGTAACTTCCTCCAAGCCAAAATTTATCTTTCCAGTTAAAGTTAAGACCAGCATCATATTGAAGAGGAGCATTAGCTACAAAACGAACCAAACCATAAGGAACCACAAATATTTCTTTCTCGGCGTTTACCGGTATCTCATATTGAAGTGAGCCTAAAAAGTGACGTGATTGCTGATAAAATGCACGGGTAGACTGCCCGTCGGTATAGTTTAATTTACTTGCAAAGATCTGTGGTGTTGAAAATCCTAAAGTAAGTCCCATTACATGAAACGAAAGCCCTGCATTTCCATCCAATGCTGTTTTTCGCTGGTTAGATGTAAACAAAAATGGATCGGCATAATTTGCAACCAGCAATTTAGAATAGTTAATGGATTGATCGGAAATCCCTAAACTCATTCCAAGTTTCAGGTAAATATCATCTGCAAAATTTGCCCTGTAGGAATAAGTTCCGAATGCATTGGTATTATTGATCAAACCTTTTCGCTGATTCGCAACTAAAAATCCTGCATAAGCTTTCCTGGTTTTTAAAACTCCGTCAATAGCCGCAACATTAAAAACAGGAGAACCTTGAAAGTCATTGAACATACTACGATTGATGGCAAAAACTTCTGTTACATCTTTATCTCCCGCTAAAGCCGGATTGTATACGAAAGGTTTATAGAAATAAGTAGAGAACATAGGCAATTGCTGCGCCTTCAAATTAAGAAAGGGCAGGCAAATAATTGCTATTAGTATTCTCTTTATCATTTTCCTCCTAAAATAGATACGTAGCCTTTAAATTCTTTTTCTTTATCAATGTCTTTTAATGTGAGTACATAATAGTAAGTTCCATCGGCAACTCGGGCATTATTGTATGTTCCTTTCCAATCATTATTATAAGGAGCCGCACTATAGATCAATTGCCCGTATTCATTAAATATTTTCAGAGTTGATGTTTTGTAGGCTTCAATATTTTCTACATAAAAGGCATCGTTAATTCCATCGTTGTTAGGAGTAAGAGTGTTTGCAATAAATCCGCTAAAAGGTTTTATTGCCATATTAATACGCAAAGTATCATCGTCAGTGCAGCCATGGCCATCATCAACTGTAATGACATAACTACCCGGCGTATAAGCGGTGATGTTAGTTATAAACGAATTCGGGTCAGAAACATCAACCGCCGGTGACCAGTTTGGAGTTCCCGTTCCGGTTGCTATTACATTTATAGTTGCCCCCTGGTCAATAGTAGTATCATTGGTTAAAATAGTAACGGTAGGACTTGTGTTTACCACAACAGTAACAGAGTTGGATGTAATGGAAGGACATAAATTATTTGTAACAACACAATGGAAATAAACAATTCCCGGTGGAAGGTTTGCATACACTGCACCTGATCCGGTAAAAGAAGGCATAAGGTTCCACGCCGTTCCGTCAGTAGAATAATACCAGTTAAAATCATTACCTACATATCCGGCTAATGAAAGGGAACCAAATGTAGGAGAAAACGCACAAATGGTATCTTTTGTTTGAGTTAAAGTTCCTGCAACACTAAAAGGGCTCATTACAATGGTGTCGTACGTTGAAAAAACAGAAGGGCACACTCCATTGTCAACCTCTACATGATAAAGCGTATTGGAAGTAACACTATAATTACATAAGTTGCCTGTACAAGGACTGTTTGTCCAGGTAGAACCGCCATCAGTAGATGATTCCCATTTAACAATAGTTCCACTTTGTCCTGTTAAGGTTAACGTTCCTGTTGCCGGACCGGGACCGCAATAATAAGTAGCACCCGATAAACTTCCACCAACGGGAGCCGCATCTACATTTACAAATACTTCGTTACTGGTGTCAGGAGGGCAAATTCCACTTTTTACAATAAGGTGGTAATACGTTGGTGTGGTTAAGTTTGTTATAGAATAAGAGTTAGTTGTGTTCCCTAACATGCTCCATGGTCCGCTTGAATTCGTAGCTGATTGCCAACCTGTTATATTCCCTGTAATTGATCCTGAAGGAACTGCAACCGAGTATGTGTTAGAAGTAGCGCATACGGCAGATATTGTTGATGCAGCAGTTCCCGCATTTGAATAAGGTACAATGGAAATAGTATCTCTTGAAGTATCTGCAGGACAAACGCCATTTTTCACTACATAGGCATAATAGGTAGTGCCTGTAACATTATAAGGTTGTGAATTACTTGTAATTCCTGTGCTTGTATAGGGACCACCGATCGGGGATGAGTACCATCCCAATGGAGTTCCTACCCCGGATGTTACAACCATGGTTCCGTTAGCAATACCGCACTGCTGGCCTCCGCCGGTAATAGTTCCTGCATCGCTCGGGTCATCTACTGTAATACAATAAACAGCTGACGTATCACCCCCTCCGGCACCATGGATTACTCTATAACAGGTATTATTCTGAATACTAAAATAGTTTTTGGTTGGAGAAGCACTGGATGGAATATCTAACCATAATCCTGCACCGCCATTGGTATTAAGCTGCCATTTTAAGATGGGCATAATGTAACCATTCATAGTCATTACGTCAGATGAACCAAGACAAACCGTATCGTTACTTGGGCAGGTAATAAAGCCAACACTCTGCGCTCTTAATTGAACACAAAAAACAATACATAAGAATAGTATGGCTTTCTTAAAATATGACATTAATTTAACAATATAGTTACGAATTTAATGTTTTTTTAGCTTAAATACAAGGACATAGGGCTAATTTTATTAGAAGTAAGGTGTGAATAAAAATTAGGCTTTTTCGTTTTGAAAATAAACCTATTTTTGCCCTTTGCTATTTACACTATGGAATTAAACGCACTTACAGCTATTTCTCCGATTGACGGACGTTACAGAAGAGTAACACATACACTTGACGGTTACTTTTCGGAGTTTGCTTTGATAAAGTACAGAGTCAGGGTTGAAATAGAATATTTTATTGCTCTTTGTGAATTGCCATTACCGCAATTGACCGGTGTAGATAAAAGTGTTTTTGCGGTCTTGCGTTTGATCTATTCTGATTTTTCCCTGGAAGATGCACAAAAGATCAAGGAAATTGAAAAAACCACCAATCATGATGTAAAAGCAGTTGAGTACTTTATTAAGGAAAAGATCGCAGCTTTAGGTTTAAGCAAACATGAAGAGTTCATTCATTTCGGACTTACTTCACAGGATATTAATAATACATCGGTTCCGCTTTCGTTAAAAGAAGCTGCTAACGAAGTAGTGGTTCCTAAAATAAAAGAGATCATTAAAGTATTAACGGGCTTTGCTAATGATTGGAAAAATGTTTCCCTGCTTGCTAAAACTCACGGACAGCCTGCTTCTCCAACCCGCTTAGGAAAAGAGATCATGGTGTTTGTAGAGCGTTTGGAAAAACAGGTTGCGCAATTAGAGCAAGTACCTTTTGCGGCAAAATTTGGCGGGGCAACAGGTAATTTCAATGCGCATTTTGTTGCTTACCCTGCTACCAACTGGGTTAATTTTGCTGATAAGTTTGTGAACAACACACTTGGTTTAAGCAGAAGTAAATACACTACTCAAATTGAACATTACGATAATTTAGCTGCCTGGTTCGATGCATTAAAACGTATCAATACCATTTTGATTGATCTTTGTAGGGATCTTTGGACCTATATTTCTATGGAATATTTCAAACAAAAACTGAAAGAAGGAGAAATAGGTTCATCAGCAATGCCACATAAAGTAAATCCTATTGATTTTGAAAATGCAGAAGGTAACCTCGGAATTGCCAATGCAATACTGGAACATCTATCTGCTAAATTGCCTGTAAGTCGTTTACAAAGAGATCTTACAGATTCTACTGTTCTCAGAAACATTGGTGTGCCTATAGCTCATGCATTGATTGCCTATGAATCCACATTAAAAGGTCTGGGGAAATTAATCCTCAATGAATCTGCTTTAAAAGCTGACCTGGATGATAACTGGGCTGTTGTAGCAGAAGCTGTTCAAACAGTATTGCGTAGAGAAGGATATCCAAAACCTTACGAAGCGTTGAAAGCACTTACCCGTACCAATTCGACAATTACTGAAACAAGCATTAAAGAATTCATTGAAACCCTCAATGTGAGTGAGGAAATTAAGGTTGAATTAAGAAAGATCTCGCCTCATAATTATACCGGGATCGATTTTTAATTTTCGCAAAATTAAACACTTACAATCCATGCTTTTTGTTTCCTTTGTAGGATAAAATCACTACATTAGTGAACCTATTTTGTGGGTGTTATGAAGCGAATATTTCTTCTCTATATATTCTTGATAGTTGCGTTGCCTTTCCAGCACATTGGGATCCTAAGCTTAGAATTCCACGTGGACAAGTTGTCGCG
>JADMIO010482502.1_pt1 | contig 12367 bp, 13 predicted proteins | sample 8958161 | NCBI WGS metagenome assembly JADMIO01 (sample SAMN16585339, study PRJNA669376) | soil metagenome | isolation source: Crop rotation soil | place: USA: Cullars Rotation, Alabama | collected 2011 | reverse complement strand
GCCGCGACTTCAAGTCACGTGAATTCCAAGCTTCGGATCCCACTGTGCTGGAAAGGTTGAAATGATCATCGGCCCGAATCCAGCAGCAAACTCATTCACCATTTATTTTAATTCGCATGCAAAAGCTCCGGCTACCATTTCTGTGTTTGATGAACTGGGACACCACATTTGGAACAATACATATTCTTCAACCCTTGATGTAATGGAGGATATTGATTGCAGCCATTGGGGCAATGGGATTTACTTTGTGAAAGCTGAACAAGGCGGAAAAATTTACAGCATGAAAATCCTGGTTCAACAGTAAAAGTATCTCTGCCAATTGTTTCCACCAGCTTCGTCAGGTCTTAAATCTTACATCATATTTCTTCACTTTTGCGGTGAATGAAAATCATCTTCATCGGTTCGGCTCATCCTTTTCGGGGAGGGCTTGCAACATTCAATGAGCGGTTGAGTCGTGAATTGATTGAGATGGGGCATGAAGTTGAACTTTACACATTCACTGTTCAGTATCCTTCCTTTTTATTTCCGGGAAAATCACAATTCACTAATGCGCCGGCACCAAAAGATTTAAAAATTTTTCGAAAAATAAATTCCATGAATCCTCTGAATTGGATTTTGGTGGGAAATGAAATTCGAAAGAAGAAACCTGACCTGCTGCTCTACAAATTTTGGTTGCCGTTTATGGGACCCTGTTTTGGAACGATTGCCAGAAGAGCGAAGAAGAATCATCATACGAAAGTGGTTTCCATTCTTGACAATGTGATCCCGCATGAAAAAAGAATTGGCGATGTTGCATTCACAAAATATTTTCTCCATAGCTGTGATGGTTTCGTCACTATGTCAGAGACAGTAAGTATTGACCTTAAAAAATTTGAACCAGTAAAGCCTTCAGTTCAAAATCCGCATCCCCTCTACGACAATTTTGGAGATGCAATTCCCCGCGATGAGGCCAAGAAGCAACTGGATCTCGATCCAAATTTTCAGTACCTGCTTTTCTTTGGATTCATTCGCAAATACAAAGGGCTTGATCTTTTGCTCGAAGCATTTGCGGATGATCGGCTAAGGAAATTGCCATTAAAGCTGATTGTTGCTGGAGAATTTTATGAAGATTCAAAACCTTTTCTGGATTTGATTGCAAACCTGAAATTGAAGGAATATGTAATTCTAAAAACCGATTTCATTCCTGAAGAAGAGGTGAAAAAATATTTTTCTGCTGCGGATGTAATTGTTCAACCTTACCGAAGCGCCACCCAAAGCGGTGTTACGCAAATCGCATATCAGTTCAATAAGTCCATGATCGTAACCAATGTTGGCGGCTTGCCTGAATTGGTGCCAAATAGAAAAGTTGGTTTGTGTGTTGAGCCTAATTCAAAAGCAATTGCTGATGCAATCCTGAACTTTTTTGAAAATAATTTATCAGAGAAATTTGAGGCAGGAATTCAGGAAGAGAAAAAAAGGTTCTCATGGAGAAGCTTTGCGGAAAATATTCTGAGACTTACAATGAAATAGGTTTTGAACAGATGGCTGAACCATTTCGAACTTTCAAACGACTTCAAACTCTTTTTGCTTTGAAAGAACCAATCTTCAACTCTAATTTGCTAAATCACTGCCACCCATTATCTTTGCCGGCCTAAAACAAACCAATAACATTCATGCTCATCATTGATGCCCGCGAATCAGAATCACTCGACAAAGCTTTAAAAAAGTACAAGAAGAAATTTGAAAAAGCCGGTACGCTTAAACAATTAAGGTATCGCCAGGCATTTGTTAAGCCATCAGTTGAACGGCGTGGTGAAATCAAAAAAGCCGCATACAAGGAACAATTGAATCGCGAGAACGAAGCATAAACGTTTTCTCTTTATAGTTTTTGAAGTTCGATTTCTCACAGAAGTCGGACTTCTTTTTTTTGAGACACTTCGAAACTATTTTGTGCTGAAAAAATACTTCCTTCAAATTTTTCGAGTTTGTATATTTGTAGGGAAGCGAAAGGCATGATGGATTTCAGGAGTTTTCTTCAATATCTCGAATACGAAAAGCGATATTCCGCTCACACGATTACAGCATATAAGAATGACCTCCTTCAGTTCTCAAATTTTCTTTCCAAAACTTATGAGGTTGATGATTTACTGACTGCGCGACATACCCATGTGAGATCATGGTTAGTATCACTCATGGAAGAAGGCATTGGTTCCCGAAGCATTAACAGAAAACTTTCTTCGCTAAAAACCTTTTTCAGATTTCAACTGAGAAAGGGTGCTATCCGGGAAAATCCGATGAGCAAAGTTGTTGCGCCAAAAATGGGCAAACGTCTTCCTGTTTTTATCAATCAAAATCAAATGGATGTTATGTGGCATCATTATGATTTCGGAGATGGGTTTTCAGGAATGAGAAATCGCCTGATCTTTGAATTGCTCTACGGTACGGGTATGCGTGTTTCTGAACTTGTAAACCTTTCAGAGAAGAATATTGACTTGTACAACTGTGCTTTAAAAGTTCTTGGTAAGGGGAACAAAGAGCGGATCATTCCCATCAGCAAGGAGCTGAAACTATTCATAAAACAGTACGTTCATTTCCGTAATAAAAATTTTTCTTCGGAATCATTCTCCTATTTGATTGTTACTGATTCAGGAGAAAAAATGTACGCCCGATTAGTTTATAATATTGTGAATACTATCTTAAAGCAGATTACCACGGTCGAAAAGAAAAGCCCGCACGTACTTCGGCACACTTTTGCCACACACATGCTGAATAATGGGGCTGAGATCAATGCAATTAAAGAGTTGCTTGGGCATGCTTCGCTGGCCGCCACACAGGTGTACACTCACAACACGATTGAAAAATTAAAAGAAGTTTACAGGAAGGCTCATCCAAAAGCCTGAACAGAATTTGAAAATGTTTCTTAACCAAAAATCGAATAAGCTATGAACGTGAAAATTCATTCGATTCATTTCAACACCGATGATAAACTAGAGCAGTTTATCACAGAGAAAATTCAGAAGGTTGAACGTTTTGTGAATCGCATCATTGATGCACAGGTAATTTTAAAGTTAGATCATAACAAAGGCAATGTGAAGGATAAAATCGCCGAGATACGGTTACAACTTCCCGGCAAAACTCTATTCGCGGAAGAGCGCAGCAAACTCTTCGAAGAGTCTATTGAACTTGCCACCGATTCCATTGTGCGGCAAGTGAAGAAGCACAAGGAAAAGATTCAGCAATAATTTCTTTTCTGCACTTTCCTTTCTGGATTATTACAGTATATTTGCCCACCTTTTTTTAAAGGGGAAGTGAAGTGTGTCGTTTCAAAAGAAGTTTTTCCACTCGAAACGTTTTGAAATCAATGATTGCCATGCCGATGTAGCTCAGCTGGTCAGAGCTACTGATTTGTAATCAGTAGGTCGGGGGTTCGAATCCCTCCATCGGCTCGGATTCAGTTGGCAGTGTGCAGTAACAGTTTGCAATCAGAGCAATTTTTTTTTGCCAACTGCTAACTGCTAATTGCAAACTAAAAAAGGGGAGATACCAAAGTGGCCAACCGGGCCTGACTGTAAATCAGGTGGCTCATGCCTTCGTAGGTTCGAATCCTGCTCTCCCCACAAAGGCAGTTGGAAATTAGAAGCGGGAGTAGCTCAGTTGGTAGAGCGTCAGCCTTCCAAGCTGAAGGTCGCGGGTTCGAGCCTCGTCTCCCGCTCTGAGAAACCCTGCCAATGTAGCTCAGTCGGTAGAGCACGTCCATGGTAAGGACGGGGTCACCAGTTCGATTCTGGTCATTGGCTCTAAGGAGAAACGTTTAGTCATGTAGCTCAGTGGAAGAGCAACCCCGATAAATCGGGGAAGATGTTCCGATCGTTTCGGAATCATGAACTCAGGATCAGTGATGATCTTTATTGAATAAAAAATCATTTTAACCTCAACAACTAATTAGCTATGGCTAAGGAAAAATTCGAACGTAATAAACCGCACGTTAACATCGGAACCATCGGTCACGTTGATCACGGTAAAACAACTCTTACCTCTGCAATCACTTTTGTTCTATCCAAGCAAGGATTGGCGGAAATGAAATCGTATGACTCTATTGATAACGCTCCCGAAGAAAAAGAGCGTGGTATTACCATTAATACAGCCCATGTTGAGTATCAAACAGCGAACCGTCACTATGCACACGTAGATTGCCCGGGTCACGCTGATTATATCAAGAACATGGTGACGGGTGCTGCACAAATGGACGGAGCCATCCTTGTGGTTGCCGCAACAGACGGTCCGATGCCACAAACACGTGAACACATCCTTCTTGCACGTCAGGTAGGTGTGCCTCAGATCGTGGTATACATGAACAAGTGTGATCTTGTTGATGATCCTGAATTGCTGGATCTCGTGGAAATGGAGATTCGTGAATTGCTTACCTTCTATAAGTTTGACGGAGATAAAGCTGCTGTCGTTCGGGGTTCTGCATTGCTTGCTTTGAACAACGATCCAACCTGGGGGAAGTCAATTGATGAATTAATGGCTGCGGTTGACAAGGAAATTCCTGTTCCGTTACGTGCTAAAGACAAACCATTCCTCATGCCGGTAGAAGATGTATTCTCTATCACAGGTCGTGGAACAGTTGCTACAGGTCGTATCGAACGCGGTATCATTCACACAGGTGACGCTGTTGAAATTATTGGTTTGATCGAGCAATCATTGAAGTCCACAGTTACAGGGGTAGAAATGTTCCGTAAGATTCTTGACGAAGGTGAAGCCGGTGATAACGTTGGGTTGTTGCTTCGCGGAATTGAAAAAGATGACATCCGTCGCGGCATGGTTGTTTGTGCCCCGGGTTCTATCACTCCGCATACTGAATTCAAGTGTGAAGTGTATGTGCTGAGCAAAGAAGAAGGAGGCCGTCACACACCATTCTTCAACAATTATCGCCCGCAATTTTACCTGCGTACAACTGACGTTACAGGTGAAATCAAATTGCCTGATGGCGTTGAAATGGTGATGCCGGGGGACAACATTGCAATGACTGTAAAACTCATCATGCCGGTTGCTATGGAAAAAGGTTTGCGCTTCGCTATTCGTGAAGGCGGCAAAACCGTAGGTGCCGGTCAGGTGACTGAGATTATAAAATAGTTTCGAGTTTCGAGTTTAGGGTTTAGAGTTCACTGAACCCGAAACCCTAAACATCAAACCCGAAACCGAATAGGGGTGTAGCTCAATTGGCTAGAGTAGCGGTCTCCAAAACCGTTGGCTGGGAGTTCGAGTCTCTCCACCCCTGCAAGAAGAAGTGAATTGAAAATTGTTAATGGTTAATGGTAAAGATTTTCTACGATTAACAACTAACAAATAAAAAATAACTGAACCAATGAATCGCATCAATGTTTTTTTTGCCGAGACCTGGAATGAGCTTGTACACAAAGTGTCATGGCCTACTCTTGAAGATCTTCAGAACAGTTTAATCGTGGTAACAGTTGCCATGCTGATTTTGTCATTGATTGTGTGGGGGATGAATGAAATCTCAAATCTTGTGATGTCCACGCTCTATCACGTCTTCCAATAAAAATTCTGACCACATGAATGAAGAAACGAAATGGTACGTGATGCGCGTGATCAGCGGGAAGGAACGCAAGATCAAGGAGTACATCGAAAACGAGGTGAGCAGAAGCGGGTGGAAAGAAATCGTTACCCAGGTTCTCGTGCCGATGGAAAAAATCTACAAGGTGAAGAATGGAAAGAAGGTGATCAAAGAGCGTACATTTTTCCCGGGATATATTTTGATGGAAGCGGATGAGTTGAGAATTACACCCGACATGTTCGGAACAATAAAAAATATCTCCGGCGTCATCAATTTTCTTGGAGGAACAAAGCCGCAGGCACTTCGCAAAACAGAAGCAAACCGCATCCTTGGCAAAGTAGATGAATTGGCAGAAGCCGGTGAAGCGATTAACGAACCATTCTTAGTAGGAGAGAATGTGAAGATCACCGATGGTCCATTCAATGATTTCATCGGAGTGATTGAAGAAGTAAATGAAGAAAAGAAAAAAATAAAAGTGAACGTAAAAATCTTTGGAAGAAAGACTCCGGTGGAGTTGAATTACGCGCAGGTGGAAAAAGTGTAAACACGATTCACGATACACGTAATACGATTCTCGATAACAACTATTAACTAATAACAATTAACGAATAACTTTTTTCAAGTCATGGCAAAAGAAATTGAAACATACGTAAAGCTGCAGTGCAAAGGCGGACAGGCGAACCCGGCTCCTCCGATTGGTCCCGCACTCGGCTCGAAAGGAATCAACATCATGGATTTCTGCAAGCGCTTTAATGCTGCTACCCAGGAAAAGCAGGGCAAGGTGCTTCCGGTAATCATCACCGTTTACAAAGACAAATCGTTTGATTTCATTATCAAACAACCTCCTGTTGCTATATCACTTCTTGAAGCTGCGAAGCAACAAAAAGGAAGCGGCGTTCCTAACAGAACAAAAGTTGGAATGGTAAATTGGGAGCAGGTGCAAAAAATTGCAGAAGAGAAAATGGTGGACCTTAATTGCTTTACTATTGAATCAGCAATGAAGATGGTAGCAGGCACCGCCCGCTCAATGGGATTGACGGTGGAAGGAAATGCTCCTTGGGCAAATTAGAAATCAGTTGACTGTCCCGATAAATCGGGATCTCTGCTTCGCGTTACAACTTGCAGTTTGCAAAAATAGAACCCTGGCTTAAGCTGGGGTTTCTTGTTTGTAATAATGAAGTCAAATAATCCGAATATAAGAATACTGATGCTATTCTGTTTATATTGGTAGGCAAAATATTTTGAATGAAATTATTCCTTGCAATTATTGTCATCTTTTCTTTTCCGATTATCTCTTTTGCTCAAGCTGGAGAATTAGATAGCACATTTAGTGGAGATGGAAAGGTAATTACATCAATTGGCTCAAGTAACGATGTAGCTTCATCTATCGTGGTACAATCTGATGGTAAAATTGTGGTAGGGGGATATGCAAATCCAGGAAGTAATTATGATTTTGCTTTGGTTCGATATATTACCAATGGAACTCTTGATAGTACTTTCGGATATAATGGTAAAGTCACAACTGCTGGTAATCTTAGCGATGATAGAGTTTATTCCGTAGCAATACAATCTGATGGTAAAATTCTGGCGGCGGGATATTCGGTAAACAACCTAGGAAATTCCGATTTCGCTTTAGTTCGATACAATTACGATGGTACTCTGGATAACTCTTTTGGAAGCAATGGTAAAGTAATTACTGCAATTGGTTCGAACAATGATATTGCATACTCAATGCAATTACAATCTGATGGTAAAATAATATTGGCTGGCGATGCTGTTACAGCCTCAAATTATGACTTCGTATTAGTTCGATACAATACAGATGGGAAGTTGGATACCAGCTTCGGTACAAGTGGAATTATAACGACGGCAATTGGCCCGTTGGATGAAGTGGTATATTCAGTGGCAATACAGCCTGATGGGAAAATAGTAGCGGTGGGTAGATCATTCAATAGTGCGGACGATGATTTCGCGATAGTTAGATATAATACAAACGGTATCCTTGATACCTCTTTCAATACAACTGGAATATTAACGCATGCTATTGGAACTACTGATGATTGGGCATACTCTGTAGGTCTTCAAGCCGACGGAAAAATTGCTGTGGCAGGATATTCCTTTCTGAATGATACGAAGAAATTTATCCTTGTTCGATACAATCCTGATGGATCGCTGGATTCTACATTCAGCCAGGATGGCATAACCAATACAACCATTGACTTCTTAAATGATGAGGAGTTTCGCTCATTGGCTATACAATCGGATGGTAAAATTGTAGTGGCGGGATTTTCGGGTAAAGGGGCCACGGTTAATTTTGCCTTAGTCCGATATAATTCTAATGGCACTCATGATGCAAGTTTCAATGCAGATGGAAAAATAACAACCACTTTTCCTTCAGGTAAAAGTGAAGCATTCGCCTTAGCGATCCAACCTGACGGACTAATTGTGACTGCAGGTATGTATTCGAATGGCACGAGTTATGAGTTTGCTTTGGCCCGCTATATCTCCGGCTTAAACGTAGGTATTATTAATTTTTCTTCTCGGGAATCTTCCCCACTCATCTACCCCAACCCCATCAACCAAACCGAAACCCTCGAATACACACTCACAAAAAATGAATCACTCACCATTGCATTGTTTGATGTAAATGGAAAGCTGATCAGGAATTTTATTTCGAATGAAGAACGGACAGCAGGTGAGCACAAAGAAACACTCGACATTGGTGAACTATCTTCTGGAAATTATTTTCTCACGCTCAGCAACGGCTCGCAAAAGATGACAGTGAAAATGGTGAAGCAATGAAACGGAAACTTTCAACACCAAACTAACATGCAATCACTCTCCGCAATTATCATCATCACGTTTTTTTCTGCTGCTGCATATGCACAGGCGGGAGAATTGGATAGTACGTTTGGTGGAGATGGAATTGTAACAACTGGAATTGGTAATAGCAATGATGAGGCACTATCCGTAGCGGTTCAGCCGGATGGAAAAATTGTTGCAGCAGGAGAATCATTCAATGGAACGGATTATGATTTTGGGTTAGTTCGATATAATGCAGATGGATCTCTTGATATCAGTTTCGGGACAAATGGTAAAGTTACAACTGCCATTGGTTTGGCTGGCGATTGGGCATACTCAGTGGTAATACAACCTGATGGAAAAATCTTAGCAGGTGGTCGTTCATGGAACGATACGAATAGTGACTTTGCATTAGTTCGATATAATGCTGATGGAAATCTTGATAACAATTTTGGCGCTGGCGGTATAGTAACCATAGCAATTGGTTTGGGCGATGATGGAATAAACTCTTTGGCTATACAGGACGATGGGAAAATTATTGCAGCAGGATATTCAGGTATTATACCGAATTTAGATTTTGCAATTGTTAGATTCAATTCAAACGGTACACTTGACAACAGCTTTGGCACGGGTGGTAAAGTAATTACTCCTGTTGGCTCAGGCGAAGATTTTGCAACTTCCGTTGCTATACAATCCGATGAAAAAATAATACTTGCAGGCTTTTCATTAAGTAGTGGAAATGGCGACTTCGCCTTGGTTCGCTACAACGCAGATGGCACTCTGGACATCAGCTTCAACGTCAATGGTAAAGTAACTACCGATATTAGTTCGAGTGATGATTTGGCAACGTCAATTGCAATACAACCAGATGGGAAAATTGTGGTGGGAGGACGGTCAGGTAACTATCCGGATTATGACTTCGCTTTAGGCCGATACAATATTGATGGTACCCTTGACATTGACTTTAGCTCAGATGGCAAAATAACCACTGCGATTAGTGCAAGCGATGATGAGGCGTACTCGGTCATGTTACAACCAGATGGGAAAATTGTTGAGGTAGGATTTTCAGTTGGCGTGAATTCTAAGTTTATTTTAGTTCGTTACAATTCCAATGGATCAACAGATAACAATTTCGGCACCAACGGTATCGTAAGCACTTCGTTAAGTTCAGGAAATGCTTTTGCAGCGTCTGCCGCATTTCAACTCGATGGTAAAATTATAATAGCAGGAGATTCATGTAGCGGCGCAACTTGTGCATTCGCTGTAGCTCGTTACCTCTCCGGTTTAAACGTTGGCATCAGCAACTTCTCTTCCTCCCATTCTTCCCCACTCATTTACCCCAACCCCCTCCGCCAAACCGAAACCCTCGAATACACGCTGACGAAAAATGAATCACTCACCATCTCTTTGTATGATGTGAGTGGAAGGCTGATCAGGAATTTTATTTCGAATGAAGAACGATCAGCAGGTGTACACAAAGAAACACTCAACATCGGTGAACTAACTCCAGGAAATTATTTTCTCACCATCAGTAACGGCTCGCAAAAAATGAAGGTGAAAATGGTGAAGCAATGAAACGGAAACTTTCAACACCGAACTAACATGCAAACACTCTCTGCAATTATCATCATCACATTTTTTTCTGTTGGTGCTTTTGCACAGGCGGGAGAATTGGATAGTACGTTTGGTGGAGATGGGAAAGTGCTGACTTCTGTTGCGGTTACAAGTAGTGCAATTCACAAGATTGCAATTCAATCCGATGGAAAAATTATAGCTGCAGGAGTTGCCAAACAAGGAATGTGGAATGATTGGCAAAGTTGCCTGGTCCGATATAATACCAATGGGAGTTTAGATACCACTTTTGGCACTAACGGAATCTTCTATTATGGAATCATCTACAACGGTAACCATGTAGGGTATGCACAATCAGTGGTAATGCAACCTGATAATAAGATTGTATTTGCGGGCACCTATTTAAACAGAGGTTATGTTGCACGGTTGAATACTGTTGGAGATTTCGATATGACTTTTGGAGCGAACGGAGTTTTTACGGATTCAAGTCTTTTCAATATTAATGATGTAGCAGTCCTCACGAATGGAAAAATTGTTGCCGGCGGTAAATCATATCCTGATCAGGATTTTGCAGTAGCCCGGTATAATATGAACGGTGAACGTGATTCAAGTTTCGGACTAAATGGTTTAGTGATTATTGATGTCGATCAAAATATTCAGAGTATAGTTTCATTGGCAATTCAGGAAGATGATAAGATTATTGCATACTGTTCGCTCAATAATCAATTCGCTTTAATAAGATATAACGCGACAGGTGCCTTGGACAGCAGTTTTGGTACAAATGGTATTGTAACAGATTCCTTGATCAGGCCATTCGGCTCAATTGTGTTACAGTCTGATGAAAAAATTGTAGCCTGCGGATGGTCCTCCAATGATACTAATGCAGACTTTGAAGTTGTACGGTTTCAGCAGAACGGTTTTTTAGACAGCACATTCGGTACTAACGGAAGAGTAATCACACCTACAAGTTCTTACATTGATGGAGCAGCAAATCTTGCTATCCAGCCGGATAGAAAAATTGTAGCTGTGGGAAGCGGTGGTAATTATCCACCGGATTTTGCCTTGGTTCGTTACGACACTTCAGGTTCTCTCGACAATAGTTTTGGAGTTAACGGGATAGTTTCAACTGACTTTAATAATGGCCCATGATAGAGCCACTTCAATTTGCATTGCACCTGATGGCACGAAATAATTGGAGGTGCAGGAGGCAATCAACAACCTGACATATCAATGTACGCGCTCGCTCGTTATTTCTCGGGTCTCGATGTCGGCATCTTAAACTTTTCTTCTTCACAAAACTCCCCGCTCATCTACCCCAACCCCCTCCACCAAACCGAAACCCTCGAGTACACCCTCACAAAAAATGAATCACTCACAATCGCATTGTATGATGTGAATGGAAAGCCGATCAGGAATTTTATTTCAAATGAAGAGCGATCAGCAGGTGAGCACAAAGAAATACTCAACTTCGGCGAACTCACTGCGGGAAGTTATTTCCTGACGCTAAGCAATGGTAAGCACCAGATGAGTGTGAAAATGGTGAAGCTTTAATCCATACCTGGACGGAATGATTATCTTGCATTGGATATTTTATAATCTTCTTTATTTAAATTCAATATTTCTATGAAGATCCCTTACCTATTCATCGTTATTAATTTTTTCTCTGTCGTTGTATTTGCACAGTCAGGAGAGTTGGATAGCACGTTTGGCGGGGACGGGATTGTGACAACCGCAATTGGAAGCGGCTACGATGTAGCACACTCGGTGGCAACACAAACTGACGGCAAAATTGTAGCAGCAGGAGTATCAGTCATCGGTACGGAGTATGCCTTTTCCTTAGCCCGGTATAAAACTGACGGTGCCCTTGACAGCAGCTTCGGCACAGACGGTAAGGTAACCACGCTCCTTGGCTCCAGCGTTGATGGAGCTCAATCAGTGGCCATTCAGACCGACGGAAAAATTGTTGTAGCAGGAACCTCATTTTTTCAATACGGATATTACCCGAATTACACTTACGATGTTGATTTTGCTTTGATCAGGTATGAAAGCAATGGAACTCTTGATAGCAGCTTTGGAACGAATGGAATACTCATCACTGATTTTGATTCTACCTGGGATAAAGCAAATGCAGTGCTGATACAACCCGATGGCAAAATTGTGGAAGCCGGATTTACTGGTGCGAATGGTTCTAATGACTTTGCATTGGTTAGGTATAATATGAATGGCACTCCTGATAGCAGTTTTGGTGTTGCCGGAAAATCCAGGGTTGATATGTATTTAAATGATGATGAAATAACATCACTGACATTACAACCTGATGGCAAAATTATAGCCGGAGGGTTTTCAGTTTTCTATGTCAACGATGATTTTGCCCTGGCACGATTCAATCATAATGGTACCATTGACAATACTTTTGGAACGAATGGAATAGTAACT